>JADKLW010000485.1_pt1 | contig 16256 bp, 7 predicted proteins | sample 8641881 | NCBI WGS metagenome assembly JADKLW01 (sample SAMN16272185, study PRJNA661076) | feces metagenome | isolation source: fecal sample from diarrhoea affected cattle B | host: Bos taurus | place: South Africa: Lokaleng Village, Mahikeng | collected 2019-09 | reverse complement strand
ATGGTGCATCTTTCTCTGCCCAATGGAAAGGGTTTGATGCCTACATCTTCTTCCAGGGCCTCGCCAGGTTCAACTCAACCTTTGCACAACAAGGTATTTACGAGTTTACCCTCCGTGGTACCTATTTTCCCTATCATAGAACAGCCTGGACACAAGAACGCTGGGAGAATGGAGAGGAGATCACCTACCCGGCCCTCCATACCGGGGCATCAACCAATCACAGAGCGAACTCATTCTTCGTTTTTGATCGCGATCTGTTTCGTTTAAAGAACATTGAAATTGGTTATACCCTCCCGGAAAACGCTCTCAGGGTTATAGGAATCTCAAACTTAAGGCTTTTTGTGAATGGTCAGAACGTGTTTACCTGGTCACCTAAATTCAAGCCTTATCACCTGGATCCTGAAAACGATGACTCAATAGGTTATCCGCAAACAAGTATTTTTAGCTTTGGATCAAGTATCAAGTTCTAAGTTTATTAACAAGATAAATTGACGATATAATGATGAAAAATAATATGATAATTAAAATCGGAGGGCTGGCACTTCTTCTCACGCTTTTTCTCTATTCATGTGCTGACGCACTGGATCAGGCTCCCGACGGTAAAATATCTCTTGAAGAGGTTTTTCAAGATGATGAAAAAACTGCAGCTTACCTCAATTCCTGTTATTTATACATTCCTGCTGAAGGACACAACTATTTTTTCTGGATGCGTGGACCGGTAGACTGGAGTGATGAAGCATGGGATACAGATGCTGAAGCTGAACCATGGATCACCTCGGGACAGCTGTATGACGGTAATGTATCTGCCGCATCTCACTTCAATACGCAGTGGGCAGACAATAATAACGGGAACTATTGGGTTCGTATGTGGACAGGTATCCGCAAATGCACCGTCTTTCTGGATCATATTGAAACCGCGAATGTTAAGAGTGAAGCCAATCGTTCCAGATGGGCAGCAGAAGCCCACCTGTTAAGAGCCTATTACTACATGGTACTGCTCAAATTCTTCGGGTGCGGACTCCCCATTGAAAATACGGCCTACATTTACACCGATGATTTCTCAACGACAGAACGAGGCTCGTACTACGATGTAGTTCAGTTCATTATTGAAGACTGCGATGCTGCTCTATCGAGCCCCAACCTACCCTGGCGTATCACGACAGATGCTGAAGCCTATCGTTTTACCAAAGCGATAGCAGAAGGTATTAAATCAAGAATGTCTCTTTATGCGGCAAGTCCACTTTATAATGAAGGTGAGAACCATTGGGAGGAGGCTTATCAGATCAACAAACAAGCTTTGGCTAATCTGAAGAGCAATGGCTACGAGTTATACAATAAAATTAATTTCTCATCCTGGAAAGACAATGAGGATGTTCATCTCCCCAACGATGCAGCAAAACTATTCAATGAATATTTTTCCAATAACATGGGCTTTGAATCCAATCCAACCGACAAAGAGACTATCTACCAGACCAGTGCAGGTCAGGACTGGATCAATACCGAAGGGATCGGCGCTGTAATGGGCTATAAGTCGGGCTCCTGTCCTTCACAGGAGATTGTTGACTGTTTTGAGACTGTCGACGGACAACCGGTTTTGAATCTCTCAAAACCATATGTGGATGAGATAACCCACCTGCAACCCAACTACAATCCCAACAACACACTCTACGATCCGCAGGATCCTTATGAAAACCGCGATCCTCGTTTTTACTCCTCTATCTATTATAACGGCTCAAAAAGAACCTGTTTCTGGATCTTTGATGAGACATCTGCGAGTGTAGAAAACTATCCGGCAAACAAGGGGTACCGCACCCGTGTCATTGCAACATGGGCAGGGGAACCACAAACAGGACGTCATCCTACTACCCGCAAAGCAACCCGAACCGGATACTTTCTGCGGAAATTTCTCCATCCCAATTCAGGACAAGAGGTGGTAACTGCTGCACATGCCCGTGCCAAGGTAATGAGACTTGGAGAAATCTATCTTAATTTAGCCGAGGCAGCTGCAGAAGCGAACCATATGGATGAAGCCTACCAGGCGGTCAACACGATCAGAGCTCGCGTGAATATGCCCCCACTCACTGCCGGTCTTTCAAAAGATGAACTTATTCTTCGCATCCGAAATGAACGAAGGGTAGAACTGGCTTTTGAAGCACATCGATATTTTGATGTGCGCCGTTGGCATAATCCCGGTGACAATCTCGAGAAGACTGACCGCTGGATTACAGCTGCTCACATCACTCGTAACATGGATGGCAGTTATACCTATGAAAGAGGCCCTGTTTCCAGAGAACGATTATGTTACCAGAATAAGTTTTTAAAATTCCCAATACCGTTGAACGATGTCAACATTATGCTGGCACTGACAGGAGACAACTGGCAGAATCCGGGTTGGTAACCATTTTTTTAATTTAAAAAATAGATCTATCTATGAATAATTCAATTAAAAAATCTCTATTGGCGTTTGCTTGCATCCTATTCTGGGCTACATCCCTTAATGCTCAAGTGAACGGGACGGTTAAAGACGGATATGGCCGCATCCTGCAAGGAGTTTTGATCACATCAGAGAATGGTAAAAATATTACAATCACAGATCGAAACGGCGATTATGATTTAGCTGTCAACGACGGAAGTAAGCACCTGAACTTCTCCTTTCTGGGTTATATCTCCCAAAACCTTGAGATTGATGACAAGGCTGATGGCGAAACAGTGAATGTTACCTTGCAACGGGCAGAAACATTCGATCTGGATGAGAAAGTGTTCTTTGGTAATTATACCCAAAGTAAAGATGAAGTGATCGGTTCAATTGCCAGGGTCACAGGAAAAGAGCTGGAGCGCTCACCTGTGGGTAACCTCTCAATGTCGTTAGCTGGCCGGCTACCGGGACTCTTCACGCGTGAAACATACTCAGAGCCGGCACGTACAAATACGCAGCTCTGGGTAAGAGGATACGCCTCTCCCAACGGTGGTACTGCACTGGTAGTAATCGACGGGTTCCCTTACGACTACAATGCGAATCAGCTTTTTGAATATATCACGGCCAACGAAGTCGAATCAATAAGTGTATTGAAAGATGCTTCGGCGCAGGCACTCTACGGTATACAGGGAGCCAATGGTGTCATTGTTATCACAACCAAAAGAGGTATCAAACAGCCGCTGAAAATTGATGTGACAATCAACCATACACTGGAGCAAAGAACAACAACCCCGCCGCATATCAATTCTGCCGATTTTGTGCAGTTGCGCAATCAGGCAGGTGTCAATGATGGCAGCGGTGAATACTCCTATTTCACAAAGCAAGCCGTTGACGGATTTATTGCCGGTGAGAACCCTGACTATTTCCCCAACAACAACTGGAGGGCAATGAATGCAAAAGACATCACTCAAATGAGTCGTGTCAATGTGAATCTCACGGGAGGTAACGATAATGCTGTTTTTTACACGAACATCAACGTATTGAATCAGGATGGTATGTGGAAAATTGATCCGGGAACGACCCAGTACAATCCCAACAACCAGTTTATCTGGGCCAATATCCGTTCTAATGTTGATGTGAAGCTTGCTAAATACCTCTCCGTAGGTCTTAACCTTAGTGGAAACATAAAGAGGGAAAGGACACCCGGCGGAAAAGCAGTTGAGATTGCTCACGGAGGCAGTTGGGACGGATTTGCCAACAGGCTTTGGTACCGCTTTTTTTCACTTCCTCCCTATGTCTACGGACCAACAACACCTTTAATTCAGGATCCTGAGACTGAAGAGATCACCGGGGGCGAGGTGGTTGTCACCGAAACGGAACCAATCACATCATGGGCGGTAATTAACCGACTGGGTTATGACCAATACACGGTGACCAATATCTATGCCCAGTTTATGCCAAAGCTGGATCTTAGCTTCATCACTCCCGGTCTGAGTATAACTGGCAGTTACGGATACCAGACCAATGCCACAAAAGGTTTGTTTGTCAACCGGGTTTATGAACGGTGGGTTCGCACCAGAGATTATTCCGAATTGGAATTTGAGAAAATAGGCACACAGGTGAATACCCCACTTCAGTATCGCTCTAATGCCAGTTTCTACTATAACCTCAATTACAAGGGAATCGTGAACTATCAACGTCGCTTTAATGGTCTGCACGATATCAATGCAATGGCATACAGCTTCTATCAGCACCTGAACAAATCAGGGGGAGGCCTGCCCTATAAACGATCAAACTCGGGTATTGGCGTGGGTTATGGTTATGATGACCGCTACCTGGTGAGGGTCGATCTCGGCTATTCGGGCTCTGAACAGTATTCACGTCAGAACCGCTTCGCTTCATTCCCCGCAATCTCAGCAGGATGGGTAGCCACCAATGAAGCCTTCCTGGAAAACAATCCGATGCTGACCTATCTGAAGCTTCGTGCCTCCTGGGGTAAAACCGGAAACGACCGGAATATAGGGCGTTATGTCTATCTCGACAATGTGACTCTTACCGGTGGTGGATTTGCATTCCTGGGCGGTCATAACGTGAATGAAGGTCAGGTTGCCAATCCATTCCTTGATCCCGAGATCATAACAAAAAAGAACTATGGGATTGATCTTACCTTGTTTAACAACTTCTCGCTCTCTGTTGATCTCTACAACGAGAGAACAGAGAATGGTGTAACAAGTGCCACTTCTAAAACACCCGATTACCAGGGTGTACCATTAGGCAACTATCCAAATGCGAATGTAGGGGAATTTGAAAACAAAGGTTATGAAATCACCCTCGGCTACAACAAGGATATCAATCGTGATCTTAATATCACGCTGGGCGGATGGCTCGCACATAATAAAAACAAGATCATTTTCTGGGATGAGAGCGAAAGAGGAGAAGATTACGCATATCGCATTCGTAGCGAAGGTTACCCTATTGGACAGGCTTTTGGCTATATTGTGGATGATCATAACGGAAACGGTTATTTCAACAGCCAGGAAGAGATTGATAATAGCGGTCTTGTTTACGAGATTGGTACTCCCGCACCCGGTTATTTGAAATATTACGACCTGAATGCCGATGGTAAGATCAACGATAAAGATAAAGCCCCTCTCGGACATGGAGCATTACCTCACTTCTTCTATGCTTTTAACGGCGGGTTCAAGTATAAAAATTTCGATATGAATATGCTGTTCCAGGGCATTGCTGACTATTGGGCAGTTGATATGTCTATGGGACGTGTGGAATACAGTTTCGAGGGTATATATACTGAATGGCATAAAACAGCTTGGACGGCAGATCGTTTCGCCAATGGTGAAGAGATTACTTATCCGGCACTCTCAGCACAGAAAAATTCCAATCATGAAGCGAGCAATTTCTTCCTTGAAGATAAAAGCTATCTCCGTCTGAAGAATCTCGAGATAGGCTACACATTTAACCTGTTCAATGGAACAAGACTTTACTTCAGTGGACAAAACCTCTTCACATGGGATAAGCTGAAGCATGAGACATATGGTCCGGAAGGTCATTATGCGGGCGGTATTGAAGGGATACCCGTGTACCGTTTATATAATGTCGGATTGAGTATTAATTTTTAAAACATGAAGGTAATGAAAAAATATTTTCAAATATTAATTGTCTTAATAACTGTGGGATTTGCCACTTCATGCAACGATACATTAGAGCTTGAATATGACGGTCGTTCCTCGCTCGATGAATTGTTTGCTACCAGAAATGGCGTTAGAGGGTATCTGAACTCATGTTACGGAGCAAGAATAATGCCTGACATCAACCGTGCAGCATTGACCGATGACTCACAAAGTTCAGAGATGGTTTTCCAGGGATCACTACCCTCTCTTTGGTATGTGGATGCATTCTCAGCATCCAACTATTCTAACGTCGATGGACAGCCCTGGGGTGGTGTCTATCAGGCAATCCGCAAATGCAATATTTTCCTTCAGCGAATTGAAGGAGTCTCGGCTGATGATCTGGCCTCCCTGGAAGAAGAAATCACATCATGGAAAGCACAGGCACACACACTGAGAGCACTCTATTACCTGCAGCTTATCAAGCGTTATGGTGCTGTTCCGTTAGTGATCGAGCCGTACGAAATATTACACGACTTCAGTCAGGATGTGCGTGCTCCGGTTTCTGTGATCATCAAACAGATCCTTGATGATTGTGATGCTGCCATGAGCGCTCCGACATCAACCTTAGGGTTCTCATGGACTGTGAGAACAGGTGAGAACTACATCATGAACAGAGCTGTGGTACAGGCAATCCGTTCTCAGGCTCTGCTCTATGCTGCCAGCCCTCTCTATTCCGACGGAACATATACATGGAGCAATGCAGCTGAAATAACCGGAAACGCGTTATCCAGTCTGTTGGTGAATGATTACAAGTTATGGGATGAAGAACCTGTAGCTGGTACAGCGCAAAATCTGTATGAATTGTATTTTATCACTCCTCATGATGAACAACGCGCACGTGATAAAGAGACCATCTATCCGGGCAACAGGGTAAATATCTGGGGTAATCACGGGATGCCCTCCACGCCGGGTCAGACCTCCGCCGGAGCGTGCCCTACACAGGAGCTGGTCGACAGCTACGAGATGCTGGCTACCGGTTTACTGCCTGTCACCGGTTATTCAGACCCCCAGCATCTGCAACCCATCATCAATACCGCTTCCGGTTATGATCCTGAGAATCCCTATGAAGGTCGTGATCCCCGTTTTTATGCAACGATCTATTTCAACGGAGCCACACGCGATCTGGGCAGCACAGGTGGCCTGGCCAGAGATGATCACTTTCCTTTGGGATTCACCCTTACCGGAAATAGTATCTCAGCGACTAAAAATGAGAATGACGAGTATCATATTGAAACAACCGGGGGCGACCCTTTTGCATATACTACTACCCTGGGTACGAATATCGATGCGGCAGCTGGCTCTATCCTGCTCAAGTTTAAATACAAGAGCAACAATGATATCACCAATGCCCAGTTTTTCTTTATGGCTCCCAACCCGGCAGGTGGACAGTCCACCCCGGAGAATGTTGTTTTGAACAAATCGACCGAATGGACCGATTTTGAACTTGACGTGACTCCCTACCGTGATCAGAGCTGGTGGAGTTGGGGACAACCGGGTCATGCACTCAGGTTTGACATTGGATCAGGTGCCGGCAATATCGTAGATATCAAGGACATGGAGATCAATGTGCGGGTTGAGTCAGTCCCTGCCGCTCCATGTCAGAGTTACGTGGGTGGTCTCGACGGGATTTCGACGACCGACCGCAGAGCTACTTTTACAGGCTATTATCTACGTAAATACAACAACTGGAAATCAGGACGCGACAACAATGCCGATGGTGAGATCCGCACGTTCCGTCTTGCCGAGATGTATCTCAATTTTGCTGAAGCAGCTTACCAGTCTTCAGGAAACCCGGATACGCAAATAAATATTGGCAATGGTATTTCAATGAGTGCCCGTGATGCAGTCAATGCTGTCCGTCGCAGGGTAGGTATGCCTGATTTGCCTTCGGGATTGACCAGAGATGAATTCGAAAAACGATATAGAAATGAACGACGTGTTGAGCTGGCTTACGAGGGCCATCGCTATTTCGATGTACGTCGCTGGAAGATTATGGAACAATCTGAACGTTACGTTACCGGAATGAGGATCACAAAAGAGGCGGACGATAGCTTCACCTACCAGCGTATAAGCTTCGACCGTGATTCCTATAAGGAAAAGCTGTACCTCTATCCGATCCCTCAATATGAAATTAATAAGATGTTCAGCCACACCGGGACTGATTGGCAAAATCCGGGATGGAATTAATAACGCTATAACAAAGAATAGGTGTATGAAAAATATAATTGCGTTAGTTATAAGTATCCTATCGGGAATGTTCGTTTTCAATGCATGCAGCGACCCATACCCTGAAACAATTGAACTGGAACAATTCATGTACATCTCACTGTCGGGGGCTGCCGACAATCCAATCGTCAAAACAGTTGATCTGGATAAGAGCAGCACATTCCCGCTCACTATTTCCTACGGTGGGACAACAAATTATGATCAGGGAGAGATTACTGCTGAGATTACTGCTGACAACGCGTTGGTGGCGGCCTACAACACGGAAAACAATACGACCTACCTCCCTTTACCTGTTGAAGCTTACTCCTTCGATAAGTCTTCTGTGACCATAGTAGATGGGAGCAGGGTCTCAGACCAGATTAAAGTGACGATAAATCCCGGCATGGCCAATTTCGCACATGATTATCTTCTGCCCGTCACCATCAAATCGGCAACAGAAGGTAAAATACCGATCAAAGAAGAATTCAAAACGGTCTTCTTCATCATCAAAGGAAATGTGAAGACATTGCCTGCGGAAGAGAAATGGACACAGCTGGACGCCTCATCAGTCTGGCAGCCAGGCTTTCCGGTAGAGAGCACCTGGGATGGCGACCGTAACAGCTACTGGCATACAGCCCTTGACGGTATGCCACAATGGTACGCGGTGAACATGAACGAGTATAAGTTGATAGAAGGGTTCACATGGCTCAACAGGCAGGATGGTGCAGCTGCAGTGCCCAAACATGTCAGATTCGAAACGAGCATGAATGGAACAGACTGGACAGAGGTACTGGATGTTCCTGAACTACCAAGTTCAAATACATTGCAGATCCTGGATCTACCAGAGAAAGTGGTTGCCCTTTATTTCAAGGTAACCATCCTCTCCAACTGGGCGGATGCCCCCTATACCTATGTAGCGGAAGTATCCACCTGGGCCGGCGAAAGACCTACCCCCGACTACAACTGGGAGAAAAATACCTGGGAGGTGATCGCCTTCCGTTCAGAGTGGAATGCGGACTGGGGTGTACACAAGATTTTTGATGGTGACAAAAACACCACCTGGCACAGCGATCCATCCAACGGAGAGATCAACGGCATGCCTCAGTGGTTTGTGGTGGACATGAAAAAGATGAGACCTGCCATCAAGGGGTTCCTGATATGGCAGCGACAGGACGACCATGGCATGGAGCCAAAGCATGTTGTCTTCTCTGTGAGTGAAGACAATGAGACCTGGACACAGGTACTGGAGGTACTGGAGATGTCAAACGACCATACCGTTGAGCTCGACTACAAGACGACCAACCCTACCCCCGGTCGTTACCTTAAAGTGGAGGTGAAAGCTATATGGGGAGGGAATCCCTGGACCTATTTCGGAGAGATTACCCCATATTAATCATATTCGGAAAAGGGGAGATAACAGATTTCCCCTTTTCTTTTTTATAATTCCCTCATATTGCGTGGCAAGACGATTACTGAACAAATATAAGTGAGATGAAATTTACGTTGATATTTCTTTTGATCCTGCAGTTCTTATCGGCCTGTAAACCGGAAAAAGAGGTAACTAATACGCAACCGGAGCCGGAGCCTGATACTGAAGAGATCATCTTTAACAATATCTCCGCAACAGATGCACTAAACAGGAGATTGCCTGCATGGGAGGAGGTGGGTGATCTCCGCGAGAAAAAATATGTGGGCCTCTTTTACTGGACCTGGCATACACAACAGTCAGACTATAGTAACCGCACAGCATACGATGTAACTAAAATCCTCAGTGAACATCCCGAAGCAATAGATGATTTTCACCATCCCGCATGGCCGACAGATGCAAACAGTTTCTTCTGGGGAGAACCATTGTATGGATACTATATCAATACAGACAGGTGGGTATTGCGCAAACATGCCGAATTGCTGGCTCTGGCCGGTGTGGATGTCCTCATTTTCGACTGTACCAACGGTAGCTTCACATGGAAAGAGTCCTACATGGCTCTCTGTGAAGTTTTCTCAGAAGCAAGAGCTGAAGGTGTCAACGCACCACAGATTGCTTTTCTTCTTGCCTTCAGCCCTACACAAGGAAGCAAGGTGGCCATTGAGGAGATCTATAGAGATCTCTACAAACCGGGTATCTATAAAGATCTTTTTTTTATGTGGAAGGGTAAACCACTCATCATGGCATACCCGGACAATCTTTCCGATGAGATTAAAAACTATTTCACTTTCCGTCCCGGCCAGCCCGCTTATAATACCGGTCCCTCACGCAATGATCAGTGGGGGTGGCTCGAGATATACCCGCAGCACGGTTATGCCCAGAGAAGTACCGGATATGAGCAGGTGCCGGTGGGTGTTGCACAAAACTGGTCAGCGGAAAGAGGTCTGACAGCGATGAATGCTCCCCACTCCTTCGGCAGAAGCTACACCCAGCATTCGGGAGAGATACAAGGGAGCGACGCCGTAAGTCAGGGACACAACTTCCAGGAACAGTGGGAAAGAGCATTACAACTTGATCCTCAGTTCGTATTTGTAACCGGATGGAACGAATGGATCGCCGGCCGTTATGAGATGTGGCAACAACAGTACAATGCCTTCCCCGATGAGTTCAGTCAGGAAAAAAGCCGTGATATTGAGCCGATGAAAGGTGGTCACGGTGATGCTTACTATTACCAGCTGGCAGCCAATATTCGTCGTTACAAAGGTGTTGGCAGGCTGGAGCAACCCTCGGAAGAGCTCACTGTAACCATTGATGGCGCAATGAATGAATGGGCGGAGGTGAAACCAACCTATGAGACCCCTCGAGGCAATACGCTCCACCGCAATCATCCGGGATGGCGCGGAATACAATTCACCAATACAACCGGGCGGAATGATTTTGTATCTGCACGCGTGGCACGGGACAAGGATAATCTCTATTTTCTCATTGAAACAGCGGAGGAGATTACCTCATCATCAGATACAGGATGGATGTGGCTCTTCATCGATACAGACCGTAACAGGGAAACAGGATGGGAAGGTTACGATTTTTTACTCAACAGAACAAGCCCCTCCGCGACAAAGATCACCGTTGAAAGCAACAGTGGAGGATGGAACTGGGAAAAATGCGGAGATGCATCTTATAAAGTATCAGGGAAACAGATGGAGATCATGATCCCACGGTCCGTTCTAACCCTGGAAAATAGAAAGCTCAATTTTGAATTTAAGTGGGCGGACAACATACAGGAAGCAGGAGAGATCATGGATTTTTATCTTTCTGGTGATGTTGCTCCTGCGGGAAGATTCAATTATATCTATATGGAAAAAAAATGAAAGATAGTTGTCGATAGCAAGAAAAAACAATTCAATCTGAAAAAAACACAGTTACAAATAATAAACAAATTAGATGTGAAACAACAAAAAAAACGCTTCTCTATCCTGTTATGTTCCGCGCTGTTCCTCTTCTCTTCGTGTGAGAGTGAGGTACCGGTAGAAAAGATATTCCTGGATATTGAAATTACAAAACTACCCGGGAGAACCACATTCCAACTTGGAGAAACACCTGTTTTTGACGGAATGGAGGTTTCAGAAGTATATACTGACAGTACGAGAAAACCAAATACAAATTTTGACATCAACTGGTCGGCAGATATATTCAAAAGAGGAACAACCGAAGCTACTGTCTCTGCACGAGGACGCAGTGTAACTTTTGATATCACCTTTGAGGGCGATTTGATTGACACAGGGCTGCCGGTTGTCTATTTAGAGACCGAAAACCAGATCCCGGTCGATTCAAAAGAGAACTATGTCCGTACCACCATGGTGATCAAAGACAAGGGTGAGATAGTCTCTGAGAAGAGTCTGAGAATGAAAGGCCGCGGAAATGCAACCTGGACCTATCCGAAAAAACCATACAAACTCAAGCTGGATGAGAAAGCCAGCATACTGGGAATGGAAGAGGCAAAAGATTGGGTTTTATTGTCAAACTATACCGATAAGACATTGTTGCGCGTTGGTATCTCTCTTGAGCTCAGCAGACTGATGCATTTCCCCTGGACCTCTGACGATCGTTTTGTTGATGTGGTACTCAACGGTGAATATATCGGTAATTACCAGCTTGTGGAGCCCGTAGAACAGGGAAGTAACCGCGTGGATATTCCGGGTACCGGTTACCTGTTTGAAAAAGATGGGTATTACCAGCTCGAACCTAACTACTTCGTCACCTCTATGGGATATGGTTACTCCTTTAAAAATCCTGACCCTGAAGATGATCTTACTACCCAGCAATGGGAGTATATAAAGAACTATATGGATGATTTTGAAGCTGTGCTCACATCAGCTGCATTCAATAATCCGGACAATGGTTATGCTCGTTTTATTGATGTTCCGAGTTTTGTTCGATGGTTTCTTTTTCAGAACATCCTGGCTAATATGGATACCAACCTTTATATGATTAAGAGCGATATGGGGGACTCGAAGGTCGAGATGTGGCCTGTCTGGGATTTTGAATGGTCTGTCGGTATTGGATGGTATGAGGGTGCCAGACCCAGACCTGCCAATTATTATGTATGGAACTCAAATGCTTTCTATTACGATAAGCTTTTGCAGGATCCGGCATTTAAAACAGAGATCAGGGAATTATGGCAATCCATCTCCGTCACAGATCAGATTCTGGAATACATAGATGAAACCACCACACTGCTTGAGAAATCGGTAGAGCTCAATTTTAAACGATGGGATATCATGAACCAGCGAGTGAGTGTGGGAGGTATACCAATGGGTTCATATGAAAAAGAGGTGGAATGTGACCGTCAGTTCTTCATTAATCACATCAACTGGCTGAATGAGGAGATATCAAAATACTAAATCGTGATTCTTAAGACCATCTGTGACGCTGAACAACAGCTGAAGATTATTACAAATAACTGATAAGAACTATAAAAAAGGATGGGCAAATGGGAGATACAATATAAAACATTCAAAATGAATAAAATAGTGCATTATCTATTGCTCTTATCGTTTTTTGCTGCTGTCGTTTTCAACGTTGATGCCCAAAACAAAAACAGAACAGAGCAGGTAAAAATTACAGATAAACTCATCTCTGCACCTTACGGATCGATAAAGATAGAGGGTTACGTGGGTGATAAACTAAATCTATGCATCGATAACAGGGTGATGGCGCAAGAGATTGACAGGCTCATCACTCCTTTCCGGGTCAGGAACGATGAGTCCTGGGGTTTCCGCAGTGAATTTTGGGGTAAATGGTTTACCTCTGCCATGCTCGGCTACGGTTATGCCCCAACAAAACAGCATCGCATGGTGATTGACAAAGCGGTGAATGAACTTAAGCAGACACAATCACCTGATGGGTATATAGGTACTTACCCCGATGAACACCATCTGAAAGACTGGGATATTTGGGGGAGGAAATATGTGCTGCTGGGTCTGCTGGCCTATTACGATCAGACAGGAGATACGGAAATACTCAAAACAGCAGAGCAGGTTGCCGATCATCTGATAATGGAAGCAGGGCCGGAAAGTGGAGTTAACCTGGCCGAAACAGGGTGGATAGGATGGAAAGGTCTTGCATCGAGCTCTGTGCTGGAACCCATTGCGCTCCTCTATCAAAAAACAGGCAAGATAAAATACCTCGATTTTGCCCAACATATTATCCGCCTATGGGAGAGACCCAATAAACTAACTCCCACAGGCATCAGGCTCGTGCAGGAGGCACTTAACCAGACACCGCTGTGGGAAATGAGCGGAGCACCCAAAGCATATGAGATGATGTCCTGTTTTGAGGGATTATGTGAGATGTACCGTATCACGGGCAACGAGGATTATCTCGATGCCTCTCATTCACTGATCAACTCCATCATTCGCGATGAGATTATGCTGGTGGGATCAGGTTCACTGGCTGAAATATGGTGCAATGGCAAAATGCGCCAGAGCAACCCGATGTACCAGGGATTGGAGACATGCGTGACAGTTACCTGGATGAAATTTCTACACCAGATGTTACGCCTGACGGGCGACAGCAAGTATGCCGACCAGCTGGAGATCAGCCTCTACAACGCCTTGATAGCCTCACAGACACCGCAGGGTGAGTGGTGGTCCTATTACACCGGCTTAATGGGTGAACGTGTTCCCAGTCACCTCCAGTTCGCGGATGTAGTGATGAGCTGCTGTGTCGCCAACGGCCCCAGAGCGATGCTGTTAACTCCTTCCTGGGCAGTGATGTCCTCCTCCGATGGTATTGCCCTCAATTTATATGCACCCCTGAACGCCGATCTGGAAACACCGCTCAAGCAGCCGTTCTCCCTGCACATTGACACCAGCTATCCAACAGATGGAGAGGTCATGGCCACTGTGACCATTCCAAAAAAAGAGCGTTTCACCATTAACCTGCGCATACCTTCGTGGAGCAGAACGACGATGATCAAAATCAACGGGAGGATAATCAAAGAGAAGGTGGTTGCGGGCTCTTATGCGGAGCTCGACAGAGAGTGGTCGGATAAGGATCGTATAGAGCTCCTTCTAGACATGACCAGCCACATTGTTGATGCACCCTCAGGTGTGCCGGATGCGGCTATTCAACGGGGACCGATAGTGCTGGCTTTTGATTCACGGCTGGTACCTTTCCGTCACGGGGTTGACAAACCGCCGATGTATCGGTACAAATTTCTAAACAACGGGGATAATACAGTTGATGTGACCCTCGTAAGGCAACCAACGGTAAAAGAAATATGGATGACTTTTCTTGTTCCGCTCGTTGATGAGGCGGGCAAAAGACATGAGCTGCCGATGTGCGATTATGCCTCCGCGGGGAACAGCTGGCAGGAGGGAAATCTCTTCAGGGTGTGGATCCCTCAGCCATTTGACTTTCGCCATCTATACATCAATAATTTAGGATGGTCGGTCAACGTAACAGACAATGCCGCCCGGCCCACTATCCCGGAAATATATAAGAAATAGAGAATGAAAATGAGTACGAATCGCAGGAACTTCTTCAAAACGGTGGGTATAGCTACAGCGGGTCTGGCAACGGGATTGCACTCCGACTTGCTGGGAATGTCGCTTGTTTCTGATCAGAAAAAAGAGAGCGAACCACTCCCCTGGGATCAGGTGACGGATGATCCATCCATCACCATTCAAAGGGTTAAGCCTGTTGATCACGGTGAGGCGCTGATCAATCCCGGAATGGGTTGGGTCACCTATTTCTACTCAAACCTTTATCAAAATTACGGGTCAAAGCTTGAACCATCTGATTCTGTACGCTATTTCCCGGGGATGAACACCGTTTTCCTTCGTATTCCCTGGGCCTTTATTGAGCCGGAAGAGAACAGGTTTGTATGGGAGATACTGGATACACCCGCGCAACGATGGGTGGATAACGGAGGCAAAGTGGCACTATGCATCACGGCGACTGAAAACTGGATGGGTTCAGGAACACCACGGTGGGTTTTTGAGGCGGGAGCTGAGAGTTATGAAGTGGATGGTTACCTGGAACCCAATTATGACGATCCGGTGTTCATCGAGAAAGTGGATCATTTTATCCGTATCCTGGCAGAACGGTATGACGACAATCCCAATGTTGCTTATGTTTTTGTTGGACATTACGGCATGTGGGGTGAAGGACATACAGTGCTGACTACGCCCAAACATGGTCATTCCTGGGGATTTGAAACACAGAAGAGAATGATCGATCTTTATCGTCGTCATTTCAGGAAAACACTCCTCTGCATCTCCGACGATTATGTGGGACATGATCTTAAGGGGGAGCGTTTCCCCATTACAGACTATGCTTTCTCACAAGGTGTCACCATCCATGACGACAGCATCCTTGTACAACCCCCGCCAAACAGCTGGTATCACAGTGAGATGGCCCGGCTTTTCTGGCCTACGCTCCCGGTGATACTTGAACATGAGCACTATGGTGGTTCGCTGCAACGAGGTGCATGGGATGAGGAGCTCCTCATCAAGGCAGTAGAAGATTATCACGCTTCATTCCTCTCCATTCACTGGTGGCCTGATGTTTTTTACGAGGCCAACCGCGATATCATCACACGCATCAACAGACGCATAGGCTATAGGCTGCAGGTTCCCGAAATTAACTGGCCCTCATCTATCCGCAAAGGCGAACCGTTCACGATTCAAAGCAGATGGGCCAATGCCGGTGTCGCTCCCTGTTACGGTGGCGGATATCCCTGCTTCACCCTTAAAGATGAGAAGGGAGGGATCGTCTCTGTACTGACCGACAGCTCCTACAACGTGAAACACCTGCCGGTCACGTCTCCTGATAAGCTGGCAGCACATCCGCTCAAATCAACATTTGTCATTGCCCCGGCATACAGTGATCATAAAGGGGTCTTCTCCAGGAGATGCGATCCCGGGAGCTACGATTTGTTTATCTCCGTGGGCAAGCAAGACGGTACACCTGTTTATGAACTGCCCTATAACGAGGACGATGGGCACAAACGCTA
>JADKLW010000478.1_pt1 | contig 16349 bp, 15 predicted proteins | sample 8641881 | NCBI WGS metagenome assembly JADKLW01 (sample SAMN16272185, study PRJNA661076) | feces metagenome | isolation source: fecal sample from diarrhoea affected cattle B | host: Bos taurus | place: South Africa: Lokaleng Village, Mahikeng | collected 2019-09 | reverse complement strand
CCAACATCCCGACCGAGGAGGTCTTCACGACCCCCGACCCGACGCGGGTCGACGGCGTGGTGCGGGCGACCAAGCCCCTGACGCTCGGCGGAACCAGCGTGCAGGGGATCGAGGTCGAGTTCCGCGGCGGCGAGGTCGTGCGGGCCGACGCCGACACCGGCGCGGAGGTGCTGCGGGGTTGGATCGCTCGTGACGCCGGGGCGCGGCGGCTCGGCGAGCTGGCGCTGGTCGACGGCGACGGGCGCGTCGGCCAGACCGGCACGGTCTTCCACGAGACGTTGCTCGACGAGAACGCGGCGAGCCACCTGGCGCTCGGGTCGGCCTACTCGATGTGCCTGGAGGACGAGGCCGATCACGCCCGGGCCAACCACTCGGCGATCCACGTCGACTTCATGGTCGGCTCGCCCCAGGTCGCGGCGATCGGGGTCGATGCGTCGGGCGACGAGACCCCGATCCTGGTCGCGGGCGCCTGGCAGCTCTAGAGCCGCCTGGGCCGTGGGGCGGCGGGACACGATCACGGCTCGGCCCGTCCGGCCGGGACCGTCACGCCGCCATCCTGCGCCGGTCGATACCCTGACCTCCCGCACGGAGAGGTGCCAGAGCGGTTGAATGGGCACGACTGGAAATCGTGTAACGGGGAAACTCGTTCGGGGGTTCGAATCCCCCTCTCTCCGCCATACGCAGGACGTGCGAACCCCGGCTCCGGGTCTCCGAGCCGGGGTTCGTGCCGTCTCGGGGACCGTGGCGACCTCGGGAGCCAACCGCGTTCCCGGCGCGCGTCGTTCTCTAGACTCGGGCCCATGCTGCACGTCCCACGCGCCGCCTTCGCGGTTCTGCTCGTCCTGCCCGCGCTGCTCGCGCTCGCTCCCGCGGCCGCCGCCAAGCCGCGACTCCAGGCGCCGTCGTCGGCGGCGGTCGGGCACGGCTTCACCGTCAAGGGCAGCGGATTCGCGAAGCGATCGACGGTGACGCTCAGCGTCGGCCTCCCCGAGTCCGACGCCGAGTTCGTCGCCCGGGTCCGCACCGACGCTCGCGGCCGGTTCCGGTCCGTACAGCGGTTCGCGGCGTCCGGCACGTGGGTCTGGGTGGCCAGCGGGCGCCGCGCCAGCGGAGCGACGCGCAGCGTCACCGTGACCCGCCGGATGAAGGTCCGCTCGGGCGTCGAGATCTGGTTCACGCCGCGACTCGGGGTGACGGCGGGCACCCCGTTCCAGATCCACTCCCGGGGCTGGGGCAACCGCCGGGTCCGGTTCCAGGCGAAGGGGCCCGGCAGCAAGCGCTGGCGGACCGTGGGCAGCACGATGGGCGAGCCCGGGATCACGAGCTGGGGGCTGCTGCCCGACAACCCGGTCTTCAACCCGCGGACGCGGGCCGGCGACTGGACGATCCGGGCCTGCACGAGCTCCTGCCGCGAGAAGCGGCCCGCGACCCGCATGGCGTGGGCGACGTACCGGATCGGCGAGCCGTAGCCGCCGCGTCGGGCGTCCGCCCCGGGCGCTCGCCCACGCGGTCCCGACCGCGGGCTACTCGATCCCGTCGATCAGCTCGTCCAGCGACACACCGAGGCCACGGGCGAGCTTGACGATGGTCGCCAGTCGCGGGTCCCGCTCGGCGCGCTCGAGCAGCGAGACCTCGGTGCGGTGCAGGCCGGCCTGGGCTCCGAGCGTCTCCTGCGACATCCCGACATCGGCACGAACTGCGCGCAGATTCTCAGCGAACTTCTGGTGCGGCTCCACGAATCGAGTATTGCGACCCGCAGACAAATCCACTACAGACAAAAGCCCTCGGTATAGTGCGTCCACAGGCCGACGCAAGCGACCGTAAGGATGAACATGACCCCGGATGAGCTGGACCGGCAGACGCAGCACGCGGTGCTGCTGTTTGCCCTGGCGAGCGATCCCGCGTTGCTGAGCGACGAAGAGATCCTGCTCGCCGTCGCCCAGGACCCCGAGGACGTCGACGAGCGGGACAGCATCACGCGCGCCATTCGCGAGCTGAGCGCCAGTGGGCTGCTCCACTACCGCAACGGATTCGCGCAGACCACCCGCGCAGCGACCCGCGCGGCGCTGCTCCTGCACCTCTGACCATCGACCCAGCGCGGTGTGCGGGCCGAGGACGGTCGGGAGAGGGGCGTCCTCGGCCCGCACACGGCGCTGAAATGATGGTCCGGTGCCGCTTCGTCCCCGCGCCCCCGATCGCCACCGATGACCGCACGTGCGGTGGCGATCGGGCTGCTGCTGGGCGCGGCCGCCGACCGCGTCCTCGGCGACCCGCGTCGGTGCCATCCCGTCGCGGGCTTCGGCCGCGCGATGCAGGCCGTCGAGGCCCGGATCTGGCGCGACGAGCGTCGCGCGGGCGTCGCCCACGCTGCCGTGGGCGTCGCGATCGGGGCCGCCCCGGTCTGGGCCGTCGACCGCGGGCTACGCCGCCGTCCCGCGGCCCGGGCCGCCCTGACCGCGGCCGTCACCTGGAGCGCGCTCGGCGGGCGCTCGCTGGCCACGGCCGGTCGGGAGATCGGACGGCGGGTCGCGGATGGCGATCTGGACGGCGCTCGCGCGCTCGCGCCGACCCTGGTCGGGCGCGACCCGGCGACGCTCGACGCCGCCGGCCTGGCGCGGGCGGGGCTGGAGTCCGTGGCCGAGAACACGTCGGACGCGGTCGTCGCGCCGTTCGTCTGGGGCGCCCTGCTCGGCGCCCCGGGCGTCGCGCTGCACCGCGCGCTGAACACGATGGACGCGATGGTCGGCCACCGCTCGGAGCGCTACGCCCGCTACGGCTGGGCGGCGGCGCGGGCCGACGACGTCGCAGGATGGCCGGCGGCGCGGGCGGCGGCGCTGCTGACCGTGGTCGCCGCGCCGACCGTTCGCGACCTGCGCCGACCAGAGGGCCCGGGCGGCGCGACGGCCGCCTGGCGGGTCTGGCGACGCGACGGGTCCCGGCACCCCAGCCCCAACGCCGGCCAGGTCGAGGCGGCCTTTGCCGGGGCGCTCGGCGTGCGGATCGGCGGACGCAACGTCTACGGCGGCCGGACCGAGGACCGTCCCCGGCTCGGCGACGTCCCGGGAGCGCGGGATCCGGACGCGACGGATCTGGCGCGCGCGGCGCGACTCTCGCTGCGCGTGGGCACGCTGGCGGCGGTCGTCGCGGCCGCTGGGGCACTGGTCGTTCCGCGCCGCGGGAGCGGTCGTCGTGTACGGCCTCGGCGCTGCCGTCGGCCCGATACGGCATCGTAGACCCTCGATGCGGGCACTGATCGTCGGAGCGGGTGAGGTCGGGTGGTACCTCGCGGGCCGGCTGGCGCGCGAGGGCCACGCCGTCGTCGTGCTCGACCAGGATCGCGAGCTGCTCCAGCGCCGTTCCCGCTCCGGGGTCGACGTCCGCGTCGAGCGGGCCGACGCCGCCAGCCCCCGCTCGCTCGCCGAGCACGAGGCCGGCAACGTCGACCTGTTCCTGGCCGTCACCGCGAGCGACGCGACCAACCTGCTGTCCTGCCTGCTCGCGCAGAGCCTCAATCCCGAGAATCCCCCGCGGACGATGGCCCGAGTCCGCGACGCCGACTACTACGCGAGCGGCGAGGACACCGCCGCGGGGACGCTCGGCATCGACCTGTTGGTCAGCCCCGAGCTGGCCGCCGTCGGCGACCTCGAGTCCGCGCTGCGGATCCGCGGCGCCGTCCGCGTCGACACCTTCGCCGCGGGACGGATGGCGCTCGCCGAGTGCATGGTGCCCGAGGGGTCGCCCGCCGCCCGCCGCTCGATCAGCACCCGCCCCCACCGGACCGACTCGTCGATCGTCGCGCTGCTTCGCGACGGCCGCGTCCATCTCGCGACCCGCGACTCGACCCCGCTGCCCGGCGACCACGTGGTCGTGGCCTGCCCCAAGCCCCAGCTCAAGGACGCCTGCCACGAGATCGATCCGACGGCCCGCACGGTCAACCGGGTCGCGATCTTCGGCGCCGGCCAGATCGGGATCGCGCTCGCCGCCCGGCTCGCCGCCCGCGGGCGCGAGGTCGTGGTGATGGAGCCGGACGAGCAGCGGGCGCGCGCCGCCGCCGAGCAGCTCGTCGACCGCTCGATCGAGGTGCTGTGGGAGGAAGGCGCGTCCGGGGCCGCGATGCGCGAGGCCGGCGTCGACACCTGCGACGCGTTCGTGAGCTGCGCCGACGACGACCGAACCACGCTGCTGGCCTGTACCCACGCCGACCGGCTCGACATCGGCCTGGTCCTGGCCGTGCTCTCGCGCGAGGAGTTCACCCCGGTCGCGGAGGCCCTCGGCGTCGACGGCACCGTCGCGCCGCGGCTCGCGGCGGCGGAGCGGCTACTGCGAACCTCGCGTGGGCACGGCGCGCAGAAGAGCACGATGATCGTCGACGGCCTCGAGGCGCTCGAGTACCGAATCGGCAACGACAGCCCGCTGGTCGGTCGACCGGTGGCGGCGTCGCTACCGCACGACACGAAGCTCGCGGCGATCTTCCGGGACGACAGGATGCTGTTCCCGGAGCAGGCCGCGCGGTACGCCGCCGACGATGTCGTGCTGGTGCTCGCGACCGGCAGCGGGGCCCCCAAGCTGGGCGCGGTCCTGGGCTCGTGAGCGCGCCGCCGGCGACCCGTCCCGCGGCGCGCCGCGGCGGACTGATGCGGATCGGGGCGCGGTTCGGACCGTTGACCCGCCGGGCGATGACGGGCGCGGCGGTCGCGATGACCGCCGCCGCCCTCGCCTGCACGTTCACCGCCGCGGTCTCCGGCGGCCGCGCCCTCGGGTCGTTCGCGATCACCGCCGCCGTCGCGGGCCTGCTCTCGGTGCTGCTCTACCGGACCTGGGCCGGCCGGGCGATGCTGACCCCGACCGGCCGCGACGGGCTGATGGCCGCGGGTCTGACCTGGGTCGCGACGAGCCTGTTCGCGGCGCTGCCGCTGCTGCTGAGCGACGCCACGCCACGGCTCGCGGCCGCGATCTTCGAGGGGACGAGCGGGATCACCACGACCGGCGCCACGGTGCTGGCCGAGGTCGACGGCCAGCCGGACGCCGTGCTGCTGTGGCGCTCGCTGACCCACTGGATCGGCGGGATCGGCATCGTCGTCCTGCTCGTCGCCGTCGCTCCGGCGGCGGGTGGCGCCGCACGTCGCGTGCTGCTCGGCGAGACGAGCCGCGCGGTCGAGGAGACCGTCGCCCCGCAGCTCCGGGACACGGCGCGGATCACCGCCAAGCTCTACCTGGCGGCGACCGGGATCGCGCTCGCCGTGCTGCTGATGGTCGGCCTGACCCCGTGGGACGCCGTGAACCACGCGATGTCGCTGGTCGCGACCGGCGGGTTCTCGACGCGCACCGCGTCGGCGGGCGCGTTCGAATCGCCGACGGTCGAGGTCGCGCTCACGGCGCTGATGGTCGCCGCCGGCGTCAGCTACGTGGTCTGGTGGCGGCTGGTGTTGCGGAAGGGCCTCGGCGACCACGGCGCGGAGCTGCGGGCGTACGTCGGGTTCGTGCTCGCCGTCGGCGTCCTGCTGGCGCTCAGCGCTCGCGCGTCCGACGTCCCGTACCCCGCCCTGACGGGCCTGTTCACCGCGGCCTCGGTGATCACCGGGTCCGGGTTCACGTCGGCCGATCCCGATGGTTGGGGGGCGAGCGCGGCACTGGTCGTGCTGGTCGCGATGGCCTCCGGGGCGTGCGTCGGCGCCACCACCGGCGGGTTCAAGGTCCGCCGCTGGATGGTCCTGTTCGGCGGGGTCCGCGCCGAGATCCAGCGCCAGATCGCCCCCCAGCGGATCGTCGTCGTGCGGGTCGGGCGCAAGCCGGTGACGGACGACGCGGTCCGTGCGGCGTTCGGGTTCCTCGCGGTGGCGATCATCGCCCTGACCCTGGGGACCGCGCTGCTGTCGCTGGGCGGCTACGACCTGCTGTCGTCGTTCTCCGGCTCGGCGGCGAGCCTGTTCAACGTCGGCCCCGCGCTCGGTTCGCTCGGTGGGCTCGAGTCCTACGCCGGGATGTCCGACTCGGGCCTGCTCGGGCTGAGCTTCCTGATGCTGCTCGGCCGTCTCGAGATGTTCACGATCCTGGCGTTGTTCACCCGCGGCCTGTGGCGCGCCCGCTGACCGCGCCCGCGACGAGCTCCGCGCCCGCCGGCAAGGGGATCAGCTATCGAACGCCGGTGGATCCCACGGATCGCGGATCCGCCGGTCCGTCCACGGGGGCGTCGGACTCGTGACCCACGCCCGCTCCAGCGACATCCGGACGAAGACCTCGGGGTCGCCGTCCAGCGCGCCACAGGCGACGCCCCACGAGTCGATGCCGACGACCAGCGGCCCGCGATCGGTCATCCGCAGCAGCGGTCCTCCACTGTCGCCGTTGCAGCCGGACGCGTACGGCTTGCCCGGTCGCGGCCCCTGCGTGCAGAGCATCGCCGTCCCGCGGAACTGCTTGCCCTGACCGCGCAGCGCCGCCTCGAGCAGCCGCTGACAGGTCCCCACGCCGCGGACCACCAGGTTGGCCCGGCGCAGCGTGCCGAACCGGTCCAGCCGCTCCGCGTCGGACGTTCCGTACCCCAGCAGCACGACCCGCGAGCCCGCACGCACGGAGGCGCCGGAGAGCCGCATCGGGGTGACGTCGGTGACCGGCCGGTCGAGCTCGACGAGGGCGACGTCGCGGTACGGCTCGGCCGGGATCTGGGGGAGCTGGTAGCGGAAGCGCGGATGGCGGGCGACGCGGCGGACGACGTACGGGGCGCCGCGGCCGATCTTCACCTTCGTCGTGCCGGGGTCGACGTAGCTGATGCAGTGCCCGGCGGTCACCAGCCGGTCGACGCCGATCAGCGTGGCCGTGCAGACCTCGGCGAGCGTCACGACGGCGGGATAGCGCGTCGGCTCGACGGCCGCGCCACCGACCACCGCGCCCGCGGTCGGGGCGGCGAGCAACCCACCGAACAGGGCCATGAGCAGCGAGAAGCAACGCCGTGGGACCGCGCCGGTCACCTCAGGAGCGTAGACGGTCCACCGGCGACCCGAGCCGGTTGCCGGCCGTCGCGGACCCGTCGGCGACGGGGGCTATATCCGCCCGCGCGGCCTATGTCAATGGCTCCCGGCCGGGAGATCCCTATCCTTCCCTGCCGCATGCCCGCTGCTCGCCAAGACCTCCGTACCGTTGCCATCGTCGCCCACGTCGACCACGGCAAGACGACCCTGGTCGACGCCATGCTGCGTCAGTCCGGTGCGTTGCACCGCGGCGAGGACGCCGACCGGATCATGGACTCCAACGATCAGGAGCGCGAGCGCGGGATCACGATCCTGGCCAAGCACACCGTGATCCAGTGGAAGGACACGACGATCACGATCGTCGACACGCCCGGCCACGCGGACTTCGGTGGCGAGGTCGAGCGCGGCCTGGCCCTGGTCGACGGCGTGGTCCTGCTGGTCGACTCGGCCGAGGGGCCGCTGCCCCAGACGCGGTTCGTGCTGCGCAAGGCGCTCGAGGCCAACCTGCCCGTGATCCTGGTGGTCAACAAGGTCGATCGCCCCGACGCCCAGATCGACGAGGTCGTCAGCGCCACCGAGGAGCTGTTCCTCGACCTCGATGCCCAGGACGACCAGCTCGAGTTCCCCGTCTACTACGCGATCGGCCGCGACGGCCGCGCGGGCATCCATCCGAACGAGCTGGCCGACGACCTGTCGCCGCTGCTCGACGGCATCCTCGACGCCGTGCCGGCCCCGGTCTACGACCCCGAGCACCCGCTGCAGGCCCAGATCGGCAACCTCGACGCGTCGCCGTACCTCGGTCGCCTGGGGATCTCGAAGATCAAGCACGGCACGCTGCGCCGCGGCGACCAGGTGCTGTGGGTCAAGCGCGACGGCACCGAGACCAAGGCCAAGGTCGGCGAGCTGTTCGTCACCCGCGGCCTGGAGCGCGTCCCCGCCGACGAGATCGGCCCGGGCGAGATCGCCGCGATCGCGGGCTTCCCCGACATCGAGCTCGGCGACACGCTGACCAGCATCGAGGATCCGCGTCCGCTGCCGCCGATCACGGTCGACGAGCCGTCGCTGGCGATGACGATCGGCGTCAACACGTCGCCGATGGCCGGCCGCGAGGGCGACAAGCTGACCGCCCGGATGATCGAGGCCCGCCTGCAGCAGGAGCTGATCGGCAACGTCTCGCTGCGGGTCGAGCCGACCGAGCGCCCCGACACCTGGGAGGTCCACGGTCGGGGCGAGCTGCAGTTGGCGGTGCTCGTGGAGAACATGCGCCGCGAGGGCTTCGAGATGACCGTCGGCAAGCCGCGCGTGCTCGTCCGCACCACCGACGAGGGCAAGCGCGAGGAGCCGCAGGAAGCGGTCACGATCGACACGCCCGAGGAGCACCTCGGCGCGATCACCCAGCTGATGGCCGAGCGCAAGGGCCAGCTCCTCGGCATGACCGGGCACGGCACCGGCTGGATCCGCATGGAGTTCCGGATTCCCGCCCGCGGCCTGATCGGCGTGCGGACCGAGTTCCTGACCGTGACCCGCGGCGCCGGGATGATGCACTCGATCTTCGACGGCTGGGCGCCGTGGGCGGGCGAGATCCGCACCCGCCAGGCCGGCTCGATGGTCAACGACCGCACCGGCAAGATCACCGGCTACGCCGTGATCGCGATGCAGGACCGCGGCACGCTGTTCGTGTCGGTCGGCGACGAGGTCTACGAGGGCTCGGTGATCGGCGAGAACAAGCGCGCCGAGGACCTGGACGTCAACGCGGTCCGCGAGCGCAAGGTGACCAACATCCGCTCGGCCACCTCGGAGGAGCTCGTCAAGATCGTGCCGCCGCGCGAGATGACGCTCGACCAGGCGCTCGAGTTCATCTCCGACGACGAGTGCGTCGAGGTCACGCCGCAGAACGTCCGGCTGCGCAAGAACATCCTCAACACCAACGAGCGCCAGAAGGCCGCCAAGCAGAAGAAGCGCGGCGACGCGCCGAAGTAGTCGCCGCGGGCCGGGCCCGATCGGAGAGAATCCCCGGCCATGTGCACCCGCGTCCTCTGGAACACCAACGACCTGGCCGTCCTCAGCGGCCGGACGATGGACTGGCCGGAGTCGACCGAGCCGCAGCTCGTCGCCTTTCCCCGCGGCCGCGAGCGCGACGGATCGCTGGTCAAGGGCAAGAAGCTGGTCGACGGCGAGGCGTTGCGCTGGACCAGCACCTACGGCAGCCTGGTGACCACGATCTACGGGTTCGGCACGATCGACGGGGTCAACGAGCGCGGGTTGGCCGCCCACGCGCTCTACCTGCAGGCGACCGAGCTCGCTCCGCGCGACCCGGCGCAGCCGGCCCTGCACGCCGGTCTCTGGGCGCAGTACCTGCTCGACCAGGCCGCCACGGTCGAGGAGGCGCTGGGGTTGCTCGACACGTACCAGCTGGTGATGGTCGCGGCCCACGGGTTCGACGCCACGATCCATCTTGCGATCGAGGACGCCAGCGGCGACTCGGCGATCATCGAGTACTCAGGTGGCGAGCCGGTCGTCCACCACGGGCGCGAGTTCACGCTGATGACCAACGACCCGGCCTACGACGAGCAGCTCGCCCTGCTGGCCGGTCAGGACTTCTCGCAGCCGTCGTCCGACATGCCGCTGCCGGGCAACGTCAACGCGCGCGACCGGTTCCAGCGCGCCGCGTACTACAGCGCCCTGCTGCCCGAGCCGCGCAGCGAGCGCGAGGCCGCCGCGTCGGTGCTCGCCGTGATGCGCAACGTCTCGGTGCCGTTCGGCGCGCCGTACCGCGACTTCGGGATCTACAACACCGAGTACCGGACCGTCGCCGATCTGACCCACCGGCACTACTTCTTCGAGCTGACGACCAGCCCGAACGTGACCTGGACGGCGCTCGACGAGCTCGACCTGCGGCCGGGAGCCCCGACGCTCGCGCTCGATCCGCACGACATCGCGCTGTCCGGCGACGTGTCGGAGCGCTACGTGCCGACCGAGATCGGCTTCTAGGTCCCGGAGGCGCCCGGTTCGCGCCGCGTCGGGAGCGACACGCGGACCGGGGTCAGTCGGCGACCGGCAGGTCGGGCGGGAACGGCACGTCGGCCGGGGTGCCCGGCTCGCCGTCCCAGGCGGCGAACGCCTCGGCATCGCGCGGTTGGTGCTCCGCCCCCGCGCCGCCCAGCGCCAGCAGCGAGAGCCGCTCGCGGCCGCGGTTCTCCATCCGCCGGAGCGTCTCGGGCGCGATCCGCACCAGCTCGCCGACGCCGAAGGCGTGCGCCTCCTCGGGGCCGAACGCGACCGTCAGCTCGCCCGCCAGGACCAGGAAGACCTCCTCCTGGTCGCGGTGGCGGTGGATCCGCATCCGCTGACCGGGCTCGAGCACGATCTGGTTGATCCCGAACGTGGTCACGCCGAGGGCGCTGCGAAAGCGGTTGATCCGGTCGGGAGCGGTCGGCTCCAACCGGGCAGAGCGGAATGGCGCGGACATCGATGGACCTCGGGTGGCTCGTCGGGATCGGGGCGCCGCCCGGCACGGAACGGCGCGGCACGGCGGGCGGGGTCGGCGGGTCTCAGTAGCGCGGCGGCGGGCGGCGCTCGACCACCTCGACCGGCGGCGCCGGCGGGCCCGGCGGCTGCTCACGGCCGTAGATCAGGAACAGGCTGATCACCAGACCGACCACGCCGATCACCATCAGGATCACGCCGACCACCTGCAGGTCGATGCCGGCGACCGAGGCGGTCACCGCGAACTTCAGGATGGCGCCGACGGCGATCAGGAACAGGGAGCTTCCGAGAGGCACAGTACGCGTACGGTCTCATGCGCTCCGGCCGGAACGCAACCGTGGGACGGTTCGCCCGCGGCTACTCGCCGCTCTCGGCCGACTCGCCTTCCGGGGTGGGCGGGTCGCTCGTTCCCCCCGCCGCGCTCTCCGACGACTCGTCGGGCTCCTCGTCGACGACCTCGGTCTCGTAGCGCGTGGTCACCGGCTGCTCCGCCTCGCGGCCGTCGTCGTAGCGGACCTTGCGCGTCACGGTGATCTGGAAGTTGCCGCCGTCGACCGGCTCGCGATCGCCCGCCGACGACGAGACCTCGCGGCTCCCGTTGTTGCCGTAGAGCGCGACCGTCACGCCCGCGTCGTCGTAGCTCGCCCGGACGACGACCGGGGCGTCGGTGTCGTTGGTCCAGCGCATGTCGATGTCGGGGAAGTTCAACGTCGACTCGCGACCCGCCGGGTAGCGGTCGATGTAGAGGCTGTGGGCGCGGAAGGCGTCGATCTGGAGCCCGGCGAAGTAGGCCGCGTTGTAGACCGTGGTCGAGAACTGCGAGACCCCGCCGCCGACCGACGGCTCGATCTTGTTGCCGGCGATGAACGGCGCCTCGACGTAGCCCTTGTCCTTCGTCCGCTCGCCGGTGATCCCGTTGAGCGAGAAGCTGCCGCCGGGCGGGATCACGGTGCCGTCGACCGTGTCGGCCATCTTGCGGATGTTGGTGACCCGCGGCTGGCCCGGGACGTAGGGCGTCGTGAAGCTGCCGATCATCCAGCGGACCTTCTCGGCCCCCTCGGTGGTGACCTTCGGCTTCGTGGTGGTCGTCGGGACCTTGATCGCGTGGTCGCCCTTCGCCACGGCCTCGCGGATCGCCGTCGCGAGCGGCCCGCGCTCGACGGTCCGGCCGCTGCGCGCCGTCCCGCTCGAGACGGTCGCCCGGCGCGGCTCCCAGGTGACGTCGCCCTTGTCGGACAGGACCCCCGCCTCGGCGGCGGGCACCGTGATCCGCGCGTCCCGGGGGTCGCGGTTGCCACGCTCCTCGAGCCGGTCGAGCAGCGCGCGGAGCGGCTTCAGGCCGACCCCGAGAACGGCCTTGCGGCCGCCGTCCCGGCTCTGCAGCGCGAGGAGCGGAGCGACCTCGTCGGCGGTCAGCTCCAGCGGCGATCCGGCGCCGGTGAACCGCATCGGCTTCAGCACGTAGGCGCGCGCCTCGTCGGCGAGCGTCTCGAGCCGCTCGGCGGAGACGGCCGAGACCGACTCCAGCGGCACGTCGATCGGCCCGAGTCGCCCGGCCATCAGCTCGCGGTCGGCGCGGACCTTCAGCCGCTCGCGGTCGACCGTCTGACCGGCCCGAGACGGCTTGGTGGTGACGTCGAGCGTGTCGGGATCGACCGACAGCGACCCGGGGTACGGCTTGCGGCCGACCTCGTCCTCGACCCGGTCGATCGCCTTGCGCAGCTTCGCGTCGTCGACCGTCGAGTCGACCGGCGAGGTCCGCGACGACACCAGGCCGCTGAGCGTCGCGGGGACACCGGCCAGGAACCCGCCGCGTCCCGCCTCGACCGCGTCCCGCGCGGTGGCGTCGAGGTCGACCCGGTAGCCGGCGGCGTCCAGCGAGACCCGGATGATCTCGTCGACGCCGTCGGCGCGCAGCAGCAACCGTCGCTCGCCCGACAGCTCGGTGCTCAGCCGCTCGCGGATCTCCGCCTCGGTCTGACCGCCGACGTCGATCCCGGCGACCTTCGTGCCCGGCAGCGCGCTGTCGCCGTGGGTGACCCGCACGCCGACCGCGATCACGACGAGCAGCAGGACCACGCCGAGCCCGATCAGACCGGCGAGCGTCCCCCCCCCGACGGGCAGCCGGCGCGGCGGCCCGGACGGGCGGGGACGGTCCCCGGGACCTCCTGTCCCCGCCGCTCCCGTCGAACGCGCGGCCCGGGCCGCGGGGCGCTCAGCGGGTCGCGAACGGGGGGTCCGGGACGGGGCGGGGCGGCCGCGCGGGGAATCGGCGTGGCGCGGCGGGCGCGGTCGTCGGGGCTCGTTCATGCAGAACACGACACGGTAGCCGCCCGCCGACGCTTCGGAGACGGTTGGGAGGGGTCCTGCAATCGTCCGACCGCCGGTAGCCTTTCCCCCGCCGAGGGTCCGAAACCGCGAAGATGCCGGCATGAGCGAGCAGCGCGTCACGATCGACGTCACCGACCACATCGCCGACGTGCGGATGGTCCGCGGCGACAAGCACAACGGCCTCGACGGTCATATGTTCGTGGCCCTGCGCGACGCCGCCCGCAAGATCGCGACGCTCCCCGGGGTCCGCGCGGTCGTGCTGTCGGGCGACGGCCCGAGCTTCAGCGCCGGGCTCGACATCCAGAGCTTCTTCAGCGACGACAGCCCGGTCGACATGAACGGGCTGATCGACCGCCCGGAAGGCGAGATCGCCAACCTGGCCCAGGCGGTCGCGGTCGACTGGCGCGACGTCCCCGTCCCGGTGATCGCCGCCATCCACGGCAACTGCTTCGGCGGCGGGCTGCAGATCGCGCTCGGCGCCGACATCCGGATCGCCCATCCCGACGCCAAGCTGTCGGTGATGGAGATCAAGTGGGGCCTGGTCCCCGACATGGGCCTGACCGTCACGTTGCCGCAGGTGGTGGCGCAGGACGTGGCCAAGGAGCTGACGTTCACCGGGCGGATCGTCTGCGCCGCGGAGGGCAAGGCGCTCGGCCTGGTCACCCGGACCGCCGAGGACCCGCGGGCCGCCGCGCTCGAGCTGGCCCGCGCGATCGCCGAGCGCTCACCGGACGCCGTGCGCGCCGGCAAGCGGCTGCTCAACGAGGCGTGGGCGATGGACGACGCCGCGGCGCTGAAGCTGGAGACCGACCTGCAGGTGCCGCTGCTCGGGTCGCCCAACCAGATGGCCGCCGCCACGGCGGCGTTCACCAAGCAACCGGGGCAGTTCACCGACCCCGAGCCGGCCGCCTGAGCGGCCGCCGCGGGATTCAGTCCCGCGCGCCCTCGTCGTCCGTCCAGTCGAACTCCTGATCGGCGTCCGGCTCGCGCCGACGCAGCCAGATCACCGCGGCGGCGACGAGGATCAGCGGCGGCAGGGCGAACGCCAGCGCGACGCCGCCCTCGAGATGATGCGCGACGACCAGGATCACGCCGGGACCGCCCGCTCGCCGGTCTCGCGCGGTCCGACATCCGCCGTCCCCAAACCCGTGCCGGGGTCGCCGCCCGGCCCCTCGCCGTCGTCCTCGGGCCGGACCCGGCCGATCCGCACCGCGGCGACGCCGACCCCGATCGCCAGCAGCAGGTTGAGGCCGAGCACCGACCAGGTCGCCGGGCGCCACGCCCAGTCCGGGGCATCGGGCTTGCGCTCGATCTGGGCGAGCTCCTCGAGCGGGACGATCTCGCGCGTGACCGTCGCCTCGAGCGGGAAGCCCGCGAAGCCGACCGCCGGGTCGGCCGGCATGTAGACCGGCGCGCCGAGCACGGTCCCGCGGCCGTTGACGTTGAGGATCGTCCGCCACGGCCCGCCGACCGGGACCCGCTCGGTCGAGCGCCAGGTCCCGTCGTCCTGCCGCGCGAAGACGTTGCTGAACGAGCCACGACCCTGCCAGCCGAGCACGCGGACCCAGTCCGCGTCCTCGGTGACGTCGGGGCCACGGAACCGCACCGAGACGTCGCCGGTCGGCTGGACCCCGCTCTTGCCGGGGGTCGGCTCGTTGCGCACGTCGCTGACCGTGATCTCCACCGTCGCGCCCGCCGGGACCTCGTCGTGCTGGGCGGCCCACGCGCCGACGCCGATCAGCACGATTCCGGCCAGCGCCGCGAGCGCCACGGGGTACGGACCCCGACGGTTAGCCCCGGTGATGGTCTCGGCGAACAGCGCGCCGAGCAGCCCGGCGGCCACCGCCGCGAGCAGCGCCGCGGGGACGGCCTCGGGCAGCAGGTTGGTCGTCCACGGCAAGCGGAACAGCAGGTGGGTCCAGCCGTACTCCGCGGCCAGGCCGACGGTCGCCGCCAGCACGCCCGTCGCCGCGCCGAAGGCCAGCGGGCGCCGCCCCGTCCCGCGCCAGGCGAGCGCCTCGACCGCCAGCGCCGTGACCAAGTACAGCGGCTGGGCGTGGAAGGTCTGCCCGAAGACGACCGAGACGAAGAAGGTCAGCGGGACGAAGATCACGAACGCGACCACCGCCGCGTGCAGCGCGGCGCCGCGCCCGCCCCAGATCCGGGCGACCACGAAGGCGAAGCTCGACGCCACCGCGATCAGCACCGGGTGCCAGACCAGCCGGAACTGCGGCACGCCGAAGTTGAACTCGTCCTGCTCGAGCGTGAAGACCGCGAGCACGATCACCGCGCAGAGCACCGGGATCGGCACGAGCTTCCCCAGCACGCCGCGCAACCGCGGGGTGTCGACGCCGATCGTCCGGGCGCCTTCGACCAGCAGCAGGATCATCGACAGCGTGCCGAGGCCGGCACAGGCGATCAGCATGATGTGGGTCGGCCCCCACAGCGTCACGTCCTGTCCGAAGACCCGGTGCCAGAGGTCGTCGAGCGGGAACGCCAGAAACGCCGTCGCCGAGGCGACCAGCATCACGGCGGCCGACGCTGGGATCGGCCACAGCCCCCGGATCCGGATCGCGGCGCGGCTCGCCTGCGGCCCCTCCGGCGGCGCCAGGCCGACCGCCAGCAGGCCGCCGACGAACAGGATCAGCAGGCCGAACAGGATCGGGTAGTGGGCGGCGGTGCCGAGCGGGCCGTCGTCGCGGCCCTCGTCGATGTGCAGCGCGATGTCCCACTCGGCGCCGGCCAGGGCCATCGCCCCGCCGACCAGCGCGATCATCGCGGGGAGCGCGGCCCAGCCCGGCACGCCGACGACCCGTCCCGTGGCCCGGGCCGCACGACCGAGCGGCCGCGCCCCGCCCCGGCGGAACGAGAAGATCAGCGCCAACGTGGCGACGGTGACCAGGCCGCTGAGGCCGGCCACCACGGCGATCTGCCAGATCGGGGCGCCACTGCCGGCGTCCTTCGTGGCCACCTGGGCGAGCAACGGGTTCATCGGTTCTCCATCGGGGCACGGAGCGCGCACGAAGCGCGTTCAGTTCACGAACGTTGACTACGGTACCGTACCTACGGATCCGTAGCGCTCTAGCCCGAGCGCTCTCCGCGGGGTCGCGTGTCACACTTCACCCGTGCCCCCTCGGCCCCGAGTTCCCTCCGTACGACGGCGTTCACCCGCTCCCCGCCTGCCTCCGGAGCAGCGACGCGAGCAGCTCCTCGACAAGACCCTGGAGCTGATCACCGACGCTCGGTCGTTCGACCAGGTGTCGATGGAATCGGTCGCCCGCGCCGCCGGGGTCACCAAGCCGGTGGTCTACGACTTCTTCCGCAACCGGGCGGCGCTGCTGGCGGCGCTGGTCGAGCGCGAGGAGCAGCGCACGCTGGTCGAGCTCGCCGCCGCGATCCCGAGCCCCCCGTGGCTCGACGACGATCCCGACGACATCCTGATCCAGGCGATCGAGACCTTCCTCGACGCCGTCGAGCGCAACCCGCGGCGCTGGACGCTGATCCTCCACCCCGCCGACGGCACCCCGTCGGAGATCCGCGACAAGGTCGAGCAGATCCGCGAGGGCG
>JADKLW010000482.1_pt1 | contig 16376 bp, 19 predicted proteins | sample 8641881 | NCBI WGS metagenome assembly JADKLW01 (sample SAMN16272185, study PRJNA661076) | feces metagenome | isolation source: fecal sample from diarrhoea affected cattle B | host: Bos taurus | place: South Africa: Lokaleng Village, Mahikeng | collected 2019-09 | reverse complement strand
CATGCAAAATTAACGGAAGTTGTCGGTGTCACGCGCCCGGCGTATGCATGCGTCAGCCTGCCAACAATGCCAAAAGCTTCGCGCCGGGGGCAGCACTCCCACAATATCAAAAGCCAACACCGCACCGCTTTCGTGGGAGGCGCGACCTCGCGGCGAACGCAGGCGCCAGCCTGCCCAGAACACCTATTCCCCCGGCCCTACCCGCCGCTGCTGGTAGATCAGATCCACAATTTCCCCCTCGGGCACATAGCCGCTCACCAGCTCGCGCAGCAGCGTTCGTACCAGCGGATAATCATCCTGCTCTACCGCTTTCAGCAGTTTCGCTAGCAGCGCGCGCAGCACATCCCAGCTGAAATACTCTTCCTCGGCTCGCATGATCATGGGATGTTCAGTCGCGCTGACGTTGTCGCCGATCAACAGCTCCTCGTAGAGCTTTTCACCGGGCCGCAAGCCGGTGAACTCGATGGCGATATCCCCGTGCGGGTTCTTCTCCGAGCGCACGCTCATACCGGACAGGTGAATCAGCTTCTCGGCCAATTCGGCGATCTTCACCGGCTGGCCCATGTCCAGCACGAACACATCACCGCCCTGCCCCATGGAACCCGCCTGAATCACCAGCTGCGCGGCCTCGGGGATGGTCATGAAATAGCGGGTGATCTTCGGGTGCGTAACCGTCACCGGTCCGCCACCGCGAATCTGCTGGTAGAAGCGCGGAATCACCGACCCCGAAGACCCCAGCACATTGCCGAAGCGCACCATGGTAAAGCGCGTCTTATTGACGTGATGCACCGCGTCACCGGCACCAAACAGCACCGGCGCCGCCTCACGGCTCAGCGCCTGCAGGATCATCTCCGCCACGCGCTTGGTGCTGCCCATCACGTTGGTGGGCCGCACCGCCTTGTCAGTGGAGATCAATACAAAGTTGGCCACACCGGCCTGTACCGCTGCTTGAGCAACAGTCAAAGTACCGATGACATTGTTCAGCACGCCTTCGGATATATTCTGCTCGACCATCGGGACATGTTTATACGCAGCTGCATGGTAAACAGAATTGACGCCCCAATTTCTCATCACCTCCAATATCCGAGCCGAATTTCGGACTGACCCGAGAATTGGCACAACTTTAATCGGAAGCGATTCACGCTCGATCCGATTTTCAAGCTCGCCATGGATGCGGTAAAGATTGAATTCACACTGCTCAAAAAGTATTAACGTCCGTGGCGTGCTGCTTAGAATCTGCCGACACAGCTCTCCGCCTATGGACCCACCGGCCCCGGTGACCATCACGACCTGTTTGATTAGACAACGCTCAAACAACTCTTGTCGTGCTGGCACAGGATCGCGCCCAAGAAGATCGGCAACGTCTACCTCCTGCAGATCATCGACCTTGACCCGCCCATTGGCCAAATCCATGAATCCCGGAACGCTGCGGACATGCAATGGATACTGCTCTAGATTTTCCAATACCTCACGGCGTCTAGCCCGTGAGGCCGAGGGAATCGCTAGCAGAATCTGCTGCGCAGCCGTTTCATTGATCATCTGCTGGATATGCTTAGGCTTGTAAACACGCAGCCCCGAGATAGTGCGATTGGCGATATTGGCATCATCATCGATAAAAGCAACAGGGCGCATCGTCCGCCCCATTCGCAACGCAGCAACAAGCTGGTTTCCAGCAGCACCCGCTCCATAGATGGCTACGCGCGGCGCGCCGTCATCAACACGTTTGAAATGCAAAATTTGGCCTGCATCGAACCAATGCCCCAAGAAGTACTGACGCAGAACCAAACGCAGTCCACCAACTAAAACCAGGCTAATCCACCAATAGTTCAGCACCAAAGAACGAGGAATTACCTTAGGCGCGTCCTGATACCAATATACGCCCAGTGCAAGGGTCAAGGCTGAAAGAGTCACCGCTTTAGCAATCACCATAAGCGCATCGTTGCCGAAGTAACGCATTACGGCACGATACATACCTAAGCGAATAAAAAATGGAATAGCGGTCAGCGGGGCAACGGTAAACAGCCAAGCATGTGCACCGAAGGGTTCTATGGTTTTCGCATCTCCCAGCCGTACCACAAAGGAAAGCCACAGTGCCACCCACACCAGCACGACATCCGTGGCCACCTGGATCAGCCTCTTATATCTACGGGGCAACCTAACAAGACGACCACGAAGCGCCTCAGCCAATCTCAACAAATATCACCTCGTCTCAATCATCATTACCTACAAAGATGCGCGGAAAATACGGGCACGCACCATGAGCGCCCACGCGTCTAACCGACTCCTACGCTCCTTCCAACCGATTCAGCCCGCCTCCGAACACCTTCAAACCGGTAAGCGACACGCCTTAAGCCGTACAGCTATCCAAGCCCGATCAGCGAACGATTCGGTCGCCGGCACCTTTGCCCGTAATAGTCAGCAGGATGTAGCGCAAGTAGGCACTCAACGTCATGGTTTGGATCATCTCCCTATCCACTTCGGCTAACAATGCTGGCGTTGACATATCGACGCCCATAATCTGGGCCAGGCCGGTGACGCCCGGGCGCACGTCATATACTCCAAACCGGACCCTCTCAGCAGTCAGCTCTTCCTGATTGAACAACCCTGGACGTGGCCCCACAAGGCTCATCTCACCCTTCAGGACGTTCCACAGTTGCGGCAATTCATCGAGTTTTGTCTTGCGCAAAAAACGCCCAAATCGCGTGATCGACGCGCTGTTCGCCAAGTGAGTCGCCACCGACGCCGTGTTCAATTCCATTGTTCTGAACTTGATCAGCGTAAAGGGTTGCTGGTAACGACCGACACGCACCTGCCGGAAAATCGGCGAGCCGGTGTCCATCCAACCTGCTACCGCCAGTAAGAACAATAGAGGACTGCTCAAGAGCAGCCCCAGCGACGCCAACAGGATATCGAAAAAGCGAAACACTCACCTACCTCGAAAATTTACCACCCCGACCAAAACAGCGCTTTAACCCCTCATCCAAGGAATAAGGCGGCGCCCAGTCCAATAGCTGGCAGGTGTGGGAGATATCGACCTGCAACGAGCCCAGCAGGCGTTGCGCCAACGCCCGCTGACCGAGCAACAGTGCACATGGGCGCAGCATCGAAACAGGGCATGGAATCAGGCGTGCCGGCCGCCCCATGGCTTCGCCAAGGCGCCGCAACAGTTCGGTTGTGGAAACATCATGCCCGTCGGACACCAGCAACACTTGGTCCGCGGCGCCGGGATGATCAAGGCAGTGAATGATCATGTCGCACAGGTTGTCGATCCCTACCAATGAACGGCGGTTGTGGACGGCTCCCAGCGGCAGCGGAACGCCCTTGCCAACCCAACGTTGCATGGTCGCAAAGTTGCCCGGCGCGCCAGGCCCATAAACCAAGGGGGGCCGGATAATCACCAGCTCCATCCGGCTGTGCTGACGAAGCTCCCACAACGCGCATTCAGCCAGCCATTTTGAGCGAGCATATGGCCCCCTAGGATCAGGGGCATCACTCTCGGTGAACGGCCCGGCGCTGCAGTTCCCATTTACCCCAATTGAACTGATGAAGATAAAGCGCTTTACACCAGCTGCCACAGCCTGTTGAGCCAAGCAGCGTGTAACCTGAACATTGGCGCGCATGTAAGCAAGCTCTGGATCGGGGGCCTCTCTAGCGACATGCGCGAGGCCTGCGCAATGGATCACAACTTCGACATCTCGCAGGGCCGCAGACCAGTCAGTGGCCTGGCCAAAATCGCCAAGCACAATCCGATGCGCCGCGCTGGCAGGCCCGCCCGGCCTCCGGCACGCTTCGATCACCTTATGCCCCGCAAGGCTTATCGAACGGGAAAGCTCACGACCAATAAAACCAGTAGCTCCAGTCAGCATCACCTGGCAACGAGCGGAAGCTCTGTCGTCATGCATCAGCTAGCTCCAATCCAGTCAGATTGCCGCGATAAACCGATTTACCAGCCGTCGGCTCTTCAGCAGATCTGATACCGCACTCAAACCCCTCCACGAGACTACCTGTTTTACTTCGATCAGGAACAATTCCTTGCGGGTCAACTTGCGTTGCAAACGGACTGAGGCCAACAAAGATCACACTACACCTCGCGGATTTTCCGATAATGCCGAGGGCGGACGTTCCAAATTCAGAGTCGGCCTAGCAGAGCCAATACTGAAAATATATTACGTTCGAATAAGATCTTTTACGCTACGCAAACAGCTTACATCTAGTCTCACAGCCCAATCCTCCCAGTCTTTAACTTCTGTCCAGTCTGACAGGAAAATGAATTCAAGCCCCGCCCTGATAGCGGCTTCTTGGTCGTACTTACTGTCACCCAAAAAGATAGCTGGAAAGCGAATATTTCCCCTAGCAAGCTCGCGCGCTAGGATTTGATCTTTTGTGTCCGGACTGCCATAAATCCCACCATCAAAAAACGATCTGAGATTACGCCGGGCAAAAACATCTCTTAGCTCACATTGATCTCCACCAGACACAACGAGCCAGCGGCTGTCGGCAGTTTGTTCCCGCAGCTGAAGTAAGCCAGGAGCCATTTCGCACTCTAATAAACCTTGGTAAACTTCTGACGCATAACTCGCCAAAAGTTCGTCAAAAGCAGGCCCCGCTTTTAAATCAGAATACGCTGGCACCAGCTCCTGTAAAAAAAATGAGAATTTTTTGTAGCGCGAAACCCCCCCATTAGCTGTGTGGTAATCAACCAAAGCTTGAGCGGCCTTTTCTCCATAGGGCAAAGCTGCTTGATAAAAAGCTAGTGTTTTAACCCTATTACTATTTAAAACAACGCCATCGCAATCGAAAACAAACGTTTTGTATTTATCAACGGAAATCATATTATATAAGATTCTTTTCTAGCCATAACTTTGAGCGCGCAAGATCAGCCTCACAGTGAACATCAAAACACTCATCCACCAAGAATGGTTTTATTTTATTACCTAGAAATGTCCAAGGCTGCTGGCCGCTCCCATCAAACAAATACCCACGACTAAGATTAATGACCCAAAAATTGTGGCCAAGAAAGTAATTTAACGGTAGCTCTTGCCTATTAGTTGAGATAATCTCCCCCCCAAAATCGAACCAAGGTTTCAAATACCCGTCCTCGTCAAGAGTTTTTGCTCTAAACGGGTGATGATCTTGCTCGTTGTAAACAGGAACAACAGAGTCTATTGCCTTATCATTTAAAATCTTACTAACACAAGAATCAATCCATTCGGACTTAACTGTAACGGTGTTAGCAAGCAAAACCACCAATATATCTGGATAGCAATTAATTCTCTTCATTTCCAGCACTGCGTGCCTTATCACATCAATATGTTTCGTGTCAGCCCGCCCTAGCTCCGCAGGTCGCTTTATACGCGTTACATTAAGCCCCTCAGCAACATTTAAAATCTTATCGTCATCGCTACTTATGTAAACATCATTTACATTTCTTGCTTCCAAAGCAGCTAACAAAGGATATAAAACCAGCGGCTTTCCATCAACATTCCTGACGTTCTTATCAGGCATTGTGTTTCCACCGCGGCCAGTTACTAGAGCATTTATACGCATGGATTCACCGCAACCCTTTTAGACTATTAATGAAAATATTCAAATCAACCGAATAGGAAATATACCTAAAATCCAGATCTTGCAGAAATCTCAGGCCCTCGCTGCTATCGCAAAACCCTCCCAAAATAACCCCTTTCTCCTTTGCCTTTTCGGCTATAGTTTTTATTAATCGCAAAACCTCCGGCGAGTCGATTTCCCCAGGTTTCCCTATAGATTGGGACAAATCGTAAGGACCTACAAATAGAACATCGAAGCCTTTAATATCCAAAATCTCGTCGAGATTGCTTATGCCTTCAACTCCTTCGACTTGAAGAACCAATAATGCGTTATTAGCATTACGAAAGTATTCGGCTCGGTCTTGCGTACCATAAGAAGCCGCACGCACGAAGCGACACACCCCCCTTTGCCCTGCAGGATGAAACCTCGCTGCACTGACGGCGATCCGTGCTTGTTCAGCTGTATTAATATTGGGCACTTGCACCCCAGCAGCACCTGAGTCCAATGCAGCACCGATAGCATGTGAGTCCAATCCTTTAACACGCACAACAGGTGCCATATGGGTTAGCTTTGCTGCCCGAACATGATTGTGCAGGGTCTCTAAAGATACTGGCCCATGCTCTTGGTCTAGGATAATAAAATCCAGCCCTGCTATCCCAGCTGCTTCAACGAACGCGCTATCTGTAGTTTTACTAAAAATCCCAACGGCAGGTTTACTTTCAATGCTTTTCAAAAACATATAGCCACCCTATAAAGAATAAACACTAACACTAGGAATCTTATAGCGAGAGGGCGTTATTGAGGTTATTGCTATCGAACTCTTATTGCTGCGATAAATATCGAACAGTCTATCCATTTCCCTATTTCGAGGATCGTCTGCCGAATACCCATCGAAACCCGCCAGATAGATATTTTTAGCCTTACCACAATTAGCTACAGCCAAAGCATAAATAATTACCATTGAGGTCGGAAGTACAGCATGCGTATTAGAAAAGCCAAAGGTCTCTTCTTTGATGCTTAGACCAAAATCCAAAACCTCCTTTCCTTCCAAGGCTAACTGAACCTGCTCTGGCAACATTGAAAAAGGCACAATTAACGGCTGCGGAAGCAACGTATGTGCTTGACAGTCAGCCAATAAACGCACTGGATGGCAAGCAACACGATAGCTAATTAGGTCAGCGGCTATGGTGGTTTGAGTGTTAAGCGCTACTACAAGAGGACGATACTTCTCTATATACCGCTCTATAGCGTTACGATGATTAGCAACTCCAGGTCCAGTCCCTAATATTAGAACATCCCTATCACAAAAAGCCTCTTCGGGACTCCAAGTTCCTTTAGCTTCTCCATGATAAAAATGACGCGCAGCATCTAGCGTTCTCAGGCTGAATTTTTTTCCACCTTCTTTCCGCAAATAGTTAATAACAGCTAGAACATCCTCTTCGCTAAAGCGCGAGTCTCCTTGCATTTGCTGAACGTAGGATGGGTGAATGCCATACTTCCCAGCTAGGTAATAGTAAGGATTGGTGCCCCAGCCATATTTTTGTTGCATAGGCTTGAAATGCTGCTGGATGAGTTGCATGAGCGGGATCAGGTTTATTTGCCGCTCACGGCGCTCTGCAATTTCAATCGCGACCTCTTCCGTACGGGCATTACCTGGGCCCCTCCCCATTCCAGTTACAGTGGCATCTACCCAAGTAGCGCCCTCATCCAATGCACATAAAGTGTTAGAAAGAGCAAGGCCAAGATTATCATGTGTATGAATACCCAAAGGGCCCTTCCAGCCGGTACGTAAATATCCAACTATTTCGGCTGTTTGTTTCGGCGCCATGCTACCCATTGAATCAGCAAAATACAGCACATCGATTTCATAAGGAGCAGCTTGGCTAGCTAGTTCCTTTATTTCCGCTTCGCTGCGATCTGCGATTTGCATAAGATTTAAGCCGACCTTGAATCCCCGCTGCTTGAGCCAGTTTACCGCTGGAAGCGCAACAGAAAACTCATGCACATGGCTTGCAATACGTACTAAACGAACGGGCGAGTGCTGCGCGTCATTTGGGAAAAGCGCCTGCAAAATCTCTTGCTGCGGTAACTCACCTATTAACTCACTCGCATTTATCATTACCCCAACTTGTAAGCACTCGGGAAGCCGTAAGCTCCTAATGAACTCATCAGTAGTATATGCGCAAGCTCCCTTGAATACTGTTCTTTGCAACGAGCGTAAGCCAAGCTCAACATAATCTACCCCCGCTTCTGCCATCGCCTGCAAATATTGGTTTATGATTGGCTCAGGGAAATCCCAATTATTATAATAGCCGCCATCTCGAAGAGTGCAATCAAGGAAAACTAAGGAATTTTCCAACTCATTTCCCATAACGTTCATAAGCTCGCCCACACGTGTAGTAATATTTTCATCATTTACTCTTAAATCTGATTGTATCTCGGTACAGGTTCTCCATATTCTGCATATACTGCTCCGTAGAAAGCTCTATAACTTCCCTAGCACTTTCGTCACAATGTATCAGCCCAAGCTCATAAAGTCTTTTAAGGTACCTATGACCTATAATTAAATTATCACCAGCGTAGTATAGCGTATGCGCAGACGGAAGATCTCTATAACTCTTTACATACGTTGCTTTCGACATAAAGAAATTCATGCTATATAAAGAAACAATTTTAGCCCCACTACCCAGCAAAAACAACACAAGCTCCGGAACGTGATTCGTATAATTGTTTAACGTTATTACTCCCCCCTGCAAAGTCCTCTTCCGCACCAATGGGGTATCGACAACCTCCCCCTTGAACTTGCTTTTTTTTAGGTTCTTGAAAACTAAATACTTTAATTCCCTACCTATAACCAACTTGCCGCTCTTAGTGTACTTAGAGCTCTGTAAATCCATCACATTAAAAGACCCTATATCCGTACGTGAACCGTACTTTTTTGGGTCTAAATCAATAGGGTGTCCCAAAGCTCCCATCCTAAGCACATAATCATGAGCATCTATATCTTCACCCGAGCCACTTTGCACCGGAAGTGGAGCCACGATAGCTACAGTTTTATCAGCAATGAAATCAGCAAATCTTCTCTCCTCCCCCCTGCATAAAACTTTGAAATACTTTTCATATACCTTATCCCCGACAAAAAGGTAGTACATGAAGCTCATAACCTTCAAAAAAAACATGTCCTTTGTTCTTGTTTTTGCGATTATCCTTTTTGCACTTTCGTAATCATAATTTTCGACTGCGGCGAAAAATGCCATTTTAGCCTTAGCCTTACTTAAAAAACTTTCATTTTCCAGTGCATTATATACAAGCAGCGTTTTAGCTTTTTCTCTAAAGACATTAGAGGAAGCTAAGAACCCAAGCATTGCCGAAACTCGCTCAAGCAGCAACAGCTGCCAGGCTTCTATAGCGCTATCAACTTCCGGCAATTTCGGAATAGAATCCGTAATAGAAAATGTATACTCGGCACAACCAAGAACGTAACGCTCCACTTCCAAGCAACTTTCCGGAAGCTCCAAATATTCCAATATTTTCTTTATATTATGAAGCGCACTTCCTGCGCTCCTTGAACTCTTCCCGTAAAAAGAATCGGTTAGCAAAACCTCGACCGAACACTCAATAAACTTAATCCTAGCTTGCCTCGAATAGGCGCGACCTACATTGCGCTCTATGAAGGAAGAGAACCCACCCCACATTTTATCATCAATATCAATCCCAGCATAAGCCTCCATCTTATAAAGCAACTTAAGGAAAGTTATTTTTTTTGTTAGCGAAAGTATAGCCATAACTTTCATAAGGCTATATGTCTTAGTTTTGAACAAGTAAAAACAATCAACATAATTCAGAAAGAAATGAATTAATCTTAATTGATTCCAGCCGTCCTCTTTGACAGGTAAGGCATAAACAATTTTAGCGGCCTTCCTTATAGGGTAATTTAACAACCTAGATACTTTCTTCTTGAACATCTGACACTCACTTCAATTTCAATTTGACCTTTAAATCCCTCGTTGATATACCAGGAGTTCTCTCCAAGTATACAACCTCGCAGTACTCTTGCAAGAAATCAAACTTACCTTTCCAGTCATGACCCATAGCGAAAACATCAACTTCATATTTTTTAATGTCGCTTACCTTTTGCTCCCAGCTATCTTCAGATATCACCTTATCTACGCACTTTATATTCCCCAGAATTTCAACTCTCTGCTCATAAGGTATTACGGATTTTTTACCCTTGAGAACATTAAATTCATCAGTACTTACTGCAACAATTAGCTCGCTTCCGAGCATTTTCAATCTTCGCAAAAGCCTCAGATGCCCGACATGGAACATATCAAATGTTCCATATGTTATTACTGTTCTTTCATTCGTTTTCATATAGCATTCCGGAACGAACAGGCTGACTACTTAGAAGCTTCTGTTTGAGCACTTTCTCTTCATCTCCTCCGGCGCCCTGGAGAAGTAGATATTTTTTTACAAACAGCGCGTGCGATAGGAAATTGTGGCAAATAGCCAAGTTAGGCGTTCCACTACTACAATTGAAGTCCGTTACCGGTATGCGCCAGTCGCCGTAATTTTCTGTTAAGTAACGATCCGCTTGATCAGGCTGCAGTACAGGTATGCCTTCCAGCACGCCCCTTACAAGGCCAAACTCAATGTTATCCCAACGATATACACTGGATCCGTGCCAGCGGATTTCACCGTCTAGATAGTGTATAAATATATCAATATTTATTCCGTTTTTATGTACTAGCTTGACTAAGATTGGTTTCCTCAGCAGGAGGAAACTACGCCCCTGACGAACGACCTCAAGATGGTAGTCTAATTTCGCCACCCTTAGAGTGGCCTGGTGAGATAAGCGCTTTAGCAATTTTTCTACAGAAAGGTTTTCAGCGTTGATACCTATATCAATGTCATAATCGTGCGGCATAAAGCCACCGTCACGATGCAAACCCAGAAAAGTACCGGAGATGATATACCAACGAAATTCTTGCAGAGGCACAAGACTAACTAAGTCAGCCAGCGCCTGACGAGCATCGTCTTTTGAAAAGTCCCCCCTGCGCGCACCTCCACTGCCCTTATTAGGGTTTTTTATCGCATTATCTATTGGCAGTTCCAGCACGGTAATCTTGAGTTTTTCAAACTCTATTATAAGCGGCCAGGCTGGATGTTGATTGGACTCTTCAAAAGACTGATTGTTATAGTCCTCTATCAGTAGATGAATACGCTGGGCGAGGATGATCAATCGATTACTAGCGTACTCTGCTGCAGTTAGCTTTGGTTCCCTACGTGATAGCCATTCATCATAATGCCGCAAGTCTTTATGCCCTAACCCTTCACTGAACAAAAAAAACGGATCATTAACAATGGAAGTTCTTAACCAACTGTTACGAGCGATCCATCCAGCGCGGCGAATGCTTTTTTTTACCTCGCCCTTTAAAACTCCAGCACCCAAGTTGGATGCTATAAAAGGATTTCCGGTACATATTAACCCCCCCATCCAGGCCAGCCCCGCAAGAGGGTAGCGTAGAAACTTATGCTCACGATTAAGCAAATTAATCAAGAAATAACTTTTTGAAAAAAACACTATAACGAGTTCCAGTAGATTTCTAAATTATTCTGTAGAGTCCTACTCTCCAGAGAAATTCTTTGTACTGCCATTAAGCATAATCTGGACAGCAACAACGCTAGTAACGCAGTTACAATTCCAATACTATGGTAGTAAACGCCTACTGCAAGAACAGAAAACACCAACAAGTAATTGATCGAGGTAATATATTCTACAAACTGTTTTGGGTGCAGGCGCAGAGGCGTGAGGCGCACGCTTTCCTCCCTTCCAAAAACCCATGCATTAAAAAAACCTAAATTCATGCCAATCAATATAAGCAATACTGCAGCAAAACGAGCCTGAATGATTGAAATAATTAATATTATTAAGACTACAACGCACATGTCTGCCCATATACGAATCAAACGCGGGTGAATTTTCTTTATGACTCTAAGTTTTCTATCTCCATATTTTTCAGACTTAGCTCTCGCCACCTGTCGTTTCATATCACGATCTGCATAACGCCGATGAGCAATACCAAAGAAAATGTATAATAGGTAGCTGACTGGCACCATTACTATAATTATAGCCAGGAATTGATCTGCCGTAAGCCAGCTCTTGAAATAACTGCTGTACTTGCTCTCTTCACCTGCAGAAAGCACTATGAGCACCTTCAATGGCATGAAGAAAGCAACGGTCTGCATAATCTTGGAGAATGACAGTAAAACCCCTGCTAATAGCATCGTACTTCCGGTACGAGCACTAAGATTTCTAATACTAAGCCAGACGAGTGAAAAGTATTTAAGGAGATCGTAAACTTTTGGCATGCTTCTTCAGTTCCAGCGCAGCAGGGCTTGACTATTAAATATTATAGGAATTGGATAGTTATCGCGACAGTTCATGCCCATTAATCTATGCTCACTTTGTAGTTCTCAGTTCAGCCCTGCGTATTCAGCGACCCGTTGATATGAGAGTAACAAGCAACCCCCTACTAAATCTCAACTAAGGTTTACTGAGGCCTCAAATAATCTACACCTTCGCTTAGCGGCTGCACTCGCTACTACGTTAGGGAGGATTGAAGTATCCAACATCTCCCGTTAGTTTCTCACAAGCAGATTTAGTAAAGGGGCGCGCGCCGAGCAAAAAAAATAGCAAAAGCCTGCTCATTTCTATTTCATACCGACCCCAAGCCCTGAGGCAACCACAGGTCGACACGGCAAGCAGCGTCACCGGTTGCGCGACGTTCTTGGCCAAGCCGCGGAAGCGCACCTTGATGTAACCAAGCTGGCGCTTGATCACACTGAAGGGAGGGCGACCATGGCCAGTACCTGTCCTTGGTCTTGTCCAGCCGCCTATGGTATGCACCTGAGCGCGAATGTCATAGCGCTGCCCGTCCATTTCCACATAGCCGTTAACCACACCAAACCGCTGGATGGTTCTTTCCGGCGTGGCTTCGGTCTGATAGCCAACAAATAGAACGTCGGGCCGCTCATCTCCAGCATGGCGTTGAGATAGTTTGCGATACGCCCTCCGGAGCACGTGCCACTACCGGCAACAACAGTCGCAGGTTGAGCAGTTAGGGTAAGACGGCTAACGATGGCCACGTGGTCCTGATACCTGTCGCCGGTTAGCTGGTTTCTGAAAGCCAACGGGTCACGATCTTTGATCAGTCGCGCTTTCGCTTCAGCATCCCAGAAACGATCCAGTTCCCGATAAGCCTGGGTAAAGCGAGTAGCCAATGAGAAGTCCAGAATGATAGGTAAGTTGCTCCATTCGAGGAGAGCCTCGCTCCCTCCGCCCCGCTCACTGGTGCTCATTGATTGATCCAAACCCCGCCTCGCCGAGACGTTTGATGAGCGACGGTAAATGAGGGCTTCGCGTTCGTAGAGTACGGCCACTGCTAAAGGCAGGGATCAATACGGTACCCTGATTGCTAAGCGCATGCTCCGGCACCTTCTCCAAGCGCATTCGCCGACATCTGCGAGCTTCATGCAGGCGGCGCTTGCCGTATGTGCTCTCGATAGCGAGGACATCGGCTTTGTACGGCGACTTTGTCGCGGGCAAAATGGAAGCGTGCGGCGCGCCCAGATCAACCGAAAAGACTATGCACTTTTTTTCACCTGTGGCTGGGTTTTGAAGGTCGAACTCGACATAAGCCGAACCGAGGATAGGCCCAGCGCGCCGCAAGCGAACCCGGAATTGCAGGCTTTGGGATTTATGCATGGTGAATCCGGTTTGATAGGGCAACGCGACGATGCGTTGTTCGATCAGCTTTACATAGCGCGACCTGCTTCTGGTCCCGGCTGACACCGAGTATGAAGGGATCTTCCAGCACGATGGGCAGGAGTTTGGCCGAAGGTTCGCTGCAGAGGATCGGGCCCTTGAACCCGCCGGCCAACAGATAGGGGATGCGGCCGGCATCGTCGACATGGACGTGGGTGGCGATCAGGGCCTTGATTGTATCCAGCGGAAACTCGATATCTAGGCTGCCCTGCCCCACCTTGCCACTACTCGAAGCTTCTGCGCCCCGCAATAGACCACAATCGATCAGGTAGCTATTGGATGCCTCGGCGTGTAGCTGATGAGACCACGCCGTTACGCCGCTGACGGCGCCGTGATGATCTATCAAAGGAAATTTCATCGGTTAGTTCCTTTAACCCGATGTCGCATGGCTATAGAAGGGGTGGCATTCTGCCGGCAGCGAACCACCTTGCCAAGACTCGAACCGTGGCTTGGCCTGTAAAGGCCGGCGATGCCTGCCGGGTCACGAGCGCTAGTTGTGATCTCTCGGTAGGTTGTACATCCGAGGTATACCCGGAATTCTGGAAGTGCGACCAACCAAGCCTTCCAGGAGCCCCGGATGAACCTGCATAAACAGGACCGTCTTAGACCTCGCGATCGAGCCCTTCTTGTCCAGCGTATCGAGCAAGGTTTGCGTGTCGAAGAGGCTGCGCAGGCTGCAGGCATAAGCGTTCGAACGGCCTACAAGTGGCTCAGGCGTTTTCGGCAGGAAGGTGAGCTGGCCTGCAAGATCGCTTATCGCAACCGAGGTGCTGCCCGCATGCCACCCCAGACGCCCTGCTTGATCGCCTTGTCGAACAGCGTCGGGCACGCAAGACCTATCGACAGATCGCCGACGACTTGGGCTTGGCCATCAGCACGGTGGCACGTCGCCTCTAAAAGCTCGGCTTGCATCACCTGGCAGAGCTGGAGCCGGCGACACCGGTGCTGCGCTACAAATACGCCAAGCCTGGCGATCTGCTGCATCTGGACATCAAGAAAAAACTTGGGCGCTTTCGCCAACCCGGCCACTGTGTGACGGGCAACCGCTAGCAGAGCTCGGACTGTGCTGGCTGGGAGTTCATCCAGGTAGCCATCGATGATGCCAGCCGAATAGCGTTCAGCTCCCTGCATCTTAATGAGCGTGGCGCCAGCCCCTGCCGCGCGCTTTTTCAGGCGCTGCGTTACTACCGAGCCTCGATATACGGGTAGTCGCATCATGACCGACAAAGGCGTCTACTACCGATCCAAGCGGTTCCGCCGCCTGGTGCGCAGACTTGGCTTGCGTCATCTCTGGACTAAGCCCTACACGCCCCGCACCAACGGCAAAGCCGAGCGCTTCATCCAGACCAGCTTGCGCGAGTGGGCATACGCCTGCAGCTACGAGACTTCAGAGCAACGCGCCGCTCACCTGCTACCTTGGCTGCATCATTACAACTGGCACAGGCCTCATGCCAGTCTCGACTACAAGCCGCCAATCAGCCACGCGCCACTTCCGCTGAACAACGTACGGGGTTTACACAGCTAGTTCTTAATCCGGCCCAAACCTGAAAGTAGTCGGGTCAATGCACCCTGGTTGTTTTGCAGAACCTTATACCCTGCAACTCTCGCACGCTCGGCTCGCTCGGACGAGCGCCACAAGCGCTGAATCCTGGTAACCAGCTCGGCCGCATCGGTGATTTCAGTGAGCGCACCGGCATCGCGCATTTGCGCGGCGATGTCGAGGAAGTTGAACAGGTGCGGGCCGGTCAGTACGGGCTTGCCGAGCGCGGCGGGTTCGAGCAGGTTGTGGCCGCCGGTGGGCACCAGGCTTCCGCCGACGAAGGCGACATCCGCCAGGGCGTAGAGAAACAGCAGCTCGCCCATGGTGTCGCCGAGCAGCACCTGCGTAGTCGCCTCAGGCGGCTCGTTCTGGGAGCGCCTGACTGTGCTGAAGTCCTGCTTACGGCATAGCTCGTACACCGCCGCGAAGCGTTCAGGGTGGCGCGGCACGAGAATCAACAAAGCATCGGGGTGGTTGATCAGCAACTGTCGATGGGCGGCCAGCAGGATTTCATCTTCGCCAGCGTGGGTGCTCGCCGCGATCCATATTGGGCGTTCTGTTGCACTCCACTGTTGGCGAAGGGTGGTTGCAGCTTCCGGCAGTGCTGGATCGATGGTGAGATCGAATTTGATCGAGCCGGTTACCTCAACGCATTCGGGGCGGGCACCCAAGCGACAAAAGCGCTCGGCCTCGGCTTCGGTCTGTACGGCAATCAGGCTTAGCTCGGCTAGCATTGGCGCAGTCAGCCGGGCGAAGCGCGCATAGCCCCGGGCTGAACGCTCGGACAGTCGCGCATTGGCCAGGGCCACCGGAATGCCACGCCGCGCGCACTGGTGAATGTGGTTGGGCCACAACTCGGTTTCCATCACCACGGCCAGTTTTGGTCGGGCGCGATCCAGAAAACGCGACGCTGCCCAGGGGAAGTCATAGGGCAGATAACAATGCTGCACGCTGTCGCCAAATAGCGCCTGAATTCGCTCGGACCCGGTCGGGGTCATGCAGGTGATGGTGATCGGCAGTTCGGGATAACGGGCCATCAGCTCGCGGATCATCGGCGCTGCGGCGATGCTCTCGCCCACCGAAACCGCATGCACCCAGATACCGCCCGGTTTCAACTCGGGCAGCCCCAGGGCGAAACGCTCACCGATGCGCTTGGCATAAGCCGGCGCCCGCCTGGCGCGCCAGAGCAGACGCAGAAAAACCAGCGGCAGGCCGAGGTGGAACAGCAAGGTATAAAGGGTGCGATTCATGGGGGCGGAGTTTACGCGAAAGAAATCCCTGTATGACAAAGCTGCAAACCGTAGGTTGGATTAGCCGCAGGCGTAATCCGGCACTGGCGATGCAATCGCCACCTTCAAACAATTGCTCGCGGCCAGCGGCGGAAGCGCCTCCGGCGATTCCGCCCTACGAAAACCATGCCGGACGACCACCATCTCAAGGGCCGAGTTTATTCGGTCGAAGATG
>JADKLW010000480.1_pt1 | contig 16392 bp, 17 predicted proteins | sample 8641881 | NCBI WGS metagenome assembly JADKLW01 (sample SAMN16272185, study PRJNA661076) | feces metagenome | isolation source: fecal sample from diarrhoea affected cattle B | host: Bos taurus | place: South Africa: Lokaleng Village, Mahikeng | collected 2019-09 | reverse complement strand
CACCGCCGCGACTGGCGTCTACTTGATGGAATCGACCATCGGGGAGCGGCGGGTGATCACCGCCGCGCGCCTGGGCACCGACGTTCCGCTTCAACCACGAGGAGCAGCATGACCGGACCCAGCACGACCGACCCCGAGGGCGCTATCGCCCTTCCCGACGACCTCCGTCCCGCCGACGGCCGCTTCGGCTGCGGGCCGTCGAAGGTCCGTCCGGAGCAGATCACCGCCCTGACCGACGCGTTCACCGCGGCGGGCGCGCCGATCATCGGCACGTCGCACCGGCAGTCCCCGGTCAAGGACACCGTGAAGCGGGTCCGCGAAGGACTGGCGGAGCTGTTCTCGCTGCCCGAGGGGTACGAGGTGCTGCTGTCCAACGGCGGCACGACCGCGTTCTGGGACGCCGCGACCTTCGGCCTGATCGACCAGCGCGCCGCGAACCTGGTCTACGGCGAGTTCTCCTCGAAGTTCGCCAAGGCCTCGAAGGACGCGCCGTTCCTCGAGAACCCGCTGGTGATCGAGTCCGCGCCCGGCACCGCGCCGAGCGCCGAGCAGATCGCATCCGGCCTGCAGGGCGAGTCGTTCGACGTCGTCGGCTGGGCGCACAACGAGACCTCGACCGGCGTCGCCGTCCCCGTCGTGCGGCCCGAGGCGGCCGGCGATGCGCTGGTGATGATCGACGCGACCTCCGGCGCCGGCGGCCTACCCGTCGACGTCTCGCAGACCGACGTCTACTACTTCGCGCCGCAGAAGTGCTTCGCGTCCGACGGGGGGATCTGGTTCGGCCTGTTCAGCCCGGCCGCGATCGAGCGGATCGAGACGATCGCCGCGTCCGACCGCTGGGTCCCGGCGTTCTTCGACCTCAAGACGGTCCTCGACAACTCGCGCAAGCAGCAGACGTACAACACCCCCGCGGTGCTGACCCTGCTGACGATGGCCGAGCAGATCGACTGGTTCAACGCGAACGGTGGCCTCGACTGGGCCGCCGGCCGCAGCGCGCAGTCGTCCGGCCACCTCTACTCGTGGGCCGAGGCGTCCGCCTTCGCCACCCCGTACGTCGCCGATCCCGCGCACCGCTCGGCCGTCGTGGCCACGATCGACTTCGACGACGCGATCGACGCCGCCGCCGTCGCCAAGACGCTGCGTGCCAACGGCATCGTCGACACCGAGCCCTACCGCAAGCTGGGCCGCAACCAGCTACGCGTCGCCACCTTCCCGGCGGTCGACCCGGGGGACGTCGAGCGTCTCACCGCCGCCATCGATTACGTCGTCGAGCGGCTTCCCGCCGCCTGACCGGAGAGCCCCTCATGAGCAACTCACCCAAGGTCCTCGTCAAGGAGAAGGTCGGTCCGTCCGGCATCGAAGCGCTGCGCGAAGCGGGCTTCGAGGTCGACCTGGGCATCGACTGGGACGACGAGACGTTCCTCGAGAAGCTGCCCGAGTACGACGGCGTGCTGATCCGGTCGGCCACGACGTTCAGCCCCGAGCTGATCGACAAGGCCACCAACCTGAAGGTGATCGGCCGTGCCGGCGTCGGCGTCGACAACGTCGACATCGCCGCCGCGACCAAGCGCGGGATCATCGTCGTCAACGCGCCGCAGTCCAACGTCGTCACCGCCGCCGAGCACACGGTCGCGCTGATGATGTCGCTGGCCCGCAACATCCCGCGCGCCAACGCCGGGATGCACGCCGGCAAGTGGGAGCGCTCGAAGCTCTCCGGCGTCGAGCTGTACGGCAAGACGCTGGGGATCATCGGCTTCGGCCGGATCGGCCAGCTCGTCGCCGAGCGCGCGCAGGGGCTGGCGATGGACGTCATCGCGTACGACCCGTACGTGTCGGCGGACCGCTACAAGGAGCTCGGGGTCGAGAAGGCCGAGGACTCCGACGCGATCTACGCCAAGGCCGACTTCATCACGATCCACCTGCCGAAGACCCCGGAGACCACCGGCTGGCTCGGCGCCGAGGCGTTCGGCAAGGTCAAGCCCGGCGTCCGGATCCTCAACGTCGCCCGCGGCGGTCTGGTCGACGAGGAAGCGCTCAAGGTCGCGCTCGACGCCGGTCAGGTCGGCGGCGCCGCGCTCGACGTGTTCGTGTCCGAGCCCGTCACCGAGCACATCCTGCAGGGCTACGACAACGTGATCCTGACCCCGCACCTGGGGGCGTCGACGGCCGAGGCCAACGACCGCGCCGGGTTCCAGGCGGCCGAGCAGATCGTCGCCGCGCTCAGCGGCGGCACCGTCACCACCGCCGTTAACGCGCCGGCCGTCGGCCGCGAGGACCTCGAGATCCTGACGCCGTTCGTGCCGCTGGCCAACCGCCTCGGGCGGATCGCGGTCGAGCTGGCCGGCACGTCGGTCGACCGGATCGAGGTCGAGGTGCTCGGCCGGATCGCCGACCGCGACGTGCGGCCGCTCTCGCTCGCCGTCCTGCGCGGCGCGCTCGAGGGCCGCACCGAGGAGATCGTCAACGACGTCAACGCGCCCGGGATCGCTCAGGAGCGCGGGATCGAGATCTCCGAGACGACCAACGTCCAGGCCCGGGACTTCACCGACCTGGTGCGCGTCACGGTGGTGTCGGGGACGGAGCGTCACCGCGTCGTCGGCACGACGCTCGGCCGTCAGGACCGCCCGCACCTGCTGGAGGCGTGGGGTCAGAAGTTCAACCTGCAGCTCGAGGGCAACCTGCTGATCCTGCGCTACGTCGACCAGCCGGGCATGGTCGGTCGGATCGGCGGGCTGCTGGGCGACGCCGGCGTCAACATCGAGCAGGCCGCGGTCGGCTACCACCAGGACCGCGAGGGAGCCCGCGGAAGCTCGGCCGTGATGGTGATCACCACCGACGAGCCGGTCGCCACCGAGACGCTCGACGGGATCCTCGCGCAGGACGGGTTCGAGGACGGGCGCACCGTCTCGCTGTAGGTCGGGCGGCGCACCGGCGCTTCCCACCGCGGTCCACGTACATGGGGGCCCGGCGTCTGACGCCGGGCCCTCTATCGTCCTCGGGGTCGAGAGTCGAGCAGGAGCTGGGCCATGCTGGAAGGGCGCATTGCGAAGGCGATCTACGTCGTCTTCATGAGTATCGGGGTGGGAACCTCGACGGCGTTCATTCTGCGTGAGGTTCTCGACCTACAGGCTGGATTCGTCTTGACCGGTTGGGCGCTCGCCGTCGCTGGAGGCCTCGTGGGCTTCTCGGGCTTCACCTTTCGACGCGGTCAGGCGAGTACGAGAAGATGAGCGACGAGTACTCCCGGTTGCGTCGATCCGTGGCGTCGGCACTGGCGGCGTGTGACCCGCTCGATCTCGCCGACCCCGCGATCTCGTTGGCGGACGAGTACGAGTCGGAAGCGCGGGAGATCGCCCGCCGGGTGCTGGGCGCGCCCGCCGGTTCGAGCGACTTCCAGACGGTGGTTCAGGAGGTCTTCGTCCAGCAGTTCGCGGTTCGACTCTCGAGCGATGCCCTGTCCGCCATCGAGCGGGCCGTGGCGCAGGGTCGTCGCGGACAGACGGTCGCCACCGCGACGACTTCGACCACGGGTATCGATAGCGAGATGTCCTCATCTGCCTTCATAGCGTCCGTCTCGTCGGCGCTCGCGCCGCACGGATGGATCGCGGGGCAGGCTCGCGGGTACGACGGGCATCAGGCCGTCAGGTGGACCGCTCGTCGGTCGCTGACGGAGGATTGGGAGGCGATCCTCGACCTCGGGTGGTATCCGCGGAACGAGATCGAGGTCTCGAAGTGGCGTCGCGGGATGCGGGAGGTGGTGTTCGTCCACGCAAGCGTGAGGTCTCCGGCCGCTGACGCCTTGGCACGCGCGGTCGGAATGCGCTTTCCGGCTGACGTCGATCGCCCCGTCGAGGTGATGTTCGAGGCCGTCGGCCAGGTGCCCGGCGAACTACAGATGCGGGGTCAGGACGACTACGCGCGTGCGGCGCAGCACATCGATGCGTACGCATCGGACCAGGTGATTCCGTGGGCGCTGGCGAACGCGAGCCTGAAGTCTTGGCTGACGGAGTACGAGCAGCCCGAGAACGCCGAGGACTCGGCGTGGGCCGTGCCGGTGATGCTGGCCGCACACGGTCGTAAGGACGAGGCCCGGGGAAGGCTCGGCGTGGCTCGGACGGACCCGGAGCTCGCGGCGGACCCGGAGTTCGTCGCGTTCGCCGAGCGGCTCGAATCGTTCCTCGAGACCGGAGATCTTCCCGATCCGCCACCGCAGATCGACCCCTCGGAGCACGGTTGGAACTCCGAGGATCCGATTCGAATGGAGTTCATCGAAGGGTTCTTCCGGGAACGGGCGGAAGAGTCGGTCGGCGCGCAGTTGCGGTTCCTGGGCCGCAAGCTTCGTTCAGGGAACAGAACGCTGCGCGAGACGGGCCAAGAAGGGACCGAGACGTCTTGGTGGGCGCCGGTCGCCGTGGCGTCTGACGCGGAGGGGCCCCTCGACCGACTGTTCGAGGCGGCCGGTCCGCCGGTTGATCACCGGGTCGGCCTGCAGGTCGATCTCGGTGGTCGCGGGAGCGGCCCGGACGGCGGCGTCGAGATTCGCTTCGGCGAGACGGTTCTCGGCGTGCTGCGGCCTGCGGAGATTCCGTCGTGGGGCGTCATTCCGTATCTCGGGAGCACCAAGCGTGCTCGCCTGACCCGCAAGCGGGACGCGCCCCGTTTCCTGCTGGAAGTCGACATCGGCTCCTAGCGGCCGGGCGACCCGTGGCCGCGCGGTGTCGCTCTAGCTCGGTGGTGCATGTCCCGACCGGATGCGGGTACCTGCTCGTCGTCAGGGACGACACCGTCCGGGTGAGGAACAGGTATGGCACGCATCGAGCTCGAGGGGATCCACAAGCGGTATCCGGACGGCTTCCACGCCGTCAAGGATCTCTCGCTGGACATCGGCGACGGCGAGTTCATGATCTTCGTCGGCCCATCCGGCTGCGGGAAGTCGACCGCGCTGCGGATGATCGCCGGCCTCGAGGAGATCACCGACGGCGAGCTGCGGATCGATGGGCAGGTCGTCAACGACCTCGAGCCCAAGGACCGCGACATCTCGATGGTCTTCCAGAGCTACGCGCTCTACCCCCACATGACCGTGGGGGAGAACCTGGCGTTCCCGCTGAAGATCGCGGGCCGCCCGAAGGACGAGGTCGTCCGCCGGGTCAACGAGGCCGCCGAGGTGCTCCAGCTCACCGAGCACCTCGATCGCAAGCCGGCGAACCTGTCCGGGGGTCAGCGCCAGCGCGTGGCGATGGGGCGCGCGATCGTGCGCCAGCCGAAGGCGTTCCTGATGGACGAACCGCTGTCCAACCTGGACGCCAAGCTGCGGGTCCAGATGCGGACACAGCTCTCCCGACTCCAGAACCGGCTCGGCACGACCACGGTCTACGTCACCCACGACCAGACCGAGGCGATGACGCTCGGCGACCGCGTTGCCGTGCTCAACGCCGGCGTGCTGCAACAGGTCGGGTCGCCCGCGGACCTCTACGCGCACCCGCGCAACATCTTCGTCGCGGGCTTCATCGGCTCGCCGGCGATGAACTTCGTGCCCGCCGAGATCCACGGTGACGTCGCCCGGACGGGCCGGGCCGAGGTTCCGCTCAACGACTACTGGCTCAAGCGGGTCGCGGGGGTAGAGGCCGGCCATCCGGTGATCGTCGGGATCCGCCCGGAGGGCTTCTCCGACGCCGACATGGACGACGGCTCAGGCCCCGTGGTCACGGTCGACATCGAGGTCGTCGAGTCGATGGGCTCCGACCTCTTCGCGTACTTCGATCCGGTCGCCGGTGGCGGCGCGTCGTCGTCCTCGCTCGACGAGCTCGCCGAGGCGTCCGGCCTGGCCGACCTCGGCGCCGGCCGTCCGGGCCAACAACTCGTGGCCCGGCTGCATCCCGCGAGCCAGGTGCGCGAGGGCGCGCCGGCCCGGCTGCGCATCGACACCGACCACCTGGCCCTGTTCGACGGGGAGACCGGACTGACGTTCGGCGAGGAGAGCCAAGAACCCGCGACCGCCTCGCCCGCATGAGCGGCCCGGCGATCACCGGACGTGCGCCGCGGCGCACGACGAATTCCGACAGGAGGATCCCATGAGGCACTTCCGATGGACGACCCCAGCGGTCGCACTCACGTGCGCGCTCGCGCTCGCCGCGTGCGGCGGAGACGACGACAACGGATCAGACGGCGGCGACGGAGGAGGCGGCGGGGAGGCCCGCGTCGCGTCGGTCGATCCGACGACGATCGAGGCCGCGAAGGGCAAGGTCACGATCTGCGCCCCGGCACTGACGGTCGAGGCGGCAAGGGCGGCCGTCAAGCAGGCGGCGACCGAGGCCAGCGGCCTCGACGTCGACGTGATCACGCTGCCCGACGCGGCCGACGAGCAGAACGCCCAGTTCGTCCGCCGCCAGCGCGCGCAGTCCGGTGAGTGCGACGTCTTCGAGTCCGATGTCGTCTGGACCGCGCAGTTCGCCGCCCAGGAGTGGCTGCTCGACCTGACGGACTACATCGAGACCCGCAAGGACGAGTTCATCCCGTCCACGCTCGAAACCGCGCAGTACGAGGACCGCTACTACGGGGTCCCGGAGAAGACCGACGCCGGCCTGCTCTACTACCGCACCGACCGCGTCGACACCGCGCCCGAGACCTGGCAGCAGGTCTACGCCCAGGCCGAGGAGGTCGGCGGCTTCGTCTACCAGGCCAAGGCCTACGAAGGCCTGACGGTGAACTTCCTCGAGGTCGCCTACAGCGCCGGCGGCGAAGTGCTGTCCGAGGACGGCTCGTCCTCGGCGTTCAACTCCCCGGAGAACCTGAAGGCGCTGGAGCTGATGGTCGACGGGATCAAGAGCGGCGCGGTGCCGCGCGCGGTCCTGACCTTCCAGGAGGGCGAGACGCAGGAGGCGTTCGACACGGGCGATCCCGGGTTCATGCGCAACTGGCCCTACGCCTACTCGATCGAGAAGCAGTCGAAGACGAAGGGGTTGAAGGACAACTTCGACGTGGCGCCGCTGCCCGCGTTCGAGGGCGGAGAGCCGGCCGGCGTGCTCGGCGGCTCCAACCTGGTGATCTCGCGCTACTCGAAGAACCCCGAGGGCGCCCTGAAGCTCGTCGACCTGCTGACCAAGCCGGACGCGATGACGCTGCGCGCGGTCGACTACTCGCTCGCGCCGGTCCTGACCGCCAGCTACGACGACCCGGAGGTCAAGAAGGCGCTGCCGTTCTCGGACGCGCTCAAGACCGCGGTAGAGAACGCCCGCAGCCGCCCGGTCTCCGCGGCCTACACGCAGATCAGCGCGGCGATCTCGAGCAACGTCGCCCGGGCGCTGTCCGGCCGAGCGACGCCGCAGGCGGCGATCGAGGAAGCCGACAAGGCGATCTCCGCGGCCGTCAACACGTTCTAGTTCCCCCGACCCCACCCGTCCCCGACCGCGATGCCCACGTCCACCACCGCCGCCGAGCGCTCCCGCAAGCCGGGAGCGCTCTACGCGGGCGAGCGCCGCCTGGCGCGGGTGATGATCACGCCCACGCTGGCGTTGATGGCGGTCGTCGCCGCGTACCCGATCGGCTACGCGATCTGGTTGTCGCTGCACCAGTACTCGCGGACGGACGCCGGGGTGTCGCGCTGGGTCGGGTTCGAGAACTACAGCGCCGCGCTGTTCGGCGACACGTCGGGCTTCGCCGCGGCCGCGGGAATCGCCTCCAGCGACTTCTGGGCGGCGTTCTGGCACACGATGGTCTTCGCCGTGATCTCGGTCGGCCTGGAGCTGTTGATCGGGCTCGGGATGGCGCTGATCATGAACGCGGCGTTCCGCGGCCGCGCGCTGCTGCGGGCGACCATCCTCGTCCCGTACGCGGTCCTGACGATCGTCTCGGCGATCGTCTGGCAGACCTTCACCGAGACCGGCACCGGCTTCGTGCCGCAGGTGCTCGACGCGCTCGGACTGCCGGGCGCCGAGCGCGTGCGGTTGGCGTCGACCCCGGACGCGATGGCGATCGTGATCCTCGCCGACGTCTGGAAGACCGCGCCGTTCATGGCGCTGCTCCTGCTCGCCGGGCTCCAGGGGATCCCCAAGGACCTCTACGAGGCGGCCCGCGTCGACGGGGCGTCGCGCTGGCAGCAGTTCCGGACGATCACGTTGCCGCTGCTGCGCCCGGCGATCGCCGTCGCGCTGATCTTCCGCACGCTGGACGCGCTGCGCGTCTTCGACCTGCCGTGGGTGCTGACGCGCGGTGAGTACGGGACCAGCACGCTCTCGACGGAGGCCTACAAGACCTTCTCCAGTCAGCAGTTGATCGGACCGGGGGCGGCACTCTCCGTGCTGACCTTCGTCGTGGTGATGGCGGTCTCACTGTTCTACATCCGCTTCATCGGCGGCAACCTGCGCGACGCGACCTCGGAGGGACGATGAGCACCCAGGCCCCGGCCGTACCCCGGCGCTCGCGAAAGCGCCGACGCAAGCCGCGCGCGGAACGAACCTCGCCGGTGCTGTGGATCGGCGTCGTCTTCGTCGTCCTGTTCAGCCTGTTCCCGTTCTACTGGCTGGTCAACATCAGCCTGCGCAGCGGCCAGGACCTGAGCGTCGCGTCGCTCTACCCGCCGAGCCCGACGCTCGACAGCTACGGCGACATCTTCCGCAACGACGACTTCGTGGCCGGGCTGCGCAACAGCGTGATCGTCTCGACCGCGACGACGGCGCTCTCGCTGCTGGTCGGCTCGTTCGCGGCCTACGCGCTGGCGCGCCTGCGGTTCAAGCGCAAGTTCCTGATCCTCGCGCTGATCCTGTCGGTGACGACCTTCCCGCCGATCGCGATCGCGCTGCCGATCTTTCAGCTCTGGACCGACATCGGCCTGAACAACACGCTGATCGGGCTGATCATCCCGTACCTGACCTTCGCGCTGCCGCTGACGACCTACATCCTGACCTCGTTCTTCCGCGAGATCCCCCGGGACCTGGAGGAGGCCGCGCTGGTCGACGGGGCAACGCGGTTCCAGGCGTTCCGCAAGGTGATCGTCCCGCTCGCCGCGCCCGGCATGGCGACCGCCGGGATCCTCACGTTCATCTTCGCCTGGAACGAGTTCCTGCTGGCGACGACGCTGACGACCACGAACGCGGCGCGCACGGTCCCGGCGGCGGTCGGCAACTTCAATGACACCGCGGCGGGCGGCTACGCGCAGCCGATCGGCCTGATCGCGGCGGCCAGCGTGGTGATCTCGATCCCGCTGATCGTGCTGGTGCTGATGTTCCAGAAGCGGATCGTCCAGGGGCTGACGGCCGGAGCGGTCAAGGGTTAATTCTGTTTGCTTGACCGTACGGTTGTACGTGATACCGTACGGAGCTGATGGCGAGTGCTCCCCCGATCCCTGCTGCCGACGTCGAGCGGATCCAGATCGGTCCGCGCGTCCGGGCGCTGCGCGACCACATGGGGCTGTCGCTGCGCGACCTGGCCGAGCGCTGCGGCGTCTCCGCCACCACGCTGAGCCAGGTCGAGCGGGGGGAGACCTCGCCGACGCTGCAGGTCGCCGCGCGGATCGCGACCGGCCTGGACCTGCGGTTGAGCCAGCTCCTGCGGCTCGACGAGTCCGGCTCGGTCACCGTCGTCCGCCCCGCCGACCGCCGGCGCGGCGGATCGCCGGAGACCGGTCACGCGATCGAGCTGCTGTCGCCGCCGCTGCCCGGCCAGCGCAGCGAGCTGGCGCGCCACGAGCTGGCCGCCGGCGTGCGCACCGGCAAGGCCGGCGACCCCCCGATGCACGAGCCCGGCACGCGCGAGATCACGCTCGTCGAGCAGGGCGCCGTGGTCCTGCACTGCGACGGCGTCGACCACCCGCTCGCCAGCGGCGACTGCGTGACCTTCGACGCGGACCTGCCGCACCACTTCTTCAACCCCGGACCGGACCCAGCCGTGCTGCTGGCCGTCGTCAACGCCGGCCTGCGCCGGAGCTGACGCGTTGGTCCACCCTCACCGAACCACCACCCTCACGAGACCGATGCCCAAGACACTGTTCGACAAGCTGTGGGAAGCCCACGAGGTCAAGGACGGGTTGATCTACATCGACCTGCACATGGTCCACGAGGTCACGAGCCCGCAGGCCTTCGACGGGCTGCGCCTGGCCGGCCGCAAGGTTCGCCGTCCCGACAAGACGATGGCCACGCCCGACCACAACACGCCGACCGACGGCACCTCGGCCGTCGACCAGATCAAGGACGTGCTGTCGCGCAAGCAGGTCGCGACGCTCGAGTCCAACTGCGCCGAGTTCGGCGTCCCGGTCTTCCGGTTCGGCTCCGACCGCCAGGGCATCGTCCACGTCGTCGGTCCCGAGCAGGGGCTGACCCAGCCGGGCATGACGATCGTCTGCGGCGACTCGCACACCGCGACCCACGGCGCGTTCGGCTCGCTCGCCTTCGGCATCGGCACCAGCGAGGTCGAGCACGTGCTCGCCACGCAGACGCTGGTCCAGAAGAAGCCGAAGGCGATGCGGATCAACTTCGTCGGCGACCTGCCGTTCGGCGTGACCGCCAAGGACATGATCCTCGGCGCGATCGGCCAAATGGGCGTCGACGGCGCGGTCGGCTACGCCGTCGAGTTCGCCGGTCCCGCGATCGAGGCGCTCTCGATGGAGGGCCGCATGACGATCTGCAACATGACGATCGAGGGCGGCGGCCGCGCGGGCATGGTCGCTCCCGACCAGACCACGTTCGACTACGTCCAGGGCAAGCCCGCCGCGCCGACCGGGGCCGACTGGGACCGCGCCGTCGAGCAGTGGAAGCAGCTCTACACCGAGCATGGCGCGACCTTCGACAAGGAGATCACCGTCGACGTCTCGACGTTGACGCCGCAGGTCACCTGGGGCACGACCCCGGACATGGTCGTCGACGTCGACGGCGCCGTCCCGACGGTCGACAGCTTCGAAGACCCGGGTCAGCGCGAGCAGGCCGTGCGGGCCCTGGAGTACATGGGCCTGGAGGGCGGCGAGAAGATCGAGGAGATCAAGATCGACCGCGTCTTCCTCGGTTCCTGCACCAACGGCCGTCTGGTCGACCTGCAGGCGGCAGCCGACATCATCAAGGGCCGTCGGGTCGCCGACCACGTCTACGCGATGGTTGTCCCCGGCTCGGTCCAGGTCAAGATCGCCGCCGAGAAGCTCGGACTGGACGAGGTCTTCCGCGAGGCCGGCTTCGACTGGCGCGGCGCCGGTTGCTCGATGTGCCTGGGCATGAACCCGGACACGCTCAACCCGGGCGAGCGCTGCGCTTCGACGTCCAACCGCAACTTCCAGGGCCGCCAGGGCAAGGGCGGACGCACGCACCTGGTGTCGCCGCAGATGGCGGCCGCCGCCGCGATCGCCGGCCACTTCGTCGACGTCCGGACCTTCGATCCCCAGCCCGTCGCCGCCTGACGGCTGCGCCCTTTCGAGAGCAAGAGGAACCTGACATGGATCCCGTGAACATCATCGAAGGCGCCGTCTCGGACCTGCACCGCGACGACGTCGACACCGACCAGATCATCCCCGCGCGCTTCATGAAGCGCGTCGAGCGGACCGGCTTCGGCGAGTACGTCTTCGCCGACGCCAAGCAGTCGGCGGACTGGACGACCGAGATCGGCAACCCGATCCTGACCTCGGGCGCCAACTTCGGCTCGGGCTCGAGCCGCGAGCATGCCCCGTGGGCACTCGAGGACGCCGGCTTCAAGGCGATCATCGCCGTCTCGCTGGCCGACATCTTCTACTCCAACTCGACCAAGATCGGCCTGCTGCCGATCGAGCTGCCCGAGGACCAGGTCCGCAAGATCGCGGCCGCGGGCAACGCGCGGATCTCGTTGGAGGACCAGACGGTCGAAGCAGCGGGGGAGTCCTTCCCGTTCGAGATCAACCCCGAGACCAAGCACCGGCTGCTGAACGGCCTGGACGACATCAGCCTGACCCTGGCGGATGTCGACCAGATCGACGCCTTCGAGCAGCGGCAGGCCGAGACGAGCTGGAAGCCGAGCTCGACCTCGCTGCCGACCGACGAGGCCCTGAAGACGACCCCGGTCGCGTCCTAGTCCGGACGACGACGCACTGATCCCGACCCGGGCCCGGACGTACCGCGTTCGGCCCCGGCGACCCCGAGGACGCCATGAGCACCGATCACCCGACCGGACCCCGCGACTGGGAGGGCGCGTCCTACGACACGCTCTCGACGCCGCAGCGGCAGATGGGCGGCGACGTCCTGGAGCGGCTGCGGCCGCGGCTGCGCGGGGACGAGACCGTGCTCGACGCCGGGTGCGGCAGCGGGCGGGTCACCGCCGAGCTGCTGTCGTTGGTGCCAGAGGGTCGGGTGATCGGCGTCGACGGCTCGCCCTCGATGATCGAGCAGGCCCGGCGCCTGCTGCCCGCGTCGGTCGAGCTGCACGTCCAGGATCTGGCCGAGCTGCTGCTGGCCGTCCCGGTCGACGCGATCGTCTCGACGGCCACCTTTCACTGGCTGCCCGACCACGAGCGGCTGTTCGCGCGGTTGGCCGCGGCCCTGCGTCCCGGCGCACCGTTCGAGGCCCAGTGCGGGGGAGCGGGCAACATCGCGTCCGTCGACGCGGCGATCGAGCGGCTGCGGTCGCGTGCCCCGTGGGACCTGGCCCCGACGGGCTGGGAGGGGCCGTGGAACTTCGCCACGCCGGAGGACACGTCGGTCCGCCTGGAGGGCGCGGGCTTCGTCGACGTCCGCTGCTGGTTGGAGCCGCGACCCGTCGCGCTGCCGGAGGAGCACGAGCACGCCTACCTGCGCACCGTTGTCCTGGGCAGCCACCTGGAGCGCCTGCCCGAGGAGGCCCACGACGACTTCGTCGAAGCGGTCCGGGAGGAGTTGCGGGTCGGAGGTCCCGGGCACCCGCCGGGCGATGACGGCGGAATCACCCTCGACTACGTGCGCCTGAACATCAGCGCCACGCGGGCCGGCGGCGCGGACGTCGTCGAGACCGAGGACGAGATCGCCGCGCGATTGCGCGGAGGTTAGGGCGGGACGCCCGCTGCACGGCCGGCTCGGATGGCGAGCCGTGCAGCGCACAGCCCGCTATGCGGGTTCACCGCTGTACTCCCGCCAGCACGACGCACCGCACAGCGTAGGACTCGCTCCCCGGGTTCGCCGCTGCACGCCTCCGTCGAGACGCTCGCCGTGCAGCCTGGGACTCGCTATGCGAGCTCCCCGCTGCATGCTCAGGCCGCGCGGACACGTCGTGCAGCGCGGGGCTCGGTGGGGGATTCGGGTTTGTCGCGGGCGACCTCCCGTGCGAACCTCCCGGCCAGCGAACGCGAGCAGGGAGGACCGGGAGATGACGGCAGAGCAGTACGTGCAGGTCGAGACCGCGGTGGCGACGCGCGACGACGCCGAGCGGCTGGCCGCTGCACTGGTCGAGAAGCGTCTTGCCGCCTGCGCCCAGATCGTCGGCCCGATCCGGTCGGTCTATCGGTGGGAGGGGAAGGTCGAGAGCGCCGAGGAGTTCGTCGTCCGTGGCAAGACCCGCGCGTCGCTCGCCGAGGAGCTGAAGGCCGAGATCACCGCCCTCCACGCCTACGACGTCCCCGAGATCCTGATCTTCGCGATCCCGGACGGCGCGGCCTCGTACTTGGACTGGGTGTCGGCGGAGACGCGGGATCCGGGGCGTGATTCGGCGGGCTAGCGGCCGGCGGCCGGCGCAAGTCGCCATTCTCACCAGATCGGGTAACGAACCCGGCACAGAATTCACGCAGGATGGTACTTGTTCCTTACTTATGCTTCGGAGTAAGGTGTGGGCATGGACATCAGCGCGAAGCTCACGTCGAAGGGGCAGTTGACGGTCCCCAAGGCGGTCCGCGAGGCGCTCGGGCTGGCGACGGGGGACCGGGTCGTCTTCCGCGTCGAGGGTGCGCAAGCGGCACTCGCTCGAACGCCGGACCTGCTGGACCTCGCCGGTGCGGTTCCGGTGCCTGCCGATCGACGGGACGCAGACTGGGACGACATCCGCAGCGCTACGCGGCGGCAGCGTTACGGCGCGTGAACGGGTACCTCGATACCAACGTTCTGGTCCGGCACATGACCGGAGACCCGCCCGAGATGGCGGCGCGCGCGACGGCGCTGTTGAGCTCGGCCGAGCGCCTCGAGCTTCCCGACCTGATCGTCGCCGAGGTCGTCTACGTCCTCGAGTCGTTCTACCGCGTGCCGCGTGAGCAGGTGGCCGAACTGGCCCGGGCGGTGATCGCCTTTCCGCCGATCGAGACCGAGAGCCCACAGCGACTGTTGCGGACCATCGAGCTCTACGAACGCGAGCGACTGGACTTCGCCGATGCCTACCTCGTCGCCTGCGCCGAGCAGTCGCCGCACCGCACGGTCGTGTCCTTCGATCGCCGCATCGGACGGGTCGGGACGATCGAGCGCGTCGAACCGTAGGGGCGCGACGACGCCGGATCTGTGGCCGAGCTACGGCCACGGCTTGCACCCCTGCTGCTTGAGACCCCGCCGTTGGAACGCGTCCCACTCGCGGTTGGAGGTCGGCCGACGGATCGTCGCGTGGGTCGAGAATGCTCGCGCCCGCTGGCCCCGCTTCTCGCGGTACTCGATCGTCAGGGTGACCCGCATACCCTCGCGGGGGCGGGCGAACGCCTCGGATACCGGCTGGTCCGGCCCGAGGCCCACGCCCGAGGCGTCGTAGGAGTCCAGGTAGCACTCGTCGCCGACTCGGGGCAGACCGCCGAATACCCCGTTCGGGATGTCGTCGAGCAGCATCGACGAACGTTGGGGACCCTCGCCGGTCCAGCGGTGCGGAAGCTTGGGCCGCACGCGGACCATCACTCGATACCGCGCGCTTGGACGGCCGGGGCCGGGGGGACGGAAGAGCACCAGCGGCTCACCCACGAACCGGTACTTCGGGTCGCGGACTACCGGTGATGTACCGGCGGTCGTCACCGATGGACCCTGCCAGCGGCGCGCGGTCGTGGTCGACGCCTCGCCAGGCGGAGCGTTCGGTGTCGGCGCCGGTGCCGAACCGCAACCGGCAAGGACCACGGGAACGGCCAGTACCGCGATCAACGACGTACGCATCCGGCGAGCGTAGTCGGAGCGCGTCGTCACGGTGCCGTACGGCGTGTGGCGTCCGCGAACCGCGACCGGATCGCGCGTCGCGACCAACTACCCTTCGTCCGACATGCCGCACGCGATCGCAGTTCTGCCCGGAGACGGGATCGGCCCGGAGATCACCGCGCCGACCCTCGAGATCCTCGACGAGCTGGGGGACTTCACGTTCACCGAGCACGCGTTCGGCGGGGCCTCGATCGACGCGCACGGCACGGCGCTGACGGACGAGACGCTGGCCGCGTGCAAGGCGTCGGACTCGGTGCTGCTGGCCGCGGTCGGCGGGCCGAAGTGGGACACCACCGACCCGAACGCGCCACGTCCCGAGCAGGGCCTGCTCGGCCTGCGCAAGGAGCTCGGCCTGTACTCCAACCTGCGCCCGGTCCGCCCGGTCCCGGCGCTCTACGACAGCTCGGCGCTCAAGCGTGAGGTGCTCGACGGCACCGACCTGCTGGTCGTTCGCGAGCTGACCGGCGGGATCTACTTCGGCAAGAAGACCCGCACCGACACCGACGCGTCGGACCTCTGCCACTACACCGTCGCCGAGGTCGAGCGGATCGCCCGCTCGGCGTTCGAGACCGCCCGCAAGCGGCGCAACCTGGTCCACTCGGTCGACAAGGCCAACGTGCTGGAGACGTCCCGCCAGTGGCGCGAGGTCGTCCACCGCGTGCACCAGGACGAGTACTCCGACGTCGAGCTGCGCGACCAGCTCGTCGACAGCTGCGCGATGGAGCTGATCGCCCGCCCGACCCAGTTCGACGTGATCGTCACCGAGAACCTGTTCGGCGACATCCTCTCCGACGCCGCGGCGATGCTCTCCGGCTCGCTCGGCATGCTGCCCTCCGCCTCGGTGGGCAACCCGGACGGTCCGGGCCTGTTCGAGCCCGTCCACGGCTCGGCGCCCGACATCGCCGGTCAGGGGATCGCCAACCCGCTGGCGATGTTCCTCTCGGCCGCGATGATGCTGCGCCACGGCCTCGGCATGGAGTCCGAGGCGACCGCGCTGGAGACCGCCGTCGACACGGCGCTCGGCGAGGGTCTGCGGACGGCCGACCTCGGCGGCTCGGCGACCACCGCCGAGGCGCTCGAGACGGTTCGCAAGCACCTGAAGTAGCGCCGCTCAGCGATCCGGCGGACGCTCGACCTGGGGATCTTGGTCCGCCACCGCTTCGAGCGACGATTCGAGCGCGGCGGCCAGCGGGTCGACCAGCTCGTCCAGGGCGGGGGAGCGGGCGATCAGCCAGTCCGCAGCCGCGCGCTCGACCATCCCGATCCAGGCCCGGATCGTCGCCTGGGCGAGCGGTGACCGGTCCGCGCCCGGGATCTCGCGGGC
>JADKLW010000479.1_pt1 | contig 16397 bp, 15 predicted proteins | sample 8641881 | NCBI WGS metagenome assembly JADKLW01 (sample SAMN16272185, study PRJNA661076) | feces metagenome | isolation source: fecal sample from diarrhoea affected cattle B | host: Bos taurus | place: South Africa: Lokaleng Village, Mahikeng | collected 2019-09 | reverse complement strand
ATAGAGCGCTTCTCCAGCCGGAACGGTAAACATATTGATGGTCAGGCGATGCTCTACATCCTCACAGGATTGCAGGGGTTTGCGTTCTTTTTTATCGGCAATTACATCGAGGCCGCTCTCCTCACCCGTCGTCATAGCGATGGAAGCGGGGCGGTTTGCCAAGGCGATATGGACCAATAGAGGCGCGTCCTTACTTTGTGCAAAACCTCTGTCCTCCAACGCGCTGCCGACCATCTGGCGCGCGGCTTGATAGGCTTGGCTGTTTTGTTCCGGTTTTTCGGGAAAGCTATATTGCTTAAGCGCGGGCAAGGCCGGTCCGGCCTGGGTTTGAATCCGCGTCTCCACCGGGCCGCCGCAGCCCGAGACAGCGGCCATCACCGGTATCATCAAGAAGGCAAGACGGCGCATAAAATCCTTCCGGCTCGTTAGTGACTCCATTCAGTCCATAATCACACAGATCAAAATTGTCACGATAATAGGCCGAAGCCCCTGAATATCAAAACGAGTATCGCCTATTCAGCGGGTCAGCGCATAATAGATGACATAGAGCCACGAGAAAAAGCCATGGATAATTGCCCAGATTATCGACTTATGCGTCGTAAAGCTGATCGCTATGGCAAGCGCGCTGCCAAAGCCGACGCCCTTGCTGACAATTTCCTTACGCACATAAGTAACGCCACGACTCATCGGAGAGGCCCCTGCATAGTCTTCGGGCCTCATCCGTTCCGGTTTGATCTTTTCCCGCATTAATCTCAGGCAGCTTCGCGCGTACGTTCGGAAAGCTCCTGATTGAGCATTTCGGCCAGAAGGAATGCGAGTTCCAGCGATTGCGCCGCGTTCAGCCTTGGATCGCAATGCGTATGGTAACGATCACCCAAAGACTCGTCCGTAATCGCAATTGCGCCGCCAGTACATTCGGTAACATTCTGGCCAGTCATTTCGCAATGGATACCGCCTGCAAATGTGCCTTCCGCGCGGTGAACCGCAAAGAAGCCGCGCACCTCTGCCAATATCCGCTCGAACGGGCGGGTTTTAAAGCCGCTGTCTGCCTTGATAACATTGCCGTGCATCGGATCACATGACCAGATGACGGGATGGCCTTCCTGTTTGACCGCGCGAACCAATGGCGCAAGTCCGCTTTCCACCTTGTCATGGCCAAAGCGAGAGATCAAAGTGATCCGGCCTGCTTCACGTTCCGGGTTCAAAATGTCGAGCATTTTCAGCAGATCGTCAGCTTTCAGCGACGGTCCGCATTTCATGCCGATCGGGTTACCAATACCGCGCAAGAACTCGACATGTGCCGAACCTTCAAACCGCGTCCGGTCGCCAATCCACAGGAAATGGGCGCTGGTATCATACCATTGCCCGGTCAGGCTGTCTTGGCGCGTCAATGCTTCTTCATATGGGAGCAATAACGCTTCATGACTGGTGTAGAAAGACGTAGCCTTCAATTGCTGCGCGGTATCGGGATTGATGCCGCACGCTTCCATGAAGGCGAGTGCTTCGCTGATCCGGTCAGCCATTTCTTCGAATTTTTTGGCCCACGGGCTGCGCGTCATAAAATCATGGGTCCAGCCATGCACTTCTTTCAGATTGGCATAGCCGCCGGTCGAAAACGCACGCAGCAGGTTGAGCGTAGCCGCAGCCTGGTTATAGGCGCGAATCATCCGCTCAGGGTCGGGTTGGCGGCGGGCTGCGTCAAATTCGATGCCGTTGATAATATCGCCGCGGTAGCTGGGCAATTCTATGCCATCTTGCGCTTCTGTCGGTGCAGAGCGAGGCTTGGCAAATTGACCGGCCATGCGGCCTAGTTTCACCACCGGCATTTTTGAGGCAAAGGTCAGCACGACCGCCATTTGCAGGAGAACGCGGAACGTATCGCGGATATTATTAGGATGGAATTCAGCAAAACTTTCCGCACAGTCACCGCCTTGCAGCAAAAATGCGCGGCCTTGCGCGACTTCCGCAAGATCAGCTTTCAGGCTCCGCGCTTCACCGGCAAAAACGAGCGGCGGATATGTCCCCAACAGCTTTTCTGTATCCGCGAGCTTCGTTGCATCGGGATAATCGGGCATTTGCAGCCCTTCAAAATTTCTCCAACCGTTCGGCGTCCAGTTCGTCGCCATGAGCGCACTCCAATTTCTTTAATATCGTTCTAAATCGGGTGCTCTTAGGCCCGTTTCAAGGGCAAAGGCAAGCAAAAGCACGGCTTGGTTGCACCCGCAACCATCATGATTTGCTGAAGGAAGCTTTTAGCCTGCGGGTTTCACTTTCCAGGTTCCGGAATTACGATATTCCGGTTTGATCTGGCTGTCATCTGATAAGCTCTGGTCAGCAAAGACTTTTTCATTGATTGGCGGAACCGGCAGACCATGACGACGAGCGCTATCTGCTGCAATTGCGTTGGCATCAATGACTAGCTTCCGTTCCGATTTACGATTTTCTGCTACTGCCTTTTGCAGTCCGGCCTCATAGGCTTTTTCCAAAGCGATTGGATCGAGTGGAGACGCTAATGCCAGACCGGCTTTGCGCACATTTGGTATGGGCAGGGGCTCTCCACCACGATAGACTTGGTTGAATGCGACGGCCTTACCGGCATTTCCTTTCCAGCTGTAAAAGCGGTGCGCGCCAATAGTTCCCAATGAACGCAAACTGCTTGCCCAATAAGGGTGCACTTCGGTAGTGTGATAATGGGTTGCGGTTCCGACACTGGGATCGACCTTGCCAGCCAGAGCGAGCGCCGCAATTTTTTGCGCCCGCGCCCAGTGACTTTTTGATGGCGTGCGGTTGATAGAACCATCGCAAGTATAGGAGAACTGGCAGCCGGTCTGTCGTTCGCTTCCTTGAAAAACCACGCCGCATATTGTGCCGGGATAGCTTGGGTGGCGCACCCGGTTTAACACGACCTGCGCGACGGCTTGTTGTCCAGCATCGGGCTCCAGAGCGGCCTCATAATATATCGCAGAGGTCAGGCAATGCAGTGCGCGGGCATTGTCTGTCATGGATGCATTGAACACAGCAGGCTGGGTCAAATGGGCCGGGCTTGTCAGACCGCTTCTAGGTAGAGCGTGGCCTTCTCGGTCATCTGTTTTGGCAAGCGCTGCTATGGTCTGGACATCATGGCTTTGCCGCGCATCAAGTTCAGCCTGTGGCATGATTGCAGTGGCGATGGTCAGGCTCAGGATAACCAGGCCGAGCAACATCAATTCACGTAGTTTGAGTCTTAACCATCGCGGCGAACGTGCTGCGGCGCCAGCATTTGGAGCAGGGATCGGTGCTATCTCGGCAGATGGCGCAAGCCATCCTGCTGGTCCTGCAACAGATGAACCGCTGGTGCTGAGTTGGGGCACATAAGGAGGGGGCACGCGCACTGTGATTTTCCGAGAATCCCTGAGATGCCCATCGGGCTGACAGCAGCGGAAATACAACGATTATTGGTATTTATCTTTAGCCAAAAACAGGTTGTTTCAAGATGGGACGCTATGATTGGCACCGCTTAAATGGTTAACGCGGCAATTCTACGGATTGGTGAGCAGCGTGATGAGGTGCTGCACAAATAATCTGTTTCGTGAAATGAGGAATATCAGCGCGAAAGGTGATTCGCTTCCTGTATATTGACCAGATGCCGGGTAATCATATAGCCAATGATGCCAAAGACGATGCCGCCAATCGCCGGTCCAAGGACAATGCCGGTCAGGCCGTATAGAGCATCACCAATCCATAGAAATGGCAAAATGCCAAGCGTGTTACGCAGCCAGTTCATCACCGTAGACCAAGCGGGACGTTCCAGATTGTTGCAGGCAGAATTGGCGATGAACAAAATGCCGTTAAAAAAGAATAAGGGGGTGAGGAAAGTAGCGAAAAGCCAGAAAACATCCCGTCCTTCCCCTTCCAGATTGAATAGATCGCTGATCGGATCACTGAACAAAAACAATAACGGCCAGACCAGTAATGTATAGCCAAGTGCAAAGGTGATGGCCTGTTTGATAGTAAGCCTGATACGATCAAATTTCAGCGCCCCGAAATTCTGTCCGATAATCGGTCCGACCGCTCCGGAAAGCGAGAAAATCAGGCAAAAAGCAACGGGGATAACCCTGCCCATTACTGCAAACCCGGCAATGACCTCGTCGGGATATTGTGCGATATAGCGATAGGTAATGAAACCGCCGAGCGGAGTGGCAAGATTGGTTAGTATCGCGGGCAGCAAGATCGCGAAAATCGGTTTAAAATCCTCACGAAGTGATATGGTGGAGAACCTTTCTAACCCGCCATAATATCTGATGATCGGAACAACGGCCAGTATCGACGATACGACTGCTGCACAGGACGTAGCAATGGCCGCTCCATTAATACCCAGCCCAAAGCCAAAGATGAAAATCGGATCGAGTATGGCGTTAGTGATTCCCATACTGAGCGTTACGTTCATCGCGTGACGTGCTGCCCCATGTGCTCGTAAAAAGCCGGAGCAGACCATCGCCATCACGCTGAACGGCATGAACGGTGCGACAATACGGATATAGCCGGTGGCTGCTGTTTTGACTGTTCCGCTCGCGCCGGCAAGATCCAGTATCTGCGGCGCAAAAATGAAGAATATGATTGCCAAGGGCACGATCAACATCATGCTAAGCGCCAATATGCTCGTGAGATAGCGGCGGGCATAAGCCGAATCCCCTTGGCCGATTTTTCGCGCTGCCAAGGCGCTTGCGGCAATCATCAGCCCGATATTAAACGCAGTCCCGAAAAACAGGATAGTGGAGGCAAAGCCCATTGCGGCGGTCAATGCATTGTCGCCCAGCTGCGCGATGTAGAGCAAGTCCACAAAATCGACGATGAACATTGCCAGCAAGCCGATGCTAGCCGTTAACGTCATCACCGTTATGTGCCGCATGGGACTGCCGTTTAGAAATATAGCGCTATGGCTGGTGATAATATGATCCTGAAAAACAAATGAACCTGACGGACCGCGGATGGCCGGATTTGGAAAATGGATTAACTATAGCGTTTTGCCATCAGTGAAAATCCCCTCTATGCTAAATTAAAATACGGGGAGCAATTATGGTGATGCGTTTCAATATTCTGCTAGTTTCGGCATTCATGGTTTCGGCCTGTTCGGTCGGCGGCGGTGATGAGCAGCGCGATACGTCAGAACAAGGCTATTTCGAGCGGAAGAATGTTGCTCCCGATCCGGCCGAGCAGGGCCAAGCGCCGCTTAAAGCCGAACATGCCTACGCAAGAGCCGCGCTAAGCTGCGTTAACAAGCAGTATCCTGGCAAGATCAGCCATGTCATGAACAGTGCCGAAGATGTGCGGCCGCCAGCGCAGTTAACCCCGGCCTTTTACGGGTGTTTTGACTGGCATAGCGCAGTGCATGGCCACTGGCTGCTGACACGGTTGTGGGGCAAGGATTCTATTCCCGACATGGATGCAGAGATCGCTGCGGCATTATCCACCAATTTCGCGAAAGATAAAATTGCGGGTGAAGTAACCTATTTTAATGGCGAAGGCCGCGATTCTTTCGAGCGCCCCTATGGTCTCGCATGGTATTTGCAATTGACCGCCGAGCTGAGGGAAATTGCAGCGGGTGAGGGGGACAAGTCGCAGCAGGCTGCAATCTGGCTAGAAAACCTGGCGCCTCTGGAATCAGTGATCATTGACCGGATCAAGCAATGGGTTCCGAAACTTGCCTATCCGATCCGGCTGGGTACGCATAATCAGTCTGCTTTTGCTTTTGGCCTTTTTCTCGACTGGGCGCGTATTAGCGGTGATGATCAGATGGAGCAGCTCATTACCGAAAAGACTCTGGATTTTCACCGCAATGACCGTAATTGCCCGATCACTTATGAACCGTCGGGAGAAGATTTTCTCTCGCCCTGCCTGATGGAAGCGGATTTGATGCGGCGGGTTTTGCCTGAAACAGAGTTTGCTGAATGGTTGACGGGGTTCCTGCCGAACATACCGCAAGATGGCAACGGCGATTGGTTAGCCATAGGCATTGTCAATGATCCCACCGACGGAAAGCTGGTTCATCTGGACGGTGTTAATCTGTCCCGCGCATGGGCATTGGAAGGGATAGCGACCGCTTTGCCTGATGGAGACAAGCGCAAAGCAGCGTTACTGGCGGCAGCAAAATTACATGGGGATGCCGGAGAAGAATCCGTCCGCACGCCCCATTATGCTGGTAGTCACTGGCTGGCCAGCTTTGCTACTTACTGGCGAACCGAACGTGGTCTGAACCGGCAAGACGGAGCAACTTCATCGGAAGCAATTCCATCCAAAACAGGCGGGACTCCAGGAGCTATTGATTCCGGCCAGCCAGCGGTTGTGACGGAATGAAAGCGATGGCTTCGAGATTAATTCCGGCTCCTGATAATCTATCGCCGAAAATTTCGCCGTTCTGGCACAGGATATTCCCGGTCAATATAGATATTGCGGTCAAGACCATTCTAGGCGTCTGGGCCGCTTATATGTTCGCCAATATAGTTCGGGCCACCATGTGGAGCCCGCAAAGCCATAATCATTCGCTGGAATATTATATTATCACGGCGGTCATTTCCATTACAGTGACATGGGCCCTGTACCGGCTCTTGCTAAAGGCTGGTGAAAGCCTCACGCTTGCGGTTATCATACTTACAGTTCCGACCATTTTTCTGGCACTTGCAACCGTTTTTGTGAGCAATTCCTTATTGGCTTATCCCGCACCGATGCTGGAGTATCTCAGCGCATCGCATAATATTCCGCTCGAAGAGGCACATACGTTCTTTTTCGATGCGGCCTTTACCAATTACCTCATATTTCTCGGCTGGGGCGGGCTTTATCTGGCCATGGCGAATAGTCGTAATACGGAAATTGCCTTGGTTCATAGCCGTAATTTGGAGCGGCTGACACGCGGAAGCGAAATACGTGCACTGCGCTATCAGATTAGTCCGCATTTTCTGTTTAATGCGCTTAACTCGGTCAGTTGTCTGATTATGGACAAGCAAAATGGGCAGGCGGAACGGTTAATCGACTTGATTGCAGATTATATGCGCTCGGTCCTTTATTATGACGGCGAAGATATTATCACGGTTGAAAAGGAAGTCGCCCAGCAAATCCGTTATCTTGAGATTGAACAGGTCCGCTTTCCCAGTCGTTTGCAATTCGAAGTAAATATCAGTGAGGATGCTCGCCAATGGAAAATCCCGTCCTTGATTCTTCAGCCGCTAATTGAAAATGCGGTCAAGCACGGCGTTGCCCAGACATCCGTCCCGGTTTGCATAACTATCAGCGCGACGATAGAAAGCGGCCGGCTTAAATTGACGGTGACAAACACTGGCCGAGTTTCGGTTATCGGTTCCAAGGCAAAGGGAACAGGCACAGGACTGTCCAATGTCCGTGAACGACTGGAAGCGCTTTATGGGCCAGCAGCGGCCTTGATAACCGGAAACGGGCTGGACGATGTCGTTATCGCAACCATAATAGTTCCGAGTGAAGATCAGATTTTCAAGGATTACGCTTTGTGATCTGCCGGTTATCCCTGGGCCTGTTATGATGGAGAACAGGAAGCTTAAAATCCTGATCGTTGATGATGAGCCATTGGCCCGCCGCCGGATTGAGGCGCTGTGCAGCCGTATGGAGACTGTTGACCAGATTACGGTCGCCAGTGATGGCCACGAAGCGTTGGATTCCATCGTTCAAAACCGTCCGGATGTTGTTCTGCTCGATATAAATATGCCGGACATGTCGGGCATGGTTGTCGCGCAGGAATCCAGGCAATTGCACCAGAATATAGCCACTTCTGAATCACCGGCTCCGGAGATTATATTTACCACCGCTTATAGCGAATATGCTGTTGAGGCGTTCCGGATCGATGCGGCAAATTATCTGCTTAAGCCTGTGAAAGAAGATTTGCTGAGAGAGGCATTTGAGAGGGTTTTACGCAAAAGGAACACGGTAAAGGGCACTCGGAAAATCACCGATGAACATTGGCTATGGGCGCAGGACGGGCATGGCTCGGTGCAGATACGCTGTTCCGATATCCGTTGGATTATGGCTGAAGGCGATTATATGCGCCTTTGCGTTCCCGAACGCAGCTATCTGATCCACGACGCGATGCAATCCCTGCTTGAGCGGCTGCCTGCGGGGATGTTCATCCGCATCCACCGCTCCGCCGCCGTCCGCCGCGATCTGCTACGCGATATCCGCCGCAAGGGGCGACGAAATTACATTGTGATGGATGACGGATCACAGCTTAGCATCGGACCGAGTTATCTTGATTCCGTGCTGAGTGCGAGTAGTCGCAGCTAAATCAATCCGGCATCTTAAACCGGCGGTGTCGGCTTGTCCGATTTTGTGACTGAATAGCGCGGTGCGGGGGCGGGTTGCAGTTGGCCGCCTACATCGACAAATGTTTCGCGTTCGACATTATGCGGATGCTTTTTCGCTTCGTCCAGGGACAGGACGGGAGCAAAGCAGATGTCTGTGCCTTCCATCAGCTCGCACCATTGGTCACGTGTCTTGGTCAGGAAAATGGCGGTCAGTTTCTCTTTTAATGGACCCCATGTTTTGGGATTCATCTGCGGATCGAAATCGCTGTCGTCTGCCAATCCGGTAACCTGGCGCAACTGGGCATAAAATTGCGGCTCGATTGATCCGATCGAGATATATTTGCCGTCCGATGTTTCATAGCTGTCGTAGAAATGCGCTCCGGTATCAAGCATGTTGACGCCGCGCTCATCCCGCCATTGGCCGATATTGTGGAAGTCGAAAATCATCGCCATCAACGTCGCTGACCCGTCGGTCATGGCGCAATCGACAACCTGGCCTTCACCGCCGGTTTTGGCGTGCAGCAATGCGGAAACCATGCCGAGAGCCAGCATCATACCGCCGCCGCCAAAATCACCGACCATATTGGCTGGCGGTGTCGGCTTCTGTCCTTCACGCCCAAAAGCATGAAGAGCGCCGGAGATCGAGATATAGTTGATATCATGGCCAGCGGCATGGGCGAGCGGCCCATATTGACCCCAGCCGGTCATCCGGCCGAATACGAGCTTTGGATTGTCTTTCAACAGGACATCTGGACCAAGGCCAAGGCGCTCCATTACGCCGGGACGAAAACCTTCGATCAAACCATCAGCTTGTTTAACTAGGTCGCGGGCTTTCTGGATTCCGGCTTCGGATTTCAGGTCAACCTCGACCAGTTTGCGCGAGCGGGAGAGGGCAAGACGGCTATCCGGTGCGCCGCCGGGGCGGTGGAGAACTGTGACGCTGGCACCCTGGTCGGCGAGCATCATACCGCAAAACGGTCCGGGACCAATGCCTGCAAATTCGACGATGTTTATTCCTGCTAGTGGTCCAGCCATTTCCTGCTCCGTTTAATCAAGTGATTAATCGTCCTATGCAGAGGTTGGATTCTAATCAAGCAGATTATTGTTAGCGTGGCCCGCTGCGTAATGGGGTGCGCTTAGAGTTCTTATTCAAAGTTTTCAGATAACGCGGCATGAGATGTTTTGATTTCTCAGGCTGCATACGAACGAGCTTGGGATCAATCGCGTGATCGAATGCAATGCCAAGGCGCCCTTGCGCCACCCATGCCACATTGCCTGTGACATGGCCGACATTGCGCAGTTCCAGCTCTACCTTGTCGCCTCGTTTGGCGATAACAGGGGCCTCTGCCATCAAGCCGCCAGCGGAGAGGTTGCGGATACGCACTTCGCCGCAATCATCGCCTTCTACAAAACGCAATGATGCTAAAAGGAAGAGGCTGTCCCGTTCGAGTTCGCGCTTGGGAAGGCCGCTTGTCTGGCCGTTTTTCCCCAAGTTATCGTCAAATGGCTCTCTCATGAACTTCCTGCGACTTTGTTTATAGCACCTTTGCCTGACGCAGATAATAGCGGCAAAATGATGGAAATTTAGTTAAGATTTTACACGCAAAGATATGAATACTGTAGCGCATCAAAGGGTTTGCCTGTTTGAAAATTCCACAGGCCAAGCCTCTTTGGCAAGTGTTTCGTTGAGAATGTTACTCACAGACCTGTCAGGCACGACAGCCGGATATTAACCTATTGATCGCGTGAGATTTTCTCGTTGCGCTCGTGGGCTTCCTGTGCCTCGACGCTCATCGTTGCGATTGGTCGTGCTTCAAGCCGGTCCAGCGAGATTGGTTCGCCGGTGACCTGACAATACCCATATTCACCTTCTTCGATTCGCCGCAGCGCTGCATCAATTTTCGATGTCAGCTTGCGCTGGCGGTCGCGGGTCCGCAGCTCCAGACCCCAGTTGCTTTCGCTTGAGGCGCGGTCGTTCAGGTCGGCGTCCTGGATCGGTCCGTCCTGCAGATGAGCCAGCGTTTCTTTGGATTCTTCAATAATGTCGCGCTTCCATGCTTCCAGAGCGCGCTTGAAATAGGCCAGTTGGCGTGCATTCATGAATTCTTCGTCAGGGCTGGGACGATAGTCGTCATCCAGAATAATTTCGCCATTTGAGCCGCTTTCAGTAGCGGTTGGATTTTTCGCTGAGGTCGCCAAACTTACTCTCCACCAACGGTAAAAAAATTGGTCAATAACGACCAACCGTGATGGATGGGACGTTACAAACGGCTATGAGGCGGGCCTATAAACTTGGCGTCCGGCTTATACAAGATACAATGTGTGACGGGTGTCAGATTCTTGCAGTGTTTTTACTTCGATACCGGTTTTGGACGCGCCCAAAACCGATTCGATACTGTAAGTTAAAGTCCATTACTGCAATGTTACAATATGGTTACTGGCCCGTTTTTTGGCGGTTGAGCGAAAGATCTGTGCCCTAAACAGTATCAATTCGGGACATTAACTCTGCCTGGAGAGAATTGATCCGGCTCATTCTCAAATCGGTACGGAAAACATGGTTAATTTAATTGTGACTGCTGATTTTTTCTGCGCTTTTGGATTTCATCGAGCACCGGGTTATCTGGCAGCATCTATTGCTGGCTTATCCGACAGCTCAAAAGCGGAAGAGAGTGGATAAAATGTCGGTAAAAATGGCGTTGACGAAATTATGTGCTTTGACATGTGGCGGCGCATTAATTGGAGGCGGGGCAGTGCATGTCTCCGAAGCACCGGCTGCGCCTTATATTAAAAAGGTCGACAAGAAAAAGGCACGATCGGTTCAACCACGCAGAGACCCCCGCAAGGTGCAGCGCACTCGCCGGGTGGTGACGCAGGCAGATCCCTCTTGCACACCGACCATAGTGAATATTGCCCAGACGCCTGCCTATATTCCTGCGCCCATGCCGCCGGTTCCCGTGATGGAAAGTGGCGGTGGCTCTGTTCCGGTTATAATTGGCGGTAGCGGCGGTTATGGCGGCGGCTTTGGTGGCGGATTCTTCGGTGGATTTTTTGGCGGCGGATCGGGCGGCGGCTCGGTTGTCATCTCTTCGACCAGCAGCGGCGGTTCGACCAGCAGCTCTTCGGGCGGCAGTTCCACGAGTAGCGGCTCGACCAGCACGTCCACTGGCGGTTTCTCTAGCACGGGCGGTTCGACCAGTACGTCATCGGGTAATATCAGCACATCAACCGGGGGCGTTAGCACCTCGACTGGCGGAGTTAGCACCTCGACAGGCGGCGTCAGCACGTCAACCGGAGGGGTTAGTACGTCTACAGGGGGTGTCAGCACGTCTACAGGCGGCGTGAGCACGAGCAGTTCGACCAGTTCGTCGAGCAGTTCCAGTTCTTCTTCAAGCAGTTCGTCCAGTTCATCAACCTCGTCCGGTGCAAGCAGCACGTCATCCAGCTTTGGTGGCAACAGCACCTCCAGTTCTTCTTCTTCTTCGAGCAGTTCCTCTTCCTCTTCGAGTTCATCCTCGTCGAGCAGCAGTTCCAGTTCATCGAGCAATGGCGGATCAAATGGTGGCTCCAGCGGAACGCCTGTTCCAGCCCCGCCAGTGCTCTTACTCTTTGGCGCAGCGGCAGCGGCCTTGTTTGCCCGTAGCCGCCGGGGAAGCCGCATGGCCAAGGAAACCGCGCAAGGCTAAGCGGATGATGGCATCACATTGGTGAGGGAGCGGCCGGAGCAATCCGGCCGTTTTCTGTTCGGATATCTGTCTGTGTCATCTGCCTTTACCAAAGCGTAAGATTGAGACTTGAATGAATGCGGCCCGCTCGGCATAGGCTTATCCCATGCATGATCTAAAATATATCAGGGAAAACGCGGCCGCTTTTGATGCCGCTTTGGCGCGGCGCGGCAATGATCCAGTGGCAGCAGCTATTTTGGCGCTGGACGAAGAAAACCGCGCTATCACGACCAGGTTACAAGAGGGGCAGGCGCGGCGCAACGAAGCATCCAAAGCCATCGGCAAGGCCAAAGGGCAGGGCGATGAAGAAACCGCACAGGCGCTGATGGTCGAGGTTTCGGAATTGAAGAACAGCTTACCGAAGCTGGAAGAGCAGGGGCGCGAGGCTTCGGCAAAATTACGTGATATTCTGGCCGCACTTCCGAACCTGCCCGATGCGGATGTTCCGCAAGGCGAAAATGAAGACGATAATGTCGAGCTTGAACGGTGGGGCACTCCGCGCAGCTTTGATTTCAAACCGCGCGAACATAGCGATATTGGCCCTCCACTGGGGCTGGACTTTGAAACAGCGGCAAATATGTCCGGCGCGCGTTTTGCGTTTCTGCGCGGACAGATGGCGCGGTTGCAACGTGCCATTGGCCAATTCATGCTCGACCAGCAGACGATGGAAAACGGTTTTCAGGAATGTGCACCGCCGCTTCTGGTGCGTGACGAGGCCGTTTTTGGCACGGGGCAGCTTCCCAAATTTTCCGACGACCTGTTCCAGACCACCGATGGCCGCTGGCTTATCCCGACCGCCGAGGTCAGCCTGACCAACAGTGTGCGGGAACAGATTTTGGATGAAGCGCAATTGCCTATGCGCCTGACTGCGCTCACCCCTTGTTTCCGCAGCGAAGCGGGAGCAGCTGGAAAAGATACCAAAGGCCTGATCCGCCAGCACCAGTTTGAAAAGGTCGAGATGGTGGCGATTGCCCATCCCGATCACAGCGAAGCCGAGCATGTGCGGATGACCGAGGCGGCAGAATCGATCCTGAAAGCGCTGGAACTACCTTATCGCAAAATGCTGCTGTGCACCGGCGACATGGGGGCAACCGCGCGCAAGACTTATGATCTCGAAGTATGGCTTCCGGGGCAGGATGCCTATCGCGAGATTTCGAGCATTTCAAATTGCGGCGACTATCAGGCGCGGCGGATGAACGCGCGTTTCCGCAGCGAAGGCGAAACAAAGGGCACACAATTTGTCCATACGCTGAACGGATCTGGCCTTGCGGTTGGGCGGACGTTGGTTGCGGTGCTGGAAAATTACCAGCAAGAAGATGGTTCTGTCATAATTCCGGAAGTGTTAAAATCTTATATGGGCGGAATTGAGCGGCTGACGCTTGGCAAAGCTTAATCTGGTGGGCTTCTGTCCCATGCCGGTGTTGATGGAGAAAAAGGAAATATCATGCGCATTTTGCTGACCAATGATGATGGATTTGATGCTCCCGGCATGAAGATATTGCTCGATATCGCGCAGCATTTTTCCAACGATATCTGGATCGTCGCACCTTCGGATGAGAATTCCGGCGCGGGACACTCCTTGACCCTCACTCGCCCGTTGCGCGTCCGCAAACGGGGGGACCAGCAATATTCTGTCGATGGCACACCGACCGACAGCGTGATGATGGCAGTTGCCAAAATCATGAAGGACAATCCGCCCGATCTCATTCTGTCCGGCGTCAATCGCGGCGCCAATCTGGGTGAAGACGTGACCTATTCGGGCACAGTTTCCGCCGCAATGGAGGGCGCGCTGGCTGGTATCCCTTCAATAGCGCTTAGCCAAAGCTATGCGCGAGAGGATATGGGCGACGCGGTTCCGTTTGAAGCGGCCACCCATTGGGGGGAGCAAGTGCTTCGTCCGCTAATTAAACAGCGTATGGACCATCGCACGTTGGTCAATATCAACTTCCCCGCACTGCCCCCGTCCGAGGTCAAGGGCATCCGAGTGGTGACGCAAGGTATCCGTGATTATGGCCGGCTACAGATTATCAGCAACCGTGACCCGCGCGGCTTTGAATATTACTGGTTCGGCCTGGGCCCGATGGTCGAAACACCGGCGCATAGCACTGACCTTGAGGCTATTGCTGCGGGATATGTCTCTATCACGCCATTGCACCTCGACCTGACCCATTATGCTTCGATGGATAACTTAAGAACGCTTTACGGCCAGTAATTTGCGCGTCCATCGTGCATAAAAGATCGCGTGGACAAAAGGCTAGATACGGTGATAATAGGCCCGGCTGGAAACAGCGGCTATCACAGGAACCGCATTTGTATATTGAGCATCATCACGATCCCGACCCGATAGCTGCCGCCCCCTATCTGCCGAAGCGGGTCTGATTTCCCGATGGCCCGGCGCATAACCCGTATTTCCAATTATTTGACACTGAGTCGCCGCCCGACCTTACCGATATGGCTGGATATCGCCTGGCGTGTGCTGTTCGTATTGGCGCTGATCAGTGCTGCGGTTGCGGTCCACTGGTTTGACCGCACGGGTTTGCAGGACAGCTATGACGGGGATGTCAGCTTTTACGATGTCATTTATTTCACAATGATATCGATTACGACTACCGGCTATGGCGACATTGCCCCGGTGACAGAGCAGGCACGCATGTTCGATGCTTTGCTGGTGACACCCATCCGTATTTTCGTCGTGCTATTATTCCTGGGCACGGCCTATAATTTTGTATTCAAAAGAACCTGGGACAGGTGGCGCATGAAAATTATCCAGAGCAATCTACACGACCATATCGTAATCGCCGGTTTTGGCACGAGCGGTAAGGAAGCGGTGAATGAATTAATAGCGCGCGGCATCAACCCCGAAGAAATCGTGGTAGTTGATACGTCTGACGATGCTTTGACAGAGGCAGAAAAGCTTGGTTGCGCGGTGATAAATGGGGATGCCACGCGGGACGGTGTGCTGATGGATGTCAAAATATCCCGTGCGCGTTCGATGATCGTTTCCGCAGGCCGGGATGATACCAGCATATTGATCGTGCTGACCGCCCGTCATCTTGCCTACCATCTGCCGATCAGCGTGTCGGTCCGCGCGTCGGACAACGAAATGCTGGCACGGCAAGCGGGGGCGACAACGGTGATTAACCCGGTAAGCTTTGCCGGACTATTGCTGGCGGGCAGCAGCGAAGGCGCCAAAATATCCGATTATATTAACGATCTGGCTTCGGCTACCGGCCGGGTAAAATTAGTGCAACGATCGGTTGGCGAGGACGAAGTCGGCCTGTCGATGCAGGATATTGCCAAAGACGGGCTGGGCGTCAGAATATATCGCGACAATAATGCTTATGGTTTCTGGGAAGCGGAAGCGATGCAGCTTGAGGCTGGCGATGTCATTGTAGTGATTGTGCCCGTCCCTGAGGCAGACCCTAAGCCTGCCAAGGATGCGCCTGATAAAAAAGCGGGAGAAGCCGAGTAAAAGCCCGTTAAACATTGGCTTAGTGTCACCAACATTACGGTAATCCTTCTGTTTCTTGGAACTTTCCTCATTATCAGGGGTATGTTTTCAGGAATAGGAGACATAAGTATGACGAAGATATTCGACCTGCTCAAAGAAGATCATGACAAGCATCGTGAACTTCTCAAAAAGATCGCAGAAACCGAAGGTGACAGCCCGGAGCGGCGCGAAACATTTGCCGAATTTCGCGAAGAAGTAACCGCGCATGCCAGTGCAGAGGAGCAATCCCTTTACGCCGAAATGCTGTCGCGCCCTGAGTTGCAGGAAGATGGCCGTCATTCCGTTGCCGAACATAAAGAACTGGATGATCTTTTGGCAGAGCTGGCCGACATGGACATGTCATCATCCGGCTGGCTTCAGAAATTCAAGACACTGCGCCACGATTATGAACATCATATCGACGAGGAAGAACAGGAAATGTTCCCCGCCGCCGATGAAGAATTCGCCACAAAATGCGAAGAACGCCTCGGCGAGATCTATGCCGACCGCTATCCGGATGAACTGGCAACCGCACAGCAAGGCATAGAGCATGATGACCGTGAATAGAGTGGCATAAGCCCAACCCTGTCATTCCCGCGCAGGCGGGGATGACCCGCAAGCCCCAGGCTCGCACATGGCTCCCTCAACTCAACCACGCATGAACCAGACCCATGGCCATATAAAACAGCAGCCAATATCCCGCATCGATAAAGAACAGTGCTTTGCCCTTCCTTGAAAACAGGTAATTGGTCCCGATCGCGGGGATGATGAAGGTGAGGGCGATGCCGGTCGAGATCATCATCTTTATGTGGAACGGCGGCTGGCCAAGACGGAAGAACATGTGGGCGAGCATGGCGGAAGAGATCAGGGCAAATACAAACG
>JADKLW010000477.1_pt1 | contig 16405 bp, 13 predicted proteins | sample 8641881 | NCBI WGS metagenome assembly JADKLW01 (sample SAMN16272185, study PRJNA661076) | feces metagenome | isolation source: fecal sample from diarrhoea affected cattle B | host: Bos taurus | place: South Africa: Lokaleng Village, Mahikeng | collected 2019-09 | reverse complement strand
AGATGAAGTTCCATCTGCCGTTCCGGCTCGCGCTTGCTATGATCCATTTCAAGTGATTTCAGCATCCGGTAATTGAGCACGCGGTGCGGGACATTATCTAGGCCAAGGCCCGGATAGCCGGTGCGGTCCTGCGGTTGCATCGCGACCATATCAATACCGGGGCCGACTTTGACATTGGGTGGCAACAGGCTGGTATCACGCATGTTCATACCGCCCATATCATGGCCGGCCATCGCGCTATCGCTGCCCATGCTATTGTCCATTTGCGAGTGATCCATATTGCCATGATCCATCTCGCCAGCGTCCATCGCGCCGTGATCCATGCTTCCGTGATCCATGCCTCCGTGGCCCATATCGGTCATGCTCAATAAAGGCGGATCGCGAAGGGCAGGGAAGGTGGCCTTATGTCCCGGCCGTGATGTCAGGGAAGCCTGCGCCATGCCGCTGCGATCCATGGCTTCAGCGGCCAGCGCAAAAGTGCCGTCTTGCCGGGGTGTGACAATCACATCATAGGTTTCGGCCACCCCGATTTGCAGTTCGTCCACTTCCACCGGCTGAACATTCTGCCCGTCGGCCTGAACCACCGTCATCGGCAATCCCGGCAAGCGGATGTTGAAAAACGTCATCGCGCTGCCGTTGATGATCCGCAGCCTGATCCGCTCACCGGGACGGAAAGGCAATTCCAGACCATCATCGGGACCGTGGCCGTTTATCATATAAGTATAAGTTGGCGCGGATACGTCGGCAATGTCAGTCGGCATCATCCGCATCCGCCCCCACATCCGCTTTTCCGCCCCGCTCATGCCGTAATCATCTGTCGCGGATGTTTTCTGCTCGCTGAAATAGCCTTCGCCGGCTTTCAGTTTCTTCATGATGCTATGCGGGTGCATCGGGGTGAATTCGCTGAGCAAGATGACATGCTCGCGGTCATATTGCACCGGGTCGGGGCCAGCGGATTCAATGATAATCGGTCCGTAATGGCCCATCTGCTCCTGCAAGCCCGAATGGCTGTGCCACCAGTAAGTGCCGGACTGGCGCGGGGTGAGGGGGACTTGAAAATGATCGCCCGGTTTAATGCCCGGAAAGCTGATCCCCGGAACACCGTCAAACTGGAACGGCAGCAATAATCCGTGCCAGTGGATCGAGCTGTCCTCGTCGAGCATATTGTGGATGTTGAGGATGGTCTGTTTGCCCTCTTTCAGGCGGATGAGCGGCCCCGGAATGCTGCCATTAACGGCAACCGCTTGGCCGGAACGCCCGCCCGTTGCAAAACGCCCGCTGCCGATGTGAAGGTCAATCTTTCCGCCCGAAAGTTCGTCAATCCCGCCGCGAACCGGTGCTTCTGTTTGCCCCATCGCCCACGCAGGCATGGGAAGGGCAGAAGCCCCGGCAAGTGCAGCGAGGCTGCCAATCATATCACGGCGCGAAAGGGGGATGTTGTGGTTTGCCATGATGGCGCATTTATACCCCCTAGAGGTATAGGACAAGCGGTGATTTCATCGGGATGGTGTTTTTATGGTGCGATATATTCCTCTTGCCCTGCCCATGAAGCGGGAGTAGAGCGACCCCCGCTACAGGTTCCCGGAAACGGGATCAAAAGGGAATTCGGCAGGGCGTTAACGTCCTGAACCGAAGCTGCCCCCGCAACTGTGATTGGTGAGCTGGTCTGTCAAATCCCACTGGACTTCGTGTTTGGGAAGGGGACGGGCATAGCGATGAACCATGAGCCAGGAGACCTGCCTGTGGCTGTCGTTCTATCATGCGGACGGGGTGTGTCACATGATCGAGGGGTTCCTCGCGCAGCGGCGATTTATATCGGGCTGCGCATGTGGGAACCTCATGGGCATCAATATGCGTGGCCTTTTTGAATGATTGTCAAAAAGGAATATATATGCGCTTTTATAATATCTTATTGTCCTCCACCTGTCTGGTTGCATCTGTTGCATCTATTGCAGCGTCCCAGCCGGCCTTTGCCGAAACAGCGGCTGCGCTGGATGGTGCGATGATGGAGGATGCCATCATCGTCACGGCATCCAGAATGGAGCAATCCCAGTCTGAAACCGGCCGCTCCACCACCGTCATTGACGAAGAGCGGATAGAACGCACGCAAAGCGTGACCGTCTTGGACCTGCTCCGCAATGTGCCGGGCATCACGATGACGCGCAGCGGCGGGGTCGGTACGGCGTCTTCTGTTTTCATCCGCGGCGCAGATACACGGCACACGGTTGCGCTGATTGACGGGGTGAAGATCAACGATACGACATCGCCCGGCGGTGGGTTCAACTTCGGCAATCTGATGACCGGCAATATAGAGCGGATCGAAGTGCTGCGCGGATCGCAATCGGTGATCTGGGGCAGTCAGGCGATTGGCGGCGTGGTCCATGCCATTACCCGCGAACCGACCGATAAGCTGAGCATCAATGCGCGCGCGGAATATGGCTACCGCGATACCGGACATGTGACCGGCAATATTTCCGGACGTTTTGGACCAGTCGCGGCCAGCGCGGGTGCGGGATATTACGAAAGCGAAGGCATTTCCGCCTTTAACGAAGATCGCGGCGGGACAGAGCGCGACGGTTACCGCAATTTCGGCGCCAATGGTAAGCTGGAAATCACCCTAAGCGACGCAGTTTCGGTCGATCTTCGCGGATTTTATTCTGATGGCAAGACGGATCTGGACGGATTTGTGTTTGCCAATGGCGTATTCGGCTTCGGTGACACAGACGACGTTGACAATAACGAGGAATTTGTCGGCTATTCAGGAGTGAATGTCGACCTGTTTGGTGGCCGATTCAAGAACCGCGTGGCCTTTACCTATACCAGCACAAAACGCGATACTTTCAACGCGGATGTGCAGACTTTTGAAGCGCTGGGCCGCAATGAACGTTTTGAATATCAGGGCGTGCTCGACCTTTCGGACATGGTTAAGGCGGTTTTTGGCGCAGAGACGCAAAAGTCGAAATACCGTTCCGGCTCCGGCGTCGGGGCTGAGCGTTTTAGCGCCAATATCGACAGTGTATATGGACAGGTCAGCATCACACCGCTGTCCGGTTTCACGGCGACCGCAGGCATGCGCTATGACGACCACACCACATTTGGCGGGGAAACGACCTTTGCCGGGGATGTGGTTTACAGTCCCAATGACGGCAATACGATATTCCGCGCGAGCTATGGTGAGGGCTTCAAAGTGCCGTCCTTGTATCAGCTATTCAGCGATTACGGTAACAGCAGCCTGAACCCCGAAACATCGACCAGCTATGATGCCGGTGTGACGCAGCTTCTTGTTGGCGGCAAGCTGGAACTGAGCGCAACTGTTTTCCGCCGGACTGGCGAAAATCTGATAAACTTTATCAACTGTCCCGTCTCCACCGGCATCTGCACCGACCGTCCCTTTGGCGTATATGACAATATTGACCGCACAAAGGCGCAAGGGGTGGAACTGTCCCTTCTCGCCCGTCTGGTAGAGGCGCTGACCTGGTCGCTAAACTATAGCCTGATTGATGCAAAAGACCGCGATACCGGACTTAAGCTCAATCGCCGCCCGGAACATAGCGTCAATGCCTCGATAGATTATGACTGGTCCTTTGGACTGAAAACCGGCGCAACGGTCACGCATATCGGGTCGCATTATGAAGATATAGCCAACACCAACAAGACTGCGGGTTACGTGCTCGTCGATGTGCGGGCTGCGCTTCCGGTTACGCAAAACATCGAATTATATGGCCGCGTGGACAATCTGTTCGACGAGAAATATGAATCGGTCTTTACCTATGGCACATTTGGCCGGTCTGCCTTTGCCGGTGTGCGGTTGAGATACTGATATGAAGCATGATGCAGCCGCCGTTCTGTCCCGCTTTCACCGCGGACGGTTGGCGGCTGTGTCCCTGCTTGTGGTCGCGGTGATGGCAGTCGCTATTATGATATGGGTGCGCTCGCCGCTTGCTGGTGCAGAGGTCGCAGATGCAAAGGCGCAGCCTCCGGCCCATCCGACCAGAATCGTGTCAATCAATCCCTGTGTCGATGCCTTGTTGATGCAACTGGCGGACAGCGACCAGATCGCGGCGATCAGCCATTATTCTCACGACAAGGAAGCAAGTTCCGCCTCGCTGGAATGGGCGCTGCAATTTCCTGCCACCTCCGGAACTGCCGAAGAGATTCTGGCGATGCGGCCCGATCTGGTGGTTGCCAGTTCCCATGTTGCCATTCCGACCGAGCGCGCGCTGGAGCGGTTGGGCATACCGCTGGTCAAGCTCATCATCCCGCAAAGCGTTGCCGAAAGCCGCCAGCAGATTACCGATCTGGCCCACATCATTGACCAGCAAGATCGCGGCGAGCAGCTGAACCAGAATATCGACGATGCTTTCGAACGGGCGAAGCCGGCGGACGATGAAAAGATTCCAGCCCTCATCTGGCGGCGCGGCGGACTGGTTCCGGGGGAAGGCACATTGCCCGACGAATTACTGCGATGGACGGGGTTCGCCAATGTCAGCAAGGATTATGGGCTGGCGCAATGGGATGTCCTGACGCTGGAACATCTGGTCAATCGGCCTCCGCGCCTGTTATTTTCAGACGGTGTCAGGATTGGTAGCGACGGCCAGCCGGTGATGCCGCATCCGGTTCTGGAAAAGCTGTCCGACCGGATCACCATCGCCCGCTATCCCGAGCGTTTGCTTCATTGCGCCGGTCCGACGCTGATCGATGCGGTGACGATCCTGTCCGCAGAGCGCCGTAACTATAAGGGGGCTTTATGACCGGTTTGCGGTTGAATATTGGTCTGGCCATCGCGCTGCTTGCGGCGATGATATTGTCACTGGCCGCCGGTAAAGTCTGGGTGTCACCTGCTGCATGGTTGGGCGATGATATCAGCGCGCTGATCATCATGGAACTTCGTTTGCCGCGCACGATACTGGGCGCAGTGATCGGCGCAGGACTGGGCATGGCGGGGGCGACAATGCAGGGATATTTGCGTAACCCGCTGGCCGATCCCGGTATTTTTGGCGTGTCGTCCACTTCTGCGCTCGGCGCGGTTATCTCGCTCTATTTCGGCTATGCGATGGCGGCATGGATGCTGCCGGCCTTTGCCTTGGCAGGGGCAGGCATCGGCATGGGTCTGCTGGCATTGCTCGCGGGGCGCACGGGGAGTCTGATCCTGTTCACACTGGCAGGGGTTATCCTTTCCACCCTTGCCGGATCGCTGACTTCCTTGATGATTAGCATTGCGCCGACGCCCTTTGCGACGACAGAGATTATCACATGGCTCATGGGTGCGCTGACGGATCGAAGCTGGGATGATGTAAAGCTTGCGCTGCCGATCACGTTTGTTGGCATGGGCTTCCTGCTTGCCACGGGGCGTTCGCTGGATGCGCTGACACTGGGCGAAGATGCCGCGCGGTCAATGGGCGTCAATGTCTATCGCCTGCAATGGCTTGCGGTTCTGGGTGTTGGCTTGACTGTTGGCGCGTCGGTGGCGGCGGCAGGAATTATCGGTTTTGTCGGACTGATCGTGCCGCATTTGGTGCGTCCGTTCGCGGGACACCGGCCATCGGCGGTCTTGATCCCATCTGCACTGGCCGGGGCGCTTCTGGTGGTAATAGCAGACAGCACCGTGCGGATTTTACCGACGGTTAGCGAATTGCGGCTGGGCATCGCCATGGCATTACTGGGCGCACCGTTCTTTTTAATCCTGCTTTCCAAAATGCGCCGGGAGCTTGTCTGATGACCGGTAATCTTGCTTTCGAAAACCTGTCCCTGACGTTGAGAGGCAGGGACATATTGGACAATATCAGCGGTGGTTTTGAACCGGGACGCGTGACGGTCATCCTGGGCGAAAACGGAGCGGGAAAAAGCAGCCTGCTTTCCTGTCTGGCGGGCTTGCGCGAACCGCAAGCGGGGACGGTGATGCTGGACGGACAGCCGCTTTTGTCGCTGGACGGCAGCGCGCGGGGCAGGGCGATTGGCCTGTTGCCGCAGCGACCCGATATTCACTGGAATGTCGATGTCAAAACCATCGTGGGACTGGGGCGCTTGCCCCATTCTGGCCGCTGGGGGATGAGCGCAGCCGACCATGAAGCGGTGGAACGGGCGATCAGGGCAACCGATTGCACTGCGCTCGCGGATCGCAAGGCGCAGCGCCTGTCGGGCGGCGAACAGGGGCGCGTGCTACTGGCGCGGGTTCTCGCCGGTGAGCCACGCTGGCTACTCGCCGACGAACCGCTGGCCAGTCTGGACCCCGCGCACCAATTCGATGTTCTGGAGCGGCTTAAAGTCTATGCGAGCACCGGCAACGGCGTGATAGTCGTGCTGCATGACCTCACGCAGGCGGCGCGATTTGCCGATGACGTGATAGTGATGAAAGGCGGCAGAATATTAGCCTCGGGCACAAGCGCAGAGGTGATCACCGCCGACATCATGGCAGAGGCTTATGGCGTAGAAGTCCAGATCAGCACCAGCGACACGGGGGAGCCTTTGGTGGTCCCCGTGCGGCGGCTGAAGTGAGCTAGTTACGCTTCAATTCCGCGGCGCCGGGCCTGACGATAGGTGCCGAGCAAGCGGACTTCGTTGCAGTGGAATTCCAGCTCCGCCAATGCGCGGTCAACTGCCGGATCACCCGGTGCGCCTTCTATATCGGCATAGAATTTCGATGCGGCAAAGCTGCCACCTTCCTGATAGCTTTCCAGTTTCGTCATGTTAACGCCATTGGTCGCAAAGCCGCCCATCGCCTTGTAAAGCGCGGCGGGGATGTTCTTCACTTCAAAGACAAAGGTGGTCATGAGCGGGAAATTATCGGGACCGCCAGCCGCCGGTGCGCTGGGCTGATCCGCCAATATGACAAAGCGCGTCATATTATGGTCTTCATCCTCAATCGCTTCGGCAATCGGTTGCAATCCGTAAATCTGCGCGGAGAGGGCAGGGGCTATCGCCGCCGCATGGGGGTCATCGGACTGCGCGACAAAGGCCGCCGCCGCCGCAGTATCGGCATAGGCAACCGGAATAATATCGCGGGCGCGCAAGTAATGACGGCACTGGCCCAATGCTTGCGGGTGGCTCATCGCCGTTCTGATTTCGGCATCAGCGGATTTTGCCATCAGGCAGTGGCGGATACGCATGAAATGCTCGGCAACAATGTGCAGGCCCGACTCGGGCAACAGAAAATGGATATCGGCCACTCGTCCATGCAGGCTGTTTTCGATAGGAATAATCGCTGATCCGGCTTTGCCTTGTTTGACAGCTTCCAGTGCATCCTCGAATGAAAAGCAGGGCAGCGGCAGGCAATCCGGCGCATATTCCATTGCCGCTAGATGGGAATTGGCCCCCGGTGCGCCCTGGAACGCTATCGCCTTGTCCGGTGCTTCAGCGGCGGTTTCCGCCATTTTATTGACCATGCCCAAGGCGTTTTGGGGAAAGCTGTCCATTACTATCTATTCCTGTGCTGCGTGCGGCTAAATATATTGCCGCGATTGCCGCATGAAGGCCGCTTAAGCAAGGCCCGATCTCGAAAGGTGGCATCGATAAAAAAAGATAATCCGTGAAACATTAGTAATAGCGGCGCAATTGAGGTCTTGCTTTGGACCGATGCTGTTATTAGAGAACAGCCCAAAGTTTACGCAGGCTGCTGCCGCACATGATTCACGGGGTTTGAGACAAGATGGATAATAACAACACCATTGCTGGCTGGGTTCTGGCAGGCGCAATCGCAGCGCTCAGCTTTTCTATTCTCAGCGGGAAATATTTCCATGCGGATAAACCTGAGCGTCCTGAAACCATGGGATTTGAAATTGAAGGCGTCGAGTCATCCGCCGGCGGATCAGCAGAAGAACCGATCAGCGTATATCTTGCCAATGCCGATATCGCTGCTGGTGAAGCCATCTTCAAAAAATGCGTAGCTTGCCACACGATCAATCAGGGCGGTGCCAATGGTATCGGTCCAAATCTTTATGGCGCGCTGGGCAAAGCACATGGCCATGTTCCCGGCTTTGCTTATAGTGAAGCGCTGACCTCGATCCCCGGCAACTGGGATTTCGAGAATATGAGCGAATGGCTGCAATCCCCGCGTAAATACGCGCCGGGCACGAAAATGACCTTTGCTGGCCTCAGCAAACCACAGGAACGTGCGGACCTTATCGCCTATCTGAACGCGCAGGGATCGAACCTTCCTTACCCAGAACCGCCAGCGCCTGAAGAAGCAACTGCGGAAGGCGAAGCTCCGGCAGAAGGTGAAGAAGCCGCCGCAGCCACCGAGGACGCCGCTGCACCAGCGGCAGAGGAAGCCCCGGCAGCAACGGAAGCGGCACCAGCCGAATAAGGCTATAAAGCTGTTCCAAAGTCCGCCTGCGTTCCCATGTGATACGCAGGCGTTCTATATCCTATAATATCGCTTGAATTAGCTTAGATAAGCGGCCTTATGTCAAGTAAGGCCGCTCGTGTGTCTTAGCCTAGAGTGATTTCGAGTGAAATGGAACATTTCACGGCTCGGAAATCACGATAAAACAATAGATTAGGCCCCAATTTTGATTCAATCAAAATTGAACAGGGTCTAAGAGCCCGCAATCAAGCTCGTAGAACTCCTCGATGATCTGCCATGCTTCTTCTGCGGTTTCGACAAACTGGAAGAGGTTCAGGTCAATAGGGCTGATCGTTCCTTCTTCTGCCAAAGCCTCGAAATTAATCACGCGGTTCCAGAACTCCTTGCCGAACAGGAGGATGGGCAGCGGTTCCATTTTTCCGGTTTGCACCAGTGTTAGCAGCTCGAAAAACTCGTCCAGTGTGCCGAATCCGCCGGGGAACACGGCAACTGCGCGGGCGCGGAGCAGGAAGTGCAGTTTGCGGAGTGCAAAATAGTGGAACTGGAAGCTGAGCGAAGGGGTCACATATTGGTTGGGTGCCTGTTCATGCGGCAGGACGATGTTGAGGCCGATCGTTTCTTTCCCTTCATCAACCGCGCCGCGATTGGCGGCTTCCATGATCGAGGGACCGCCGCCGGAACAGACTACGAAGTCGCGCTTGCCGTCTTTTTCGATACCGCAGCGGCTGGCCAGCTGGGCCAGTTTGCGGGATTCGTCATAATATTTGGATTTTTCTTTCAGCCGCTGTGCGGTTTTCAGACTGGCTTCGTCCACAGCCGCTTCGATCAAGGCATCTGCCATGGCCGGTGCCGGAATCCGCGCCGAGCCATAGACGACGAGCGTCGAACCGATCCCCGCTTCATCGAGCAGCAATTCGGGTTTCAGCAGTTCAAGCTGGAAACGGACGGGCCGCAATTCCTCGCGCAGCAGGAAGTCCTTGTCCTGAAACGCAAGCGTATAGGCAGGATGCTCAGTCTGCGGGGTTTTGTGATCTATGTCTTTTGCAAAACCGGCTTCTTCTTTCGCGCGGTGAAACCGGCGTTCGTGTAAATCTTTTTCAGTCATATTCGTGCCCTAGAATGGTTGCGAGTGAAATGGAACATTTCACGGCTAGGAAATGGCTTGATGGCCTGACCGCAAAAACGGGTTTACCGGCAATAGCCGTTGCCGCTCATATCAAAATGGAAATGGTTATAATGGTCGGCATTATAGTCGGGACTAAGCACTGTTCCAAAACGCCGGCATGCGCTTTTGTGGATGACTTTCAGGAATTGTTCTCCTGCTCCGCCATCGCGCCAGTTGCCGGTCAGGGAAATGCGCCTGCCATCGGCCAGCACAAAGGCGGACACGTCAATCGCATTGGCTTTGCTATGTTCGGACCTGCGGTTGGAACCGGCGATATTGCGGCAGCTATAACTGCCCATGGTTTCTATCCGGACCAGTTCACTGCCCAGATATTGGCGGGCGGCGCGTTTGACAGCATATTCTGTCCATGCGGCAAATTTATTGGCAAGTTCACAGCGGACAGGGCCAAGATTGGTGACTTCGGTGCGGTAACCGGCATCCATCATCTTGACCGCTCCGATCTGGCTGCACCCGCCGCTGAAACTCTGGCTGGGCAGGGGGGAGAAGCTGACACCGGCGGTTTGCAGTTCCATGAAACATTGCTTTGTTTCTGCACTGGTGACAACGGGCTGGCGGCTTTCGGAAGGGCGACTTCCATCCGATATGCCACAGGCGCTAAGCGCCAATGACAGGATCACCAAAGCTAAAAAATGGTGTGCAACCGGCGGCTTTCCCATTGTTATTTTCATAAGCAGCGCTTGATGTAACTTTCCCAAATCTCCACTGAACAGGACCAGCTATACCGATTTTTCAGCGGGTTGGACAGTCTTTGCGATGAGCCGAGAAAATAACTCCGGCCCGGATGATTCGGGTGATGGGTCAAAATTGGCAGCCTCAAACGCTCACTCATTCCGGATCGGTGGAGGTCTTTTTCGTACGAAACAATCTGTTTTGACGGATTTATCGGCTTAACCGGAAATGTTCCTTGACTTGCCCTGCGGCAAGAGACATTGCGGCGACGGGCCACGCGGTCCCAACGCCGCGCGAGCTCTCTGTGAGGAGAAGCATTAAAATGACTGTTACTACGATTTCGCAACCCGAGTTGCGTCCAAATTGCCCGAATTTTTCATCGGGCCCTACAGCCAAATTCCCCGGCTGGTCTCTCGACAAAATCAACACCGTGGCCATGGGCCGCTCTCACCGTTCTGCTACTGGCAAGGCGCGGCTGAAATATGCCATCGACCTTAGCCGGGAACTGCTCGGCATTCCCGACGACTATCTGATCGGCATTGTTCCGGCGTCCGACACCGGCGCGGTTGAACTGGCGATGTGGAACATGCTCGGCGCGCGTCCGGTAACGGTTGCGGCGTGGGAAAGCTTTGGCAATGTCTGGATCCAGGATGCCGTGAAGCAGCTCAAGCCAGCCAACCTGTCGGTGCTTGAAGCCGATTATGGCGAGATTCCTGACCTGACGCAGATTGATAAGGGCGATGATGTCGTCTTTACATGGAACGGCACAACTTCTGGTGCGCGTATTCCCGATACCGACTGGATTGCCGCTGACCGCGAAGGCGTGACCATCAACGATGCCACCAGCGCGATTTTCGCTCAGGAAATGGACTGGTCAAAGCTCGACGCGACGACCTATAGCTGGCAGAAAGTCATGGGATCGGAAGCCGGTCACGGCATGCTGATCCTCAGCCCCCGTGCGGTTGAACGCATCGAAAGCTATAACCCGGAATGGCCGCTGCCTAAAATCTTCCGCGTGAAGAAAGGCGACAAGCTTAACCGTGCGATCTTTGAAGGCGCGACGATCAACACACCGTCTCTGCTGGCAACCGAAGATTATATCGCGGCGCTGGAATGGGCGAAATCGATTGGCGGTTTGAAAGAGCTGCAAGCCCGTGCGGACCGCAATGCCAAGATCGTTCACGACTGGATCGAAGCTACTCCGTGGATGCGCAACATGGTCAGCGATCCTGCAAAATGGACCAATACCGGCGTTTGCATGGTATTCCAGGGTGACTGGTATCTTGGCCTGAACGAAGAACAGAAAGCCTCTGTGCCCAAGAAAATCGCTTCCATGCTGGAAAAGATGGACATTGCTTACGACTTCAATGGTTACCGCGATGCGCCGCCATCTTTGCGTATCTGGTGCGGCTCGACCGTCGAGGAAGAAGATGTTCGCCGCCTGCTGCCATGGATTGAATGGGCGTATGAGCAGGTCAAAGCCGAGCTTTCTGCTTAAGAAAAACTCTGTGCCCCCGCGCTGGCGGGGGCCCTCCTACAATATCCTTTAGTATAGAGCGCAGGTTTCGGGACGAAAGCTCCCCGCCTGCGCGGATATACGGGACAGGAAACAGGAATAATAAAATGCCAAAAGTTTTAATATCCGACAAAATGGATCCACGAGCCGCCGAAATTTTCCGTGAGCGCGGTGTAGAAGTTGACGAAATCACCGGACTGAGCCCGGAAGAATTGATGAAAATCATCGGTGAATATGATGGTCTGGCCATCCGTTCATCGACCACTGTGACACCCGAAATACTGAACGCTGCGACCAATCTGAAAGTGGTTGGCCGTGCCGGTATCGGGGTGGACAATGTCGATATTCCAGCCGCTTCCGCCAAAGGCGTTGTGGTGATGAACACGCCATTTGGTAACAGCATCACTACTGCGGAACATGCGGTTGCGATGATGTTCGCGCTGGCCCGCCAGCTTCCGGAAGCCGACGCCTCTACACAGGCCGGCAAGTGGGAGAAATCGCGGTTCATGGGTGTCGAGCTGACCAGCAAGACACTGGGCCTGATCGGTGCCGGTAATATCGGTTCGATTGTTGCCGAACGCGCGATTGGCCTGCGTATGAAGGTCGTGGCTTTCGATCCGTTCCTGACTGCGGAACGTGCGGTTGAAATGGGCGTTGAAAAAGTGACGCTGGACGAGCTTCTCGAACGCGCGGACTTCATCACCTTGCACACGCCTTTGACGGACCAGACACGCAATATCCTGTCTGCCGAAGCGCTTGCGAAGACAAAGCCCGGCGTGCGGATTGTGAACTGTGCACGCGGCGGTCTGATCGACGAAGCAGCTTTGAAAGAAGCGCTGGAATCCGGCCATGTAGCCGGAGCGGCGCTGGACGTTTTTGCTCAGGAACCTGCCAAGGAAAACCCGCTTTTCGGCACACCCAACCTGATCTGCACACCGCACCTGGGCGCTTCGACCAGCGAGGCACAGGTGAATGTCGCGATACAGGTTGCCGAACAAATGTCGGACTATCTGGTCAATGGCGGTGTTTCCAACGCGCTCAACATGCCCAGCCTGTCTGCGGAACAAGCACCTAAACTGCGTCCTTATATGGATCTTGCCACACAGCTTGGTTCTTTGGTCGGCCAGTTGGTCGGTGACCAGATTAAAGGCGTCGCTGTCGAGGTAGAAGGTGCGGCTGCAGAGCTGGACCAGAAGCCGATTACCGCTGCGGTTCTGGCCGGTTTGATGAGTGCCTATAGCGACTCGGTCAACATGGTGAACGCGCCCTATCTTGCCAAGGAACGCGGTCTTGATGTTCGCGAAGTGCGGCACGACCGCGAAGGCGATTATCACACGCTTGTCCGTGTATCTGTGACCACGGATGAAGGTGAGAAGTCGGTAGCGGGAACGCTGTTCGGTTCTTCCGGTCCGCGCCTTGTCGAAATGTTTGGCATCAAGGTCGAGGCGGATATGGAAGGCGATATGCTTTATATCGTCAACCGTGACCAACCCGGCTTTATCGGCCGTGTCGGTTCGACCCTGGGCGAAGCCGGCGTCAATATCGGCACCTTCCACCTCGGCCGCCGTGCCGATGCACCGGGCGGTGACGCAGTATTGCTGCTCTCCATCGATTCGCCGGTGGGTGAACCCATATTGTGGGAAATCTGCAACCTGGAAGGCGTGAAAACCGTAAAGGCTCTGCGCTTCTAAGAAAAGTCTGGCCCTCTCCCCACCGGGGAGAGGGTTGGGAGAGGGGCGTATCTAAAAATGCCACAGGTTGATAAAACGCTCCTCGCCCGCGCCAAAGAAATGCGGAAAAATCCGACATCTGCTGAAGCGAAGCTTTGGCATGCACTGCGCGCGAAAAGATTTCAGTCTTTCAAATTTACTCATCAGGTTGTAATCGCACCCTATATCGCAGATTTTGTGGCGCGTTCTTACAAGCTTGTCATAGAGCTGGATGGTGACACGCACGGTTTCACGCATGATTATGACCAAAGACGAACTCGGTTTCTTGAAGATAAAGGCTATCATATTTTGCGGTTTACTAATAGCGAAGTGATGGCGAACTTAGACGGGGTATTGCAGGTAATTTTAATGTCATTATTGTCTTCATCCGTTGCCCCTCTCCCTAACCCTCTCCCCAGAGGGGAGAGGGAATGATCAAGAATCTGCTGCCAGAAGGCTTTCACGATTCCTTGCCGCCGCTTGCCGAGGCCGGTTTTCGTCTGGAACGGGATGTGCTCGATACGCTCGCCAGCCATGGCTATGCGCGCGTATCGCCGCCCTTGGTGGAATATGAAGATGTTCTGACCGGGCGGATGAAAGGATCGACGAAAAGCGATCTGATGCGCTTTGTCGATCCGATTTCCCAGCGCACCCTGGCGCTACGGCCCGATATTACCATGCAGATCGGGCGGATTGCAGCGACCAGCCTGTCGCGTGCAGCGCGTCCCCTACGGCTCAGCTATTCCGGGCAGGTTTTGCAATTGCGCTCCGGCCAGTTGCGTCCCGAACGCAGCCGCTTGCAAATCGGTGCGGAATTGATCGGTAGCGATAGCGTCGCTGCAGCAAGCGAGATTGTGTCCGTTGCGATAGAAGCACTGATGCAGGCTGGCCTGACCGGCATTACCGTTGATTTCACTATGCCCGATCTGGTCGATATTCTTTCCGCCGGGCCATTGCCGTTAAGCGACGCAGACGCAGCCGAAGTGCGCGGCGAACTGGATATGAAGGACGCAGGCGGCCTCGCCGAACTGGGCGCGACCGGCTATTTACCGCTCATCGAAGCCACCGGGCCATTTGATGACGCGATGGCAAAAATGCGCGCCTTTGCCAGCGATGATCTGCTCACATCGCGGCTTGATGGCATTGCTGCGATTGCCGCGACCATCAAGGACAAGGCGAACCTGACCCTTGATCCGACCGAACGCCACGGTTTTGAATATCAGAACTGGTTTGGCTTTACCCTGTTTGCCGAAGGATTTGTCGGCGCTATGGGACGCGGCGGCAGTTACGAGATTCCGGCACATGATGGCGGAACAGAAAATGCCGTGGGCTTTTCCCTTTATCCCGGCCCGCTGATTGACGCGGGTTTCAGCGCAAAACGCAAGAATACGGTTTTCCTGCCCCTGGGACATGACAGCCAGGCTGCGGCTGCGCTGCGTCTGGACGGGTGGAGAACAGTTGCGGCATTGTCACAAGATGATAAAGCGGAAGATCTGCGATGCACCCACATTTTGGTGGGCACGACTCCACAAGAAATCTAACCCGCAAGTAGCAAGAAAGACGTTTCAAATATGGCCAATGTAACCGTTATCGGTGCCCAATGGGGTGATGAAGGCAAAGGCAAAATCGTTGACTGGCTATCGGAGCGCGCTGACGTTGTCGTGCGGTTCCAGGGCGGTCATAATGCCGGGCATACTTTGGTCGTAGATGGCGAGGTTTATAAACTGTCGCTGTTGCCTTCGGGCATTGTGCGCGGGGCGCTGTCAATCATCGGTAACGGCGTGGTGCTGGACCCGTGGCATTTGCGTGACGAGATTGAAAAACTGCGCGGGCAGGGCGTTGTCATCAATGCGGATAATTTCGGTATTGCCGAAAACTGCCCGCTGATCCTTCCCATCCACCGCGATCTGGACGCCATGCGTGAAGATGCCAGCGGCGAAGGCAAGATTGGCACGACGCGGCGCGGCATTGGTCCAGCCTATGAAGATAAAGTGGGCCGCCGTGCGATCCGCGTGTGCGATCTGGCCCATCTGGACGATCTGGGACCGCAGCTTGACCGGCTTTGCGCGCATCATGACGCGCTGCGCGCCGGTTTCGGGGTTGATCCGATTGACCGGGAACGACTGCTCGCCGACCTGCGCGAGATTGCCGATTCCGTGCTGCAATATTCCCAGCCTGTGTGGAAGCGCCTCAACGAAGCGCGCAAACGCGGCGACCGCATATTGTTCGAGGGCGCGCAGGGCGTGCTGCTTGATGTCGATCACGGAACCTATCCGTTTGTCACCAGCTCCAACACCATTTCCGGCACAGCGGCGGGCGGTTCCGGCATCGGGCCATCGGCAACCGGCTATGTTCTGGGCATCGTCAAAGCCTATACCACCCGCGTCGGCTCTGGTCCGTTCCCGACTGAACTTAGCGATGAAACCGGGCAGCGTCTGGGTGAGCGTGGCCATGAGTTTGGCACTGTCACCGGGCGTCAGCGTCGCTGCGGCTGGTTTGATGCGGTGCTGGTGCGTCAGGCGCTTGCTGTCTCCGGTGTTGCCGGGATTGCGCTCACCAAGCTTGATGTGCTTGACGGGTTTGACGAGCTGAAAATCTGTGTCGGTTATGACCTTAACGGCGTAACCTATGATTATCTGCCGCCCCATCATCAGGATCAAGAAGCGGTGAAGCCGGTTTATGAAACCATGAAGGGGTGGAGCGAATCCACCGCTGGTGCACGAAGCTGGGCAGATTTACCGGCGCAGGCGATTAAATATATCAAGCGCGTCGAAGAGCTGATCCAGTGTCCGGTGGCCTTGGTTTCGACCTCTCCCGAACGCGAAGACACGATATTGGTGACCGATCCTTTCGCGGATTAAGCTGCTCGCCGGTTATTGGCGCATCAATTATGCGAAAACCCAAAGGGCGTATTGGACTGGCGATAATCGTCGGGTAATATCTGACGGCCAATTGGCGGCGCTGACCGCGCGCGGCATTGGGTGCGGTGGCACAGGCGGCAGGTGACACCGATGGGCGTCGCC
>JADKLW010000476.1_pt1 | contig 16407 bp, 16 predicted proteins | sample 8641881 | NCBI WGS metagenome assembly JADKLW01 (sample SAMN16272185, study PRJNA661076) | feces metagenome | isolation source: fecal sample from diarrhoea affected cattle B | host: Bos taurus | place: South Africa: Lokaleng Village, Mahikeng | collected 2019-09 | reverse complement strand
CTAAGTTTTCATAGTACATTTCCTGAGTTTTACTTCGTGTATAAACAGAAAAATCTCGGTATTTTATTTTCAGGGTAAGCGATTTGCCGCGGATTTCTTTTCGGCGCAGCCTTTCTTCCAAATCTTCACTGATGAGTTTCAGCTGTTTGAAAACCGATTCTTCATCCAGAAGATTTTCCCAATAAGTTTCTTCTACACCGACACTTTTCTGAATGCGGTGTGGTTTCACTTCGCTCCGGTGAATTCCGCGAACCACGTTGTAATAATAATTTCCTGACTTTCCGAAAATCCGGATCAGTTCTTCCAGAGATTTTTTCTTCAGGTCTGACCCTTTGAAGATATGCATTTGATGCATTTTGTTGGCTGTAACTTTCCCGATTCCGTAGAATTTCTCGATGGGAAGCTCTTCCATAAATTCCAATATTTGGATGGGATGAATGGTTTTCTGGCCATTCGGTTTGTTATAATCAGATGCTACTTTGGCTAAAAATTTATTAACGGAAATTCCTGCGGAAGCAGTAAGTCCGGTTTCCTCGAAAATCGTTTTTCGGATTTCCCTTGCAATTTGATTTGCCGATTCGATTCCCTTTTTATTTTCCGTAACGTCCAGATAGGCTTCGTCCAAAGATAGCGGTTCCACCAGATCGGTATATTCATAGAAAATCTGGCGGATTTGTTGTGAAATTTCTTTATACCGTTGAAAGCGCGGTTTAATCACAATCAATTCCGGACATTTCTCCAAAGCCAGCTTTCCCGGCATTGCAGAACGAATCCCGAATTTTCTGGCTTCATAGCTGGCTGCAGCTACCACGCCGTATTTTCCGCCGCCTACACAAACGGGTTTTCCGCGAAGTTCTGGATGGTCGTGCTGTTCTACTGACGCATAAAATGCATCCATATCAACATGTATAATTTTGCGCTGCGGAGAATCCATCATGCAAATTTATGGCTTATTTTGGAACCAAAGATTCAGAAAATAACAATAAAAAATCCGCTCGTTGGAGCGGATTTATATCGGTATAAAAGATCAGAATTATTTCAATTCTACTTCAGCACCAGCTTCTTCAAGTTGCTTCTTAAGAGCTTCTGCTTCATCTTTAGAAATTCCTTGCTTGATTGGAGCAGGAGCGCTGTCTACCATATCTTTAGCTTCTTTAAGTCCTGCACCAGTTAAATCTTTTACCAATTTAACTACAGCAAGTTTAGAAGCACCGGCAGCTTTCAGGATTACGTCGAATTCTGTTTTTTCTTCAACAGCTTCTCCGGCACCTCCGCCAGATACTACTACTGCAGCAGCAGCAGGTTCGATTCCGTACTCATCCTTAAGGATAGCAGCTAATTCATTTACGTCTTTTACTGTAAGGTTTACAAGCGTTTCCGCTAAGTTTTTTAAATCTGACATTGTAATAATGTTTTAAATGTTGAACGATTATGATTTTTTGAGTGTGTATTATTCAGCAGCTGGAGTTTCGCCTTCTGCGGCAGCTTCAGGAGCTTCTGCAGCTGGAGTTTCCTCAGCTTTTGTTTCTTCAGCTGGAGCCGTTTCTTCTGTAGTTGCTTCTTCGCTTTCAGATCTGTTCTGAAGAGCAGAAACAAGTCTTTGAATTGGAGACTGAAGTAATCCGATGATTTCTCCAAGCATCTCTTCTTTCGATTTGATGTTGGCCAGAGCTTCCAGATTTTCATCACCTACATAGATGGTTTCCTGAAGATAAGCAGATTTTAGGGCTGGCTTTTCTTCTTTTTTTCTGAAATCTTTTATCAGTTTTGCCGGAGCATTAGCTGTTTCGGAGATCATCAGGGCAGAGTTTCCTTTGAAAGAGACGAACATTTCAGAGAAATCTACATCCATCTGTTCCATTGCTTTCTGTAAAAGTGTGTTTTTCACTACTTTTACCTTGATATTATTTTTAAATGCCTGTCTTCTGAAATCTGATGACTTCGCAGCATTCAAGCCTTCAAGATCTGCCACATATACCACTTTCGCGTCTTGTAACAGGTCTCTTATTTCTTGTATTACCAGTACTTTATCTTCTTTAGTCATTGTATTCAGATTTTAGTTTACAGATTTGGTATCAATTGCAATTCCGGGACTCATGGTAGAAGAAAGATAAATAGATCTCACATAAACTCCTTTCGCAGCAGTAGGCTTCAGCTTAACCAATGTTTGAATTAATTCTGCAGCGTTTTCTTTGATTTTATCAGCATCAAAGGAAACTTTTCCTACAGCAGCGTGAACGATACCGTATTTATCTACTTTGAAATCAATTTTACCGGCTTTCACTTCAGAAACGGCTTTCCCGATTTCCATAGTTACTGTCCCCGATTTTGGATTCGGCATCAGTCCTCTTGGACCTAAGATTCTACCTAACGGGCCTAATTTACCCATAACGGCAGGCATGGTAACGATTACGTCAACATCTGTCCATCCGCTTTTGATTTTATCCAGATATTCGTCTAATCCTACATAATCTGCACCGGCAGCTTTGGCTTCGGCTTCCTTATCCGGAGTTACCAATGCAAGAACTTTCACGTCCTTACCAGTACCATGCGGAAGAGAAACTACACCTCTCACCATTTGATTCGCTTTTCTGGGATCTACACCCAGTCTTACTGCGATATCTACGGAAGCGTCGAATTTTGCTGTATTTACTTCTTTTACAAGGGCAGAGCCTTCTTGCAGATTATAAATTCTCCCCTTTTCTATTTTGCTTAAAGCTTCTTTTTGTTTCTTCGTCAGTTTTGCCATTTCAATACGTTTTAAGCGTTAGCGGGTTTAGTTCCTGTCACTCTGATTCCCATTGATCTTGCAGTACCTGCTACCATGGTCAATGCAGAGTCTAGGGTGAAGCAATTTAGATCGCTCATTTTATCCTCAGCAATTTTCTTAACCTGATCCCATGATACAGACCCTACTTTGTTTCTGTTGGGTTCTCCGGAGCCACTTTTCAACTTCGCTGCATCCATCAGTTGGACGGCAGCAGGAGGAGTTTTGATTACGAATTCAAAAGATTTGTCTTCGTATACTGTAATTACTACAGGCAAAACTTGTCCGGGTTTGTCTTGGGTTCTTCCGTTAAATTGTTTACAAAACTCCATGATGTTCACCCCTGCGGATCCTAATGCCGGACCTACTGGAGGAGACGGGTTGGCAGCGCCACCCTTCACCTGAAGTTTTACCATTTTAAAGACTTTTTTAGCCATTTTTTGTTTTTTAATTATGAATAATTAATGAATTTTGGAAGCATTATTATTCTACCGTTTGTTTATCTCACCTCACAAAACGGTATTTGAGTTTGCAAAAGTATGGATATTTTTTGAAATGGCAAACAAGTAAATGATTAAAAATCAAAAGAGTTGTACTTTTTTCAATGAAACCTGAAACTGGCTTCCGGAAGGGTATTGCTTTTTAGGAATTCTTCATATTCCGGCGGCAGGTTTTTCCTTTCGTAGGTGGGTTTTCCGCTTTGGGAAGCCAGACGGATTTTGTGTTTACCGTATTTCCTGTTGAGAAAGTCCATTGTTTTACGGGAAATTGATAAGTCTTTCGTTATCCGGAATCAGATCTGTAACGATTACGTCGGCTTTCTTGTATCGGAATCCTTCTTTATATAGTGCTTCAAACAATATGTCGGCAGCTTTAGAAATCGTAACGGATGAAACAGCCATTGTTATTGGAAAGTACAGTTACAGGTTTGCCAATGAGATTATTATCTAAAGTTCTCTCGCAGCTTACAAAGAAAATATTGCAGTCTATAAGGGCAAACATTGCTGAAAATTTCAACAAAGTTATAGGGATAAAATGGAAATAGGAGGATATTGTGGATAAAAAAATCGTCTCTGAAAAGAGACGATTCTATTTTGATCGTTATACTTTTTCCACTTGCATGAAGCTGAGTTCCATAGGTGTTTTTCGTCCGAAGATGAGTACCGAAACTTCCAGTTTCTTTTTGTCTTCCAGAATTTTTTCTACAGTACCGGTGAAACCGTTGAAAGGACCATCGGTCACCTTCACGCTTTCTCCTATTACAAAAGGAATCTCCAGTTCGGTAGCAAACTCGGAGAGTTCATCCATTTTGCCTAACATCCTGTTGACTTCAGCTTTTCGCATAGGGACAGGATCGCCGCCTTTGGTAAGGCTTAGAAACGAGATAACTCCCGGGATATTTTTTATAATGTGTGGTATTTCTCCCATCAGGTTAGCCTCAACCATTAGGTAGCCGGGATAATAAGGTCTTTCTTTTGGAACTTTTTTACCATTTCTCATCACGATAACTTTTTCCATAGGAATAACTACTTGAGTGACGTAAGACTCGAAGTTCAAGTGCTTCATCTCATTCTCAATGTAAGTTTTCACCTTATTTTCCTGTCCGCTGATGGCTTTCAGCACATACCATTTCAATTCACTCATTTTCAGGAAATACTTTAATTAAACAAGCTTGTCAGCAAATCGATAATATTTCTGATCGATTTGGAGAACAACTCATCCACGCCGAATGTAAATAAAGCGAGAATGATAGTAGCTACGGTAACTACAATCGTGGAGGATTGCAGTTCAGGCCATTTTGGCCATTCTACTTTATCTTTAAATTCGGTGTAGGAACCTTTAATAAAATCTACAAATGAACTCATAATTTTTATTTGCACGGGCACTAGGATTCGAACCCAGATCAACGGTTTTGGAGACCGGTATCCTACCATTGGACGATGCCCGTAGATTAAAAAAGTTCCGTAAGTTTCCTTACGGAACTTTATATTGAATTAGATATTAATCTAAAATTTCAGTTACCTGACCAGCACCCACTGTTCTACCACCTTCTCTGATCGCAAATCTAAGACCTACGTTAAGAGCGATTGGCTGAAGCAATTCTACAGTAATAGTGATGTTATCACCTGGCATTACCATCTCTACTCCTTCTGGCAAGAAGATCTCACCTGTAACGTCAGTAGTTCTTACGTAGAACTGAGGACGGTATTTGTTGTGGAATGGAGTGTGACGTCCACCTTCTTCTTTAGAAAGGATGTAAACCTCAGCTTTGAATTTTTTGTGTGGCTTCACAGATCCTGCTTTCGCGATTACCATACCTCTCTTGATGTCGGTTTTCTCAATACCTCTCAACAATAGACCTACGTTATCACCAGCTTCACCTCTGTCAAGGATCTTACGGAACATCTCTACTCCAGTTACAGTTGATGTTAATTTTTCATCACCCATACCTACGATGTCAACACCTTCTCCAGAGTTGATAACTCCAGCCTCGATTCTACCAGTTGCTACAGTACCTCTACCAGTAATAGAGAATACGTCTTCGATTGGCATCAAGAATGGTTTGTCCTGGTCTCTTACAGGAAGTTCAATCCAAGTATCAACGGCTTCCATTAATTCTTCAACAGTCGCAACCCACTTTGGCTCACCATTAAGTGCACCAAGAGCAGAACCCTGTACTACTGGAGAGTTATCTCCGTCATAGTCGTAAGATGAAAGAAGATCTCTCAATTCAAGTTCTACAAGTTCAAGAAGCTCAGCATCATCTACCATGTCAACTTTGTTCATGAAAACTACTACCTTAGGTACGTTTACCTGACGGCAAAGAAGGATGTGCTCTCTTGTTTGAGGCATCGGTCCGTCTGTCGCAGCACATACAAGGATAGCGCCGTCCATTTGCGCAGCACCTGTTACCATGTTTTTCACATAGTCGGCGTGACCAGGACAGTCTACGTGAGCGTAGTGTCTGTTTGCAGTTTCGTATTCAATGTGTGAAGTATTGATAGTAATACCTCTTTCTTTTTCTTCTGGTGCAGAGTCAATAGAAGAGAAATCTCTTGCAGTACCGAATCCTTTGTCAGATAATACTTTACTGATTGCTGCAGTAAGTGTAGTTTTACCATGGTCTACGTGACCGATGGTACCAATGTTCAAGTGTGGTTTGTTACGATTAAACGTTTCCTTTGCCATGATTTTAAATATTTAATTTATTACTTTTAAAATTTCAGTGCGCAAATATAGTGAAATTTTGAAAATCAAACTCCTTTTTGCTAAAAAAAGTCTAAATATTCAAAATCAGCAGTTTGCGATAGTGGAACCCACATAAAAATGAGACTGCGAAGGTAATAAAATTATCTCTTTTTTAAAAATACTTTGCAGTTTTTATAGTTTTGTCATGAAAGAATTCCTGTACTGCTGAGGTTTTCTGGGTTAAGATGCAGTTTTCTTTCTGAAAGCAGACGGGAATTCCCGGCTGCTTCCTTACCTTAAAAATGAAAAAAATCACAACCAAAAAGATTGTGATTCTGTAGAGCCAACGATGAGATTTGAACTCACGACCTCTTCCTTACCAAGGAAACGCTCTACCCCTGAGCTACGTCGGCAATTATAATTTTAAAAAAAAATCACAAGCCGTTTCTTGGTTGTGATTCTTTGAGCGGAAGACGAGGGTCGAACTCGCGACATTCAGCTTGGAAGGCTGACGCTCTACCAACTGAGCTACTTCCGCAATTTGTGTTTACAAATCTGTTGGTAAACGGTGTGCAAATTTAATCTAATTTATGAAATTTGCAAAAGTTTTTTATCAAAAAATGTGGGGAGAGCAGGATTCGAACCTGCGAAGTCGAAACAACTGAGTTACAGTCAGTCCCATTTGGCCGCTCTGGAATCTCCCCAATTTTTTTAGATAATGTTGCAAGAGCCTCCAGAGGGACTCGAACCCACGACCTGCTGATTACAAATCAGCTGCTCTAGCCAACTGAGCTATGGAGGCAAATAGATTTCAAAAGAACGCTAATCTCTTTTTGCGAGTGCAAATATATGATTGTTTTTTTGAAATCTACAAATTTACTTTAGGATTTTTTTATAAAAATAATCAGGCGGTTTCCTTTTTCTTGATTAGCAACCTCTTAGCAGTTTCCACGCATTGATCTACGCTTTCTTCAAAACTCTCAGAAGTCTTTTTTACTATAATATCATCTCCGGGAACTACTAATCTTATTTCGGCAGTTTTATTTTCCTTCTCGTTGGTATTTTCCACTCTCAGGACTACCTGGCATTCCAAAATTTTATAGTAAAAAGTGGAGAGTTTAGATATTTTTTTGTTCAGATGTTCTTCCAGTGGCTCATGAGGAGTAACTCCGAGGGATTGTACTGTGATTTTCATAACTGCATTATTTAATTAAAGGTTAAAAATTCGTGCATGTTGCACCTTCGTTTATTTCTTTGCTCTGGGGTGAGCCTCGCCGAATACTTTTTTCAGCTTTTCAATATTGGCATGCGTGTACATTTGCGTGGATGCCAAGGACGAGTGGCCCATTATTTTTTTTACTTTAGAAATTTCAGCCCCATTTTCTAAGACGTGAGTAGCAAAACTGTGCCTTAAAATATGGGGACTCTTTTTCTTCTTCGAAGTAACAAGACTAAGGTACTTGTTTACGATGGAATAGACAAATTTTTCACCCAATTTTTTGCCTTTTGGATGAAGGAAAAACCATTTTTCGTTGTCTTTCAGTGGTTTTCTTTGGACTGCGTAAAACTCCAGTTGCTGCTTCAATTCATCGGAGAAAGGGATGATTCTTTGCTTATTGCCTTTTCCGGTCACTTTCATTTCATTTCCTTTCAAATTCACATCTTGATGAAGGAGATTGCACAGTTCGGCTTTCCGCATTCCGGTTTGGTACAGCGTTTCGATGATGAGTATTTCCAAAAACTTTTCCGAATCCGAGAGTATATGTTGCAGGTTTAGCATTTCGTCGCGGGAAAAAGGAATTTGAATCTCGGGATAAAATTTTAAGGATGAGATGCTTTCCATCGGCGTGGCTTTGATTTCACCTATTTTTAAAAGAAAAAGGTAAAAACTCCGCAGGGTGGAAAGTTTGCGGTTGATGGTTCTTTTCGCTAGTTTTTTTTCGCCGAGATAAGCGATGAAGTTTCTAATGATTTTTTTATCGGCTTGAAGATAGTTTTCGGAACCTTCTGTTTCTAAATAAAAGTGCTGAAAATCCGCCAGGTCTTTGCGATAGCTGGTGATGGTGTGTGCGGAATAGCGTTTTTCTACGATGATATGTTCTATGAATTTTTCAGTCATGGGTAGAAATAAAAAATCACTTTCCAAATATAACGATTCGGAAAGTGATATGGTATGTGGTAAGGAAGATCTTACGACTGCTCTTCTAAGCTGGCCTCTCTTTGCTTATGAGCGGCTTTTTGAATCTTCTGTCTTTTGATAACAGAAGGTTTTATAAACTGCTGTCTCGATCTTAACTTGCGTATTACGCCTGTTTTGTCGAATTTTCTTTTGTACTTCTTAAGGGCTCTGTCGATAGACTCTCCGTCTTTTACTGGAATTATTAACATATATTACATCTCATTTTGGTTTGCAAAAGTAAATTTTTTTTTTGAAGTCACCAAATATTAAAATCTTGTAAGAAGCTATAAAAAAATATTTACTATTTTTAACCACTTTTAATTTTTTGAAAAACAAGGAACATTTGTGGTAATATGAGTGAGGGTAATAGTCTTCAAGTCAATATTATACATAATGATCCTTAATAAATTGATATAATGAAAAAAACAATAGTACTGATCTTGTTTTTCTTTTTCTCCTCATTTGTTGTGGCGCAAAGAACTCAAAACAAGCCTCAAGTGGCAACGGCAGCTACGATGAAAGCAGGAGCTTTTATTAATGTTAATACGCCAGCCTATCCTCAGAGTGCCTATAGCATACAGGATTTGATAAAAAATGTTTTGATTACCGGTGGTTCAAATTGTACAGCGAATGTAACGAATGTAATTGTTTCTCCTAATCTTGCGGCAACCAATACCAATCGCTCATGGGGTTATTTTAATAAGGGGACTACCAATTTTCCCTTTAACGATGGAGTAGTACTTATGACAGGCCCGGCAAATACTGCGGGGAATTCCTTTATTTCTAATCTTTCCGGAAATTTATCAACAGGAGGTGATGTTGATTTGGCAAACGCTTTAGGCGTAGCGAATAGCGAGCTATTTGATGCTACTTATATCCAGTTTGATTTTACTCCCGTCACCAGTGAAATAAATTTCAATTATATTTTTGCTTCAGAAGAATATGACGGAAATTATCAGTGTGAGTTCAGTGATGGTTTTGCATTGCTGTTAAAAAAAGTATCTGATCCTACCTACACCAATATTGCTGTTTTGCCGAATGGAACACCGGTAAGAGTAACCAATATTCATCCGTATGTATCAGCATCCTGTCCTGCGATCAATCAGCAGTATTTCGGAGGATATAATTCAACCAATATAGAAACGAATTTCGCAGGCCGAACGATTCCCCTTACAGCGACAGCAACAGTAATTCCCGGAGAGACCTACCGTTTCAAAATGGTGTTGGCAGATTATACCGACAGACAGTTTGATACCGGCGTATTTCTTCAGGCAGGTTCTTTCAATATCGGAGTACAGTTGACGGATCCTTCCGGAAATAATTTACCTTCCAGCATCAGTATTTGTGAGGGAAGTTCGCAAACTCTCAACGCTTCTGTTGCAGTTCCAGGTGCTACGTATCAGTGGTTTTTCAATAATAATCTTATCCCCGGAGCTACCAATGTTTCTTACACGGTTAGCCAGCCTGGAGTTTATTCTGTAGAAGTGCATGTTCCCAATACAACTTGCCCGGGAAATGCTTCAATTACAGTAACGACATTGCCATTGCCTCAGGCTTTGGATGCTTCTTTAAGTTTCTGTTCAGCCAGTAATACAGCCACTTTTAATCTCACTTCAGCACAAAATTCCATCAGTACAACCCCGGGTGTTACTTTTCGATATTATACCAATTTGGCAGATGCGACTGCGGGAAATAATAATTTTATTACTAATCCAACAGCGTACGTTTCTGGAAATACTACTCTTTTTGTAAGAGTAATCGGTACGCAGTGTAGCGATATTGCCGAACTTCAGCTTACGGTGGAAGCTCAGCCTGCAACTCCGGTAATTACCGCATCCGGAACTGTGATTTGTGGAACAGGAAGCATTACGCTCACTTCTAATTACACCAATGGAAACTTATGGTCTACGGGAGAAACGACCCAATCGATTACTGTTACAACTCCTGGAGTTTATACACTTACCAATACTGTTGGTTCGTGTACAAGTCCTTCTGTTTCCGTTACCATTACCGGAAGTGCAGACCCGAATCTTCAAATTACCGGGAATACGTCCTTCTGTGCTGGAGGTTCTACCATCCTTACAGCCACAGCTGGCGGAACCGGAAATACATTTTTATGGTCTAATGGTGTTGCTGCCTCGCAAATAACTGTAACAGCACCCGGAACTTATACCGTGACCGTAACAACGCCTGACGGATGCCAGTTTCAGCAATCGGTTACAGTTACAGAAAATCCGGTTCCCGCCGTACAGAATTATTTGATGAATGAATGTTCCGTAACGAATACTTTTACGTTCGACCTTACCTCGGCAGAGCCAAATATCAGTACAACTCCGGGTGTTACTTTTACCTATTATACCAACCTTGCAGATGCCAATGCAGGAAATACAAATAATATTACCACTCCGGCAACTTATAACTCCGGGAATACCATAATTTATGTCCGGGTGAGCAATGGGAATTGCTTCCAGATCGCAGAATTGCAACTAATAGTAACATCAACTCCTGCGCCGGTTATTACACAATCTGCACCCGCTATTTGTGGAACAGATCCTGTTATTCTGACTTCCAATTATGCAACTGGAAACCTTTGGTCTACTGGAGAAACAACGCAAAGCATCACTGTCACAACGCCGGGAAATTATTCATTGACCGTTTCTAATGGTAACTGCGTCAGTCCCTCAGTTTCGGTAAATATTGCTCAGAATAACAATCCTAATTTGTCTATTAACGGAAACACAGTTATTTGTCAAGGATCATCAACAACGCTTACCGCTGTTGTAACAGGAACAGGATATACATTTGCATGGTCTAACGGTTCCAATGCACAAACAACTTCGGTGAATGCAGCCGGAACTTATTCCGTAACGGTAACAACACCGGCAGGATGTCAATACACTGCTTCTGCCACTGTTACAATGGATGCGCCGATTAATATTGTAATCGCGCAACCTGCACAAATCACCTGTATCAATACTTCCGTTACTTTGAATGCTTCTGCTTCCACTTTTTCGCAAGGACAAGTCAATATACTTTGGACAGCTTCTGGAGGAGGAAATATTGTTTCCGGGGCAAATACTTTGACTCCCGTTGTGAATCAAGGAGGTAATTATACGCTTACGATTACGAATACTTTCGGGAACTTGTGTTCTCAACAGCAGACAGTAACAGTTATTGAAAATAATCAACCGCCTGTTATTGGATTGACGGCAGGCAGTCTCACTATTTGTCAGGGTGAATCCGTAGTTTTAACAGCTTCCGGGGCACAAACATATACTTGGGTAGGCCTCACTGGTTCAGGAAATACCCAAACGGTATCGCCTTCTGTTACCACAACATATACCGTGAGTGGTGTAGGAGCAAATGGGTGTGAGGGAACTACGGCTTCTGTTACCATTAATGTTGTGCCAGCAATAGTTTCTACGCTTGAGGATATTCAGTTTTGTAAAGGCGACAGCGGTACGTTTGATGCGGGAGCAGGGCCTGGATATACCTATCTGTGGAATACCGGCGAAACTTCCCAGACTTTACAAGTGGATACAGCAGGTACATACACAGTCACTATCAGCAATGGAGTGTGTTCCGTACAGTTGACAGCAGAAGCTACCTATACTCCAATTCCTGAAATTGATGAAATTATCTACGAAGGAAACGGATTAACGATAAATGTTAAAGATGTAACGGCAGAAATGGAGTATTCTATAGATAATGGAATAAACTGGCAAAGTTCAAATGTTTTTGGAAATATCCTTAGCAATACGACGTATCATGTTTCGGTTCGTTACAAAGGAGTGAATTGCTATGCGACGGTGGAATATTTAACATTTTTTGTTCCTAATGCCATCACGCCAAATGGTGATGGTGTGAATGATTATGTTGATTTTACAGCTGCCAGCAAATACAAAGATTTCACAGCAACCATTTACGACCGGTATGGAAAAGAAGTTTTCCGTTCCGCTTCTGCCAGGACTATCTGGGGTGGAATGTACGCCAATGCTCAGGTAAGTACCGGAACCTACTGGTATCAAGTAACATGGATGGATCCCATTTCGAAAAAAACAATCATCCGGAAAGGCTGGATTCTTGTGAAAAACAGAGAGTGATAATTTGCTACAAATTCACGGCACTAAGGTCCTTTTTTGCAAAGAAATAAATTAGGATTTTTTTTTCATATCTTTGCAGACTTACAAATTGGGGCTGACCGGTTTCGACAGCAAGACCAATGGGTAAGTAAGCATGCAGAGAACCGCAGCGCGATCTCTTAAATCCCTTGCTGCACATTTTTAACTGGCAACCAAGAGTATGCTCTTGCTGCTTAATCTGAATTATAGTAGGATAAGCGTTTTTCCCGAAGTATAGTAAGGAAACAAGATGTCCCGCAGAAGCTCTGTTTCGCAGCGTCTGAGTCCGGGGCATAGAAAAAGCGAAAATAAGTCCGGGAAAACTTCGGTTCCGGAACGAAAACTTCAGAAGATAAGCTGTAAATTGGGTGTTTGCTCTCTGTTTACAGTCGAAAATCAATAGCAGAATAAGCATGTAGAAAGCTTGCGTATTGCTTGTTTGGACGAGAGTTCGAATCTCTCCAGCTCCACCAATAAAGATAATCCGACGGAATTCCGTCGGATTATTTTTTTATTTTGAAAAGTAACTTACTGTTTTACGACCACATTCAAAGCGTGCAGAACTTGTTCTACTTCCTTTTTCAGGGTTTCTATGCCGTTGTTGTTGTGAATAATAAAATCGGCTCTTTTCATTTTGTCTTTTTCGGGAATCTGTTGTTCCATAACGGATTTTATCTGGCGGTAAGTTTTTCCGTCGCGATCCATCACCCTCTTGATCCGAAGGTTGTCTTCAGCGGTAACCAAAATAGTTCGGAAAGATTCTTTCTCTAAGCCAAGTTCGAAAAGTAATGCGGTTTCTTTAAAAACGAAAGGAGTAGGCTGGCGACGCACCCAATCTTCAAAATCATCACGGACGGCCGGGTGAATGAGGCTGTTCAATTGCTGAAGCAGCGCAGGATTCCCAAAAACTTTTTCAGCAACCATTTTTCTGTTATACAGCCCTTCAGCGTCATAAGATTCCTGGCCTAAGAGTTTCTGAATGCTTTGCTTCAGAACCTCATTTTCATTTACAATTTCTTTGGCACGGATGTCCGAATAATAAACAGGAAATCCTGATTCTTCTATAAATTGTGCCGCAGTAGTTTTTCCGGAGCCTATGCCGCCGGTAAGCCCGATAATCCTCGGTTCGGGTTCAGACGGTGGGGGCTCACCCTCAGTTGTGTCCATAATTTTCAAATAAATTCAAAGATAATATTTTTTACGAAGATGAATATTTACAAAATTTCGGAAAATTTTCATTGGTAAAGGTAAAGAAGTTTTTAATAACCAAACACTTCATTAAAACTAAAAGTCTCGTCCAGGCGCACTCCCTTTTCTGTCATTTTCAGGCTGGCAAGTTCATGATGGGCATCGTGTTCGAAGAATAAAAGATATTCATTGTCAATACATTGCTTCAGGAATTTATCTTTTTCCTCTACTGTCAAAAGCGGCCGCGTGTCATATCCCATGACATACACCAGCGGAATATGGCCAGCAGTAGGAATCAAATCGGCAGCGAAAACAATCGTTTTATCCTGATATTGCAACACAGGAAGCATCTGTTTTTCGGTATGTCCGTCTACAAAAATGACATCCATTTTCAAATCCGGAGCGAAACCGTAATTACCGGTTGCAGGAAGTGGAAGAAAATTAAGTTGTCCGCTTTCCTGCATGGGCAGAATGTTTTCTTTCAGAAAACTTGCTCTTTCCCTTGGATTAGGTTCGGTAGCCCATTGCCAGTGATTTTCATTGGTCCAGAACTGAGCATTGGTGAACGCGGGACGATAGCCATTTCTTTCATCGTTCCATTCCACCGCTCCTCCACAATGATCGAAATGAAGATGGGTAAGGAAAACATCTGTAATATCTTCTTTTACAAAACCATATTTGGAAAGATTTTTTTCCAGAGAATCCTCTCCCCAAAGTGAATAATGGCCAAAAAATTTTTCATCCTGCTTATTGCCTAATCCACAATCGATCAGAATGAGTTTTTTTCCGTCTTCCACCAGAAGAGCACGCGTTCCCAGTTCAATAAGATTTTTTTCGTCTGCGGGATTGGTTCTTTCCCAAATAGATTTTGGCACCACTCCGAACATGGCACCGCCGTCTAATTTGAATTTTCCGCATTGTAGAGGATATAGTTTCATATTGTGATTAAAATTAAATAATTTGTGGGTAATTTCTCAGCTTTTCTAATTCAGAACAGTTCGTCGAGCCTTTTGGGTCGCGAGATACCCAAATGTAAATATGCTTTTTCCGTCGCTTCCCGTCCTCGTGGAGTCCGGATAATAAAACCTTCCTGAATAAGAAACGGCTCATATACTTCCTCCAGCGTTTCCGGATTTTCTCCGATAGAGGTTGCCAACGCAGAAATTCCGACCGGTTTTCCCCTGAAGTTTTCTATCATCACCCGCATGATTTTATTGTCCATATCATCCAGCCCGAATTCATCTACATTCAAGGAGTTTAATGCAAATTTTGTAATGTTGATTTCTATTTCGCCATTTCCTTTTATTTCCGCAAAATCCCGAACTCTGCGCAATAATGCGTTAGCAATTCTGGGTGTTCCGCGGCTTCTTCGGGCAATTTCGAGTGCGGCATCTTCATAAATTTTTACTCCTAAAACTCTTGCGCTTCTTTCAATAATCATCCCGAGAAGTTCTACCGTGTAATATTCCAGCCGGCTTTGGATCCCAAATCTGGCGAGCATCGGTTTGGTGAGCATTCCGCTGCGCGTAGTGGCTCCTATCAGTGTGAAAGGATTCAGGTTTATTTGCACACTTCGCGCATTGGGACCAGCCTCCAGCATGATGTCGATTTTATAATCCTCCATAGCGGAATAAAGATATTCTTCCACGATAGGCGACAAACGGTGAATTTCATCAATAAAAAGAACGTCATTTTCCTCCAGATTGGTCAGCAGACCGGCCAGGCTTCCGGGTTTATCCAGCACAGGCCCTGAAGTAATTTTGCAGTTTACTTCAAGTTCATTGGCAATAATGTGTGCCAAAGTGGTCTTTCCCAATCCCGGTGGACCGTGAAGCAACACGTGATCCAGCGCTGCATTTCGGTTTTTCGCAGCAGCTACGAAAATTTCCAGATTGTCCAGCGTTTTCCTTTGTCCGGCAAAATCTCCGAAACTTTGCGGACGGATTTTCTCTTCCTGCAGGAGTTCATCCTGAGAATAATTTTCCTTATCCGCATGTAAAAAATCTGACATTCCTTTTTGTTTTCAGTAGCTACCAAAGGTAAAATTTTTAAAATGAAAAGCAAAAAATCAGAACATCTTTTTCACCCTTCTCTTCTTGTTATTGTATGTCCAAATGTTTACATTTACCTTATGAAATTAATAGGGCCGTTCAGGCAAATTGTTACTCTTGCAGATCTTCCGCTTCGTGGAAAAATAAGTGATGAACAACTTCAAGTCATCGAAAACGGAGGTGTTTTGATTCACAATAATGAGATTGTAGATGCCGGAAATTTTGAAGAATTAAAAGAACTTTTTCTGAAAGAAAATCATGAAAGTGATATTGAGGTAATTGATGAAGATGTTGTTTTATTACCTGCTTTTACCGATTGCCACACGCATATTTGCTTCGGCGGAAACCGTGCTCATGATTTTGCCATGCGCAATGCGGGAAAAACTTATCTGGAAATTGCCGCAGCTGGCGGCGGCATCTGGAGCTCGGTGGAATATACACGGAAGGCAACGGAAGAAGAGTTGCTGGAAGGGCTTTTACAGCGGATTAATTTTCTTTTATCCTTAGGAATTACGACAATCGAAATAAAATCAGGATACGGATTGAATGAAAGACAGGAGTTGAAAATGCTTCGGGTGATTCGTCAGGCTCAAGGTTTGACACCGGCAACTCTTATTTCCACTTGTCTCGCAGCACACATGAAACCTAAGGATTTTGTGGAAGATAGTGATGAGAGCAAAAGCTATCTGGATTATGTTCTGGAAGAAGTTTTGCCAAAATTGAAAGAAGAAAATCTTTCGAGCAGAGTAGATATTTTTATTGAAAAATCTGCTTTTCAGCCTGAAGAGAGCAAAATATTTTTAGAAAAAGCGAAAATTCTAGGTTTTGATATCACCGTACATGCGGATCAGTTCACGCCGGGCAGTTCAAGAGTTGCCGTGGAGGTTGGAGCAAAATCTGCTGATCACCTTG
>JADKLW010000475.1_pt1 | contig 16408 bp, 14 predicted proteins | sample 8641881 | NCBI WGS metagenome assembly JADKLW01 (sample SAMN16272185, study PRJNA661076) | feces metagenome | isolation source: fecal sample from diarrhoea affected cattle B | host: Bos taurus | place: South Africa: Lokaleng Village, Mahikeng | collected 2019-09 | reverse complement strand
GTTGAGGCGCGCCATCACGCCGCCGCCCATTCCCGGCCCGGTCGTCTGCAGCGCGGTCGCGGAGTACCCCGGGTGCGCGGCGTAGCTGCGCAGCGGGATCCCGGCGGCGTCGACGCGCACCTGGAGCTCGCGCGCGAACAGCAGGTTGGCCAGCTTCGAGCGCCCGTACGCCTTCCAGGGTCCGTAGCTCCGCTCCCACTGCAGGTCGTCGAAGTCGATCGAACCGACCCGGTGCATCGCGCTGCTGACCGTCACCACCCGCGGGGCCGGCGCGGCACGCAGCGCGTCGAGCAGCAGGCCCGTGAACGCGAAGTGCCCCAGGTGGTTGGTCCCGAGCTGCAGCTCGAAGCCGTCGGCGGTCCGGCGCTGGGGCGTCGCCATCACGCCCGCGTTGTTGATCAGGATGTCGAGCGGCTGTCCGTTCGCCGTGATCCGCTCGGCGCAGGCCCGCACCGACGCCAGGTCGGACAGGTCGAGCGCCTCGACGTGGAGCAGGGCGCCGGGCACCGCGTCGCGGATCGTCGCGACCGCCCGCTCGGCCCGCTCGGCCGAGCGGCACGCCAGCGTGACGTCCGCGCCGGCCCGCGCCAGCTCCGTGGCGGTCTGCAGGCCGAGCCCGCTGTTCGCTCCGGTGACGACGGCCCGTCGTCCGCGAAGGTCATCGATGTCTGTTGCGCTCCACCCCATGTGGACACCCTACTCACCGTCCGGCGGGCGCTGGGGATCTCCAGCCCCCTCCGCCGGGGTCAGCGCCGACTGCGTCCGCCGATCGCGCCGAGCACCAGCAGCAGCAGGACCGCGCCGAGCACCGCGATCGCCCACGTGCCGAGGTCGTAGAACGACTCCAGCTCGCCGACGTCCGCCGCCGACGCGATCGCGCCGCCGATCAGCGCGCCCAGCACGCCGACCGCGGTCGTCATCAGGCAGCCCATGCTCCGGCCGCCCGGCACGATCGCCCGCGCCAACAGGCCTGAGACGAAGCCCAGGACGATCCAAGCGAGAATCCCCATGCCCTGAACCGTACCGTTTGGACGGGCTGGCATCGCACGGCGCGGCGCGCTAATCTTCGCCGCCGCGTCGTCGTGCCGCCGTAGCTCAGCTGGTAGAGCACTTCACTCGTAATGAAGGGGTCAGCGGTTCGAGTCCGCTCGGCGGCTTTTGGCGCGACACACGGGGGAATCGCTCACGTCGAGCGGTTCCCCTGTGGCGTTCCGGGATCTGAAGGTCGGCGAGATCTCGTCGGACGTCGCCCGGGGCCATGCTCGCTCCCGATCCACGCCACGGCGTACGGTGTTGAGCCGCTGCCATTCCGACGCGAACGCGGGCCGGCGGGCCGAATACGGACACGACCAGAGGCCGCGGAACGTCACCGTGACCAGCACCCTCTCAGGGGGCGGTCCGCGACGCGGTCGGCTGCGTACACAATGGATCGACCCTATCGCCGGGGGTCCGCCATCCGCAGACCGAAAGCCTCTACGTGCAGGCCATGGCTCTATTCTGCGTATCCAACGGCGCGAGTTGCCAATCAGCCTCAGACAACACTAGACTCAATCCGTGCGTATGGCGACTACGGGGCGGCAAGAAGAACTTCTCACGCAGATTACGGAGATGTTCCTAAAGGAGGGCTTCTACGACCTGACGTTGGACGACCTCACCCGGCGGCTGCGGTGCTCCAAGACCACCCTCTACGTACTCGGCGGCAACAAGGACCAACTGGTCACGGCGATCGTGATCCGCTATTTCCGGGAAGCCACCGAATTCATCGAAGCGCGTACCGCCGCTGCCCAAGGTGGACCGGTGGAGAGGATCTCCACGTACGTGAGCGCGGTCGGCGAGGCGCTGCACCGTGCGTCGCCAGCGTTCATGGACGACGTCTCCCGGCACTACGTGGCCAGCGCGATCTACGAGCGCAACGCGGACTTCGTCGCGACGCGCGTCAGCGAGCTGATCGCCGACGGCGTCAAGTCAGGGGACTTCCGTCCGGTCCACGCGGCGTTCGTCGCGGATCTGCTGCAGCTCGCGATCGAGCGGATCCAGTCCGGTCAGCTCCGGGAGGCCACCGGCCTGCAGGACGCCGACGCGTTCGACGAGCTGTCCAAGCTGCTGCTGCACGCGATCACGCCGTAGCTCGCGGTCCGTGGCGGCCGGGGACGCGTCGAATCTCGCCATCGCGCCGCTCGCGCGAGTGCAATCGCGCCTGCACCCCGTCCGCGGACCGTCCTAGCGTTGCCCTCATGCTGCGGGAGGCGCCATCGCACCGGTTCGAAGCACGGGTCACGCTGCGCGGGCGCCGCTACCTGCTCGTCGACGGCAAGGGCCAGCCCACGGCCGTCTGGAGCAGCAGGCGCTTCCACCGTCTGCAACGGGTCCAGCAGCAGGCGCCGGCCGCGCTGATCGACGACGGCCACCGCACCTGGTGGTGGTTCGAGGACCGGATCTACTGGGAGGACGACGGGCTCGGCGCCCCCGACGTCGTCGCGCTGGTCCGCGACCGCGAGCGCCGTCGTGACCGCAAGCTCGAACGCGCCCACGCGGCGCTGATCGCAACCGCGTCCCTGACGCGTCTCGACGGCGTCGGAACGCGCGCCGCCCGCGGCGCGATTCCCCGCGAGACTCGCCGTGCCGTCTGGGAGCGCGACGGGGGGCGCTGCGTGGCGTGCGGAGCGACCTTCGACCTGCAGTACGACCACGTGATCCCGCTGGCGCTGGGCGGCTCCGACAGCGTCGAGAACCTGCAGATCCTCTGCGCTCCGTGCAACCAGGAGAAGGGCGCGGCGATCGCGTGAGCCGCGTCCCCGCCCCTGCCCGGCTCCTCCGCGGCCCGCCCCGCCGGATCGGTGACCGCAGTGGGTCTGCACCTGCGAGCATCCGGCCATGGCGGGAGCGAAGGACGAGCTCGAGACGATGCGGACCGATACCTGGCTCTGGGTCGCGCGGTTCGTCAAGACGCGAGCGCTCGCGGTCGACGCGGTCAACGGCGGCCGAGTCCAGGTCAACGGCGTGCGGGTCAAGCCGAGCAAGCCGGTCAAGCCCGGCGACCGGGTCGAGATCACGATCGGCCAGGACCGCCACCGGGTCGACGTCACCGGGCTGGCGCGTCGCCGGGGGTCGGCGACCGACGCCGCGCTGCTCTACTCCGAGCGCCCGGAGGACCGCGAGGAACGGGAGCGGCTCGCCGAGCAGCGCCGGCTGGCTTTCCCCGGCGTTCCGGAGCGGGGTGGCCGACCGACCAAGCGCGACCGGCGGAAGATCGACGCCGCCCGCGGTCGCGAGCGGCGGTAGGAGTTCACGCGGGTCGGGGACTGCACGGTGGCCGGCTCGGCCGGCCCGTGCAGCGTGTGACGCGGCATCCGGGTTGGGTTCTGCACGGTGGCCCGGCTGACGGACCGTGCGGCGTACGGCTCGGTTGCGCGCCTCCTACGCCGGCAGCGCCCGGTCGACGATCGCCCGCGCATCGACGCCGGCCGGCAACGTGCCGTAGGCGCGGCCTCCCCCGCCGCCGAGCCGCGCGGCGCAGAATCCGTCCGCCACCGCGTCGGGCGCGTGGCGCAGCAACAGGCTGGCCTGCAGCGCCACCGCCAGGTCCTCGACGATTCGCCGCGCCAGGAACTGCCCTTCCGCGAGCTTCTCCGGCCCGCCCGACAGCAGCGCGCCGGTCTGACGGCGGACCAGCTCCAGGTGCGCGTCGAACCGCGGGTTCGTGCCCGACGCCCGCTCGCACTCGGCCAGGAAGGCCGGCAGCCCCTCGGGCTCGGTGGCCATCGCGCGCAGCACGTCGAGTGCCGCGACGTTGCCCGAGCCCTCCCAGATCGACATCAGCGGCGCGTCGCGGTAGAGCAGGGGCAGGCCCGACTCCTCGACGAAGCCGTTGCCGCCCAGGCACTCCAGCGCCTCGTTGGCGTGCGGGGACGCCCGCTTGCAGACGTAGTACTTCATCACCGCCGTGGCGAACCGCCGGAAGGCCACGTCGCCGTCGTCGTAGGCGCGAGCGAGCCGCAGGGCCGCGGCGGTTGACGCCTCGGACTCCAGGGCGAGGTCGGCGAGCACGTTGGTCATCGCCGGCTGGTCGACCAGCAACGCCCCGAACGCCGCGCGGTGGCGCGCGTGGTGGATCGCCTCGACCGTGCCGCGGCGGATCGACGTGGTCGAGCCGACCAGGCAGTCCAGCCGGGTGTGGTTGACCATCCGGATGATCGCCTTGACGCCCTTGCCCTCCTGCCCGACGAGCCGGCCGCGGATCCCGCGGAACTCGACCTCGGACGACGGCAGCGAGCGGCTGCCGAGCTTGTCCTTCAGCCGCTGGAACTCCATCCCCGGCCCGCGCTCGACGAGGAAGCACGTGACCCCCGCGCCCTCGACCTGCGCGAGCACCAGGAAGATGTCGCACGGCGGGTACGAGCAGAACCACTTGTGGCCCCAGATCTCGTACTCGTCACCGCCGACCGGAGTCGCCGTCGTGATGTTGGCGCGGACGTCCGAGCCGCCCTGCCGCTCGGTCATCGCCATCCCGGCGATCGCGCCGTGCTCGATCGACGGGGCGGTCAGCCGCGGCTCCCATTCCGCCGCCAGCTCGGGGCTCCCGTCGCGCAGCGCCGGGACCACCGCATACGTCATCGAGATCGGGCAGAGCACGCCGCCGTTGACGTTGCCCCACTGGGTCATCATCGCGGCGCGCACCACGTGGCCGCCCGACTGCGCTTCGCGCCAGGGCAGCCCGGTCAGTCCGCGCTCGACGCCCTCCCGCAGCATCCAGTGCCACGACGGGTCGAGCTCGACCTCGTCGACCCGGTTGCCGTAGCGGTCGTGGGTCACCAGCCGCGGCTCGTGCTTCTCGGCGCGCTCGCCGTGCTCGCGGGCCTCGACGGTGCCCGCCAGCGCGCCGATCTCCAGCAGCCGATCCTCGCCCCATCCCCCGCCCTCGCGACGCAGACCCTCGAGCAGCGCCAGGTCGTGCGCGGCGTAGTTCGTCGGCTGCAGCGGCGGGGCCTGGTTCAGGACCAGGCGCGTCGGTCCGCTGCGGTCGGTGGTCGTGGCGGCGTCGGTCGTGGTGCTCATGCGGATCCTTCCTCGGGCGGTCCGGGGCCGCGACCTGCGGCGTCGATGACGCCTCCGTCACGGGCCGGTGCCTCTCCAGCGTGGTCGCTCGACCGAGGGCTGTCAAGCACCGGGCCGCCCCGCGTGTACGAACTTGCGACTGGCGGTCGGAACGCGAATGCGCTGTGATGGACGCATGAGCACGCCTTCGTCTGCCCCCGCTGGTCCACTGGTCGCCGTCGTCACCGGGGCCTCCAGCGGTCTCGGCGCGGCGACCGCCGAGCGCCTGGCCCGCGAGCCGGGCGCCCGGCTCGTGCTGGTCGCCCGACGCGAGGACCGCCTGCGCGCCCTGGCCGAGCAGCTCTCCGCGACCGCGACGGTGACCTGGATCGCGGTCGACCTGACCGACGACGACGCCCCCGCCCGCGTCCGCGACCACGTGCGCGCGGAGCACGGCGCGCCGACGCTGCTGGTGAACAACGCCGGCGCCGGCTACCGCGCCCGCTTCGGCAGCGAACGACACGGCGGGTGGGAGAACGTCCGGCAGACGATGGCGATCAACTTCGACGCCGTGGTCCGCCTGACCGAGGCGCTGCTGCCGGACCTGCGGTCCGCGGCCCCGTCGGCGATCGTCAACGTGTCGAGCACCGCGGGCCGGATCAGCCGTTCCGGCGCCGGCGCCTACTCGGCGAGCAAGGCCGCGCTGGCCGCCTGGAGCGACGCGCTGCGGGCCGAGGAGGCGCCCCACGGCGTGCACGTCGGCAACGTCCTGCCGGGCTTCGTCCCGACCGAGGGGTTCCCCCAGACCGAGCTCGTGAACAACGCGATCGGCCGGCGGTTCCTCGGCACCCCCGAGGACGTCGCCGAGGCCGTGGTCGAGACCGGCCTGCAGGGCAAGGCCGAGCGCTACACGCCGCGGGTCTACGGAGCCGCGGCGGCGATCCGCTTCCTCGCCCCCGGTCTGCTGCGGCGGATCATGGGGTCGGACAAGGCGCAGGTGATGACGACATCGACCGTGTCGGACGACCCGGCGTAGGCGGCCTCCGGCTGCGCATACGCCGCGGTCACCGAGACGTGTGCGCAGCGACGTCGCCTGAGGCGCGTTTTCTGCGCACGCGCCGCGCAGGCAATACCGAGTGCGCAGCGGCGTGCCCGGGTAGCCGTCTCGCGTGAGCGATCCGGAGCCCGAGCCCGTCCACCGCGCGCCGATGCGCGCCCGCAACCGCGACGACGTCCCGGAAGGGGCCGGAGCTGAGCACGGCCTACGGCATGGCCTGGTCGGGATCGGGGAACGCCTCGCGGCGGTCCCCGATTCGGTCTCGGAAGCGGTGGCCGCGGCCGCCGACCAGGACGGCGAGAAGGGGGGACGGATGGTCCGGCGGTTCGCCGAGCTTCCGTACGACACGCTGGTCTGGACGCGCGACGGCGACGGCGGGTTCCGCCTGGGGCGGATCACCGGCCCGTGGCGCTACGACGTCTCGTCCGACGCCGTCACGGTCGGTATCCACCACGTCCGCGACGCCCGGTGGTTGACGCGGACGTTCACCGAGGACGAGGTCCCCGCCGCCGTCGCCGAGACCTTCCGCCGCGGCGGGCGCAACTTCCAGCGCACCCACAACGACGACGCGGAGCAGCGGACCGCCGAGCTGTGGGCCGCGAACGAGGGCTCGAACTGAGGCGTCGCCCGCGCCAGGAATGGACCGGCGGACGGACGGCGAGGTCCGACGCCGAGGGGACGGCGTCGCCTCCGGTCAGCCGACGGTGATCACCGTAACGCCGAGGTCCCCCGCGGCCGCCCAACGCCGGTCGCAGGTGACGACGGGGAACCCCGTTCGCCGGGCGAGCGCGACGTAGAGGGCGTCGTAGGCCGACAGGCGATGGCGCAGCTTCCACGCGTCGAGCAGCAGCGGGCGGTGCGAGACCCGCAGGAACGGCGCGTGAACCAGCGATTGGACGAACCGCGTGGCCTTGTCCGCCTCTACGTCGCCACCCCGCTCGAGGCCCTTCACCGCGTGGAGGATCTCGGCATCGATCAACTCGGGGGCAAGCAGCGGGCGCCCCTGGAGCTCCCGAACAGCCGCGGCCCGCATTGGACCGCCGACGGCGAACTCGATCAACACCGACGCGTCAACGATCAACATCGGGATCCACTCCGACCCGTCGCAGGATCTCGGCTCCGCGTTCCTCGCGGACGGCGCGGATGATCTCCGCGCTGCTCTTTCCGCCCGGGTCGAGCGGTTCGAGCGCCATCATCTCCTCCAGCCACTCGTCCTGCAGCTGGTAGCTGACGTGCTCCTGCAGGAGCTGGAGCACGTAGTCCCGCAGCGTCCTTCCCCGGACTGCCGCCCGGCGGCGCAGCTCGTCGTGCAGTTCGGGCGGGACGTCCTTGATCTGAATATTGCCCATGGCATGACTCAAGCATGCGTCTGGCATGTCTGTCAACGCGGTGCGCGAGCTCATCGGCGAAGCATCGAAGCCCTGGTCGTCACGTCGCAACCACCCGTCCGCTGCGTTCCAGCCTCGAAGTCGCGACGAACCGCCGCGGTCGGACGCGGAGGGCTGCCGCCAGCCCCGCGGCACGCCGGTCCCGACTCCGGTCGCCTACCGTTGATCCATCGACGATCCGTCCCCCACCGCCCCGCAACCGGTCGACGAGCCGACCACCACCGCCGCCCAGATCCGGATCGAGACCCGCAGCCGGATGCCGGAGCTCGTGCTCGACGTGCCGCGGTCGCTGAACGACGTCGTGCGGACGATCCCGGGCCGCTACTTCGACTGGGCGGGCCACGTCTGGCGCGCGCCGCTGAGCGTCCAGGCGGCGATCGTCGTCAAGCAGTTGCTCGACCGCAGCGACGCGCAGCTCTTCCCCGACGGCGAGACCGCGGACTGGCTGCGCACGCTCGACCGCTGGCACGGCGAGGCTCGCGTGATCGAGCTGCCCGACGGCCCGCGACTGGCCGTCGTCACCCTGCTCGGCGAGGCGCCCGAACGGCTGCGCCGCGCGACGACCCGGCTCGATCGCGAGGCGGCCGAACGGGCGACGGGCCTCTCCACGAGCGTGGTCGACGTGCTGCCGTTCGACGCCGACGGCGTGACCGTGCTCGACGCGACCGACGGCCTCGTGGTCGACACCAACGTGATGCTCGCCGCCGCCGAGCTGCGGATCGGACGCCGCCCGGCCGCCGGCACCCTGCGGGCCGGACGCGACGACCAGCGGATGCCGCGGTTGGAGCTGCTGCCCGGCTGGAGCCGCAGCCTGCAGCGGGCGTTCCAGGAGCTCCCCGAGGCGGCCTCGATCGACAGCGGCGCCTCCCGCGGCTACCGCAGCGGCGACGCCCCGATCGACGCCGACACGGCGCTCGCGGTCCCGGCGGACCCGTCGCTGCTGGAGCCGATCGAGCGGCTGATCCGCGATCACCCGACGATCAACGTCACCACCGCGGCGCAGGACGCGCTGGCGTCGATGCGGGTCACCCACGCCGAGCGGATCGAGACGATCGAGCTGTCGCAGGCCGAGCGCGCCAGCCCGCTGCGACGCACGATCACCGGCGAACCGCTGACGCTCGGCGGCACGCTGGAGCCGTTCCAGCACGCGGGGGTCCGCTACCTGCTCAAGCGCCGGCGCAGCTTCCTCGCCGACGAGCAGGGCCTGGGCAAGACCGTCCAGGCGCTGGTCGCGCTCGAGGTCGACGGGGCGTTCCCGGCGGTCGTCGTCTGCCCCGCCGGGATGAAGCTGACCTGGCAGCGCGAGGCGGCGAAGTGGCTTCCCCACCGCTCCGTAGCGGTACTTCACGGGCGAGCCGCCGAGCAGTGGACGCCGCGGGCCGAGCGCGAGGCCGCGCTGGCGGCAGGCGCCGCGCCGAAGAAGCCGAACCCGTGGGCGAAGCCGCTCGACGTCTCGGGCTTCGCCGAGCCGCACGAGGCCGAGATCGTCGTGCTCAACTACGAGATCGTCGAAGCGCATCTCGACGCCCTCGGCGGCCGGGCTCCGCGGGCGGTCGTCTTCGACGAGTCGCACTACTGCAAGCAGCCGACGACCAAGCGGACCAAGGCCGCGCTGAAGCTCTCCAAGCTGGTTCCCGCCGACGGGCTGCGGTTCGCGCTGACCGGCACGCCGGTGCTCAACCAGCCGAAGGAGCTGACGTCGCAGCTCCGCCTGATCGACCGGTTGCAGGACTTCGGATCGGGCGCCGAGCTGGCCCGGCGGTTCCAGGGCAACGACGCCCACGACCGGCTGCACTGGCATCTCCGGGCCAGCGGGTTCGCGCGGAGGCTCAAGCAGGACGTGCTCCCCCAGCTCCCCGCCAAGCGCCGCGTCGACGTGCCGCTGGCGCTCGACAACCCCGCCGAGTACCGGCTGGCGGAGAAGGACGTCATCGCCTGGCTCAAGACCCAGCCGCTCGACCTGAGCGAGCTGGACGCCAAGGTCGCCGCCGCGCTGCGGGCCGAGCAGCTCGTCAAGATGAACCACCTGCGGCGGCTGGCTGCCCTCGGCAAGCTCGATGCGGCTTTGCTGTGGATCCAGGACTTCCTGGCGTCGGGCGAGGCGCTGGTCGTCTTCGCCCAGCACCGCGAGATCCAGCAGGCGGTGCTGCGGCGGTTCCCCGGAGCGCTGCATCTCCTCGGGGACGACTCCGCGACCGACCGCGACGACACGATCCGCCGGTTCCAGGCCGGCGCGCACCTCGACATCGAGAACCCCGCCGAGCGGCTGATCGTCTGCTCGATGCGGGCCGCGTCGCAGGGGATCACGCTGACGCGGGCGTCGAACGTGGTCTTCTTGGAGCTCGACTGGACGCCGGCGATGCACGAGCAGGCCGAGGACCGCTGCCACCGGATCGGCCAGCACGACGCCGTGACCGCCTGGTATCTGCTCGCCCCGAAGACGATCGACGACGAGATGTCGGCGGTGATCGAGCAGAAGCGCCTGGTGATCGACGCGGTCGTCGACGGCAACCGGGTGACGGCGGAGCCGGTCAGCCTGGCCGTGATCCGCGCGCTGCGGGCGCGCGGGGCGCAGGACGACGGCGCGCCGCCGGTCGACGACGACTGATCAGCGACGCGGCTCGAGCCGCACCACGACCGCCTTCGAGGTCGGGGTGTTGCTGCCCCGGGCGGTGCTGTCGAGCGGCACCAGCGGATTGGTCTCGGGGTAGTACGCCGCCGCGCAGCCGCGGGCGGTCGGGTAGGCGACGACGCGGAACCCGTCGGCCCGCCGCTCCTCGTCCTGCCACTCGCCGACCAGGTCGACCATCTGCCCGTCCTCCAGGCCGCGCTCCGCCACGTCGTCAGGGTGAACGAAGACCACCCGGCGACCCGCCTTGATCCCGCGATAGCGGTCGTCGAGGCCGTAGATCGTCGTGTTGTACTGGTCGTGCGAGCGCAGCGACTGCAGCAGCAGCCTCCCCGGGGGGACCTCCAGCGGGACCAGCTCGTTGACGGTCAGCCGGGCCTTGGCCGTCGCCGTCTCGAACCGCTGCTCGTCGCGCGGCGGGTGCGGCAGCACGAAGCCCCCGGGCCACGAGGCGCGCAGCTCGTACTGCTCGAACCCGGGGATCGTCGCCTCGATCCGCTGGCGGATCAGCGCGTAGTCGACCGCCATCGCCTCCCAGTCGATCGCGGCGGGGTCGCGCGTCGGCGGACCGTCGAACAACGCGTCGTCGGCGCCACCGGCCGAGGCGCTGGCGGACGTCTCCGGCGGTAGACCGAACGTGGCCCGGGCGATCCCGCAGACGATCTCGACCTCGCTGCGGAGCGCGTCCGAGGGCGGAGCGAACCGTCCGCGGCTGGCGTGAACCACGCTCATCGAGTCCTCGACCGTGACCGCGCGCGGGAGACGGTGACCGTCGGCGTCGGCTGGACCCAAGTCGCGGTCGGTACGTCCGAGCGTCGGCAGGATCAGCGCCTCGCGGCCGGTCACGAGATGCGAGCGGTTGAGCTTGGTCGAGACCTGGACGGTCAGCGCGCAACGCTCCAGCGCCGCCTCGGTGACGGCCGTATCGGGCGTGGCGCCGGCGAAGTTGCCGCCCATCGCGACGAAGACCTCGGCCTCGCCGTCACGCATCGCCCGGATCGCGTCGACCACGTCGTGGCCCGGCTCGCGCGGCATCGGCACGCCGAAGGTCCGCTCCAGCGCGTCGAGAAACTTGGCGGGCGGCTTCTCCCAGATCCCCATCGTCCGGTCGCCCTGGACGTTGCTGTGCCCGCGCACCGGGCAGACCCCGGCGCCCGGGCGCCCGACGTGCCCGCGGAGCAGCAGCAGGTTGACGATCTCGCGGATCGTCGGGACGGCGTCGCGGTGCTGGGTCAGGCCCATCGCCCAGCAGACGACGGTGCCCTTGGACGCCGCGAGCATCGCGGCGGCCTGCTCGATCGGCGCGCGCTCGAGCCCGGTGGCGCGGAGCACCGCGTCCCAGTCCAGCGCGCCGAGGTGAGCGGTCAGGGCGGCGAGGCCGTCGGTCCGCTCGCGCAGGAACTCGTGGTCGAGCACCGTCCCGGGCGCCCGCGCCTCGGCGTCGAGCAGCAGCCGGCCCAGCGCCTGGAACAGCGCCAGGTCCCCGCCGAGCCGGATCTGCAGGAAGAGGTCGGTCAGCTCCGTGCCCCGCCCCGCCAGGCCGCGCGCCGTCTGCGGGTTGTCGAACCGCTGCATTCCCGCCTCGGGCAGCGGGTTGACCGTGATGATCCGCGCGCCGCGCTGCTTGGCCTGCTCGAGCGCCATCAACATCCGCGGATGGTTGGTGCCGGGATTCTGCCCGGCGATCACGATCACGTCGGCGGCGACCAGGTCGTTGATCGTCACGGAGCCCTTGCCGATCCCGATCGTCTCGCCGAGCGCGACGCTCGACGATTCGTGGCACAGGTTCGAGCAGTCCGGCAGGTTGTTCGTGCCGAAGCACCGGACCAGGAGCTGGTAGAGGAACGCCGCCTCGTTGCTGGTGCGTCCCGAGGTGTAGAACAGCGCGCGGTCGGGGTCCGGCAGCGACCGCAGGCGCTCGCCGATCAGCGCGAACGCGTCGTCCCAGCCGATCGGCGCGTAGTGATCGGACCCGCGGGCCAGGTGCATCGGCTCGCTGAGCCGGCCCTGCTGACCCAGCCAGTGCGCGGTCCGCTCGCGCAGCTCGGACACCGAATGGCGGGCGAAGAAGTCCCGCGTGACGGTCCGCTTCGTCGCCTCCTCCTCGACCGCCTTGACCCCGTTCTCGCAGAACTCGAGATGGTGGGAGCCTTCGGCAGGTTCGGGCCAGGCGCAGCCCGGGCAGTCGAACCCGTCCGGCTGGTTCATCCGCCGGTAGGCACGCAGCGCGCGAACCGGACCGAGCTGCCCCAGCGACCGACGGACGATCGAGCGCGTCGCCGGCATTCCGACCGCATGGGTGGCCGGAGCGGCGACCTCGATTCCCGCGTCGTCCTCGGCGACCACGTGGTCGCGGTCGGGCCGGCGACCGCGCGCGAGGTTCGGGCGCGGCGGGACGGGCGGCTGCTCCATCACAGGCCCAGCCGCTGCGGATGCGCGTAGACGTTGGCCCGCTCGCCGCGCAGGAACCCGACCAGCGTCACGCCGAGCGTGCGCGCCGCGTCGACGGCCAGGCTCGACGGCGCCGAGACCGCCGCCACGATCGGCACGCCCGCGATCGCCGCCTTCTGGACCAGCTCGAAGCTCGCCCGTCCCGAGAGCAGGACGATCGCCGGCCGGGGCGCGGCCGGGTCGAGCACCGCGCGCCCGGTGAGCTTGTCGAGCGCGTTGTGGCGGCCGACGTCCTCGCGCAGGGCGAGCAGGGCGCCGTCGGCGGCGAAGCCGGCCGCGGCGTGCAGGCCCCCGGTCGACGCGAACAGCCGCTGGTGATCGCGCAGGCGGTCCGGCAGCGTGGTCAGCAGCTCCGGCGCGACCGTCGGTCCGGGCGGCAGCGCCCCGCAGCGCTGGAGCAGCTCGTCGATCGACGTGTGGCCGCAGAGTCCGCAGCTCGACGAGATCTCGATCCGCCGCCGCAACCGGTCGCGGCGCAACGGCGCGCGCAGGCCGACCTGCACGACGTTGGGGTCGTCGGGGCACGCGCGGGCGGCGGCGATCCCGTCGCCGAGCAGCCCCTCGGACGCGAGCAGCCCGGCGGCGAGCTCCAGGTCGTGGCCGGGCGTGCGCATCGTGACCGCGACCGAGACGAGGTCCTCGCCCGGACCCGCGACGCGGATCTCGAGCGGCTCCTCGACCGCGAGCCGATCGCGGCGACGCCGCGTCGCCCCGCCGTCGAAGGTGACGACCGAGACCGCCGTCGCGCCCGTGCGGCGCAGCATCGGGGACGGGGAGAGCGGGCGCATGGCGCCATCTCACCACCGATCGGCTCCGGGGTCCAGGCTGACGTCGCATTCGGTCCGTCGTCGAGACCAGCGGACCGACCGTCTCACTGGTCCGCCCCGTGAGGCGGGACGTCCCGGGATACGCGTTAGGGCACCCGCTTTAGGCTGCCCGCCATTAGGGGACCCTCTGCTACGATCGAGCTGTGCAGCGTGAGCAGTCGGCCCCGACCCAGGACAGCATTCCCGCTTGCGGCTTCCGTGCCCGTCGCTGGGCGCGGTTCGAGCGGGACCTCGAGCACTGGCTGAGCACGCCGGAGGGGCGCTTCGCCCAGTGGCGGGCGGTCCACGCGATCGTCGCCGAGCAGCGCGCGACCTCCTGACGCCGCCGGGGCTCCGCGGGCGCGCCCGTCCGTTTCGACCGTCCGCGGCCCCCAGCAGCCCGCCCTCGCCTTCCCCTCGCCCCGGCCTCCCCGCGCCGTGGGCCGCGGATACCCCTGTCGCGTTCCGGGTAGGGAGTTCCCAGTCGACCGTTCGTCCCTACCGGGGCGACGACGTCGACCTAGGGCACCCTTATTTGAAGTCTCTAGCAATAACCGCTACGGTCCAGGGACAGTTCCCGACCCCCGCAGGAGGATCACGATGACCGCCACCCACCACGCCAGCGCCGGAATCCTCTCCGACCAGAACGCCGCCAAGCGCGAGGAGATCGTCCAGCTCCTGACGACGGCCTACTGGATGGAGGTCGAGACGGTCACCAACTACCTGGCCCAGTCGGCCAACCTCGACGGCATCCGCGCCAAGGAGATCGCCTCGGACCTCCGCTCCGATGTCGACGAGGAGCTCGGCCACGCCAAGCAGTTCGCCGACCGGATCAAGGAGCTCTACGGCACCGTCCCCGGATCGGCCGACTTCCCGAGCGACACCGACTCCGCGCTCCAGCCCAACGGCGACCCGACGGACGTCGCCTCGGTGATCAAGGCCGTGATCGACGCCGAGTCCGGCGCGATCTCCCACTACAGCCGGATCATCGAGGCCACCGACGGCGTCGACTGGGCGACCCAGGACATGGTGATCGCGATCCTCCGGGACGAGGAGGGCCACATGCGCACCTACGAGCGGTACCTCGCCGAGTACCAGTGATCAGGCCGGCCGCGCGCTGGCACCCCCACCGATCGGCATCTCGGCCGATCGGCGGGTCGACATACCGCGAGCGCCGGCCCTGACCCCACGAATCGTCTCCTCGTCCCCCGTTGCGGATCGAGGGGACGATCGACGGGGCCTAGCGCGTGACGCCGGCCTCGCGCAGGCGCTTGAGTCGCCAGCCCAGCACCCGCGGGCGCTTCGCCCGCTGAACGGCGTCCTCCTCGGGCACCAGCTGCTCCGCCAACGCGATGTAGTCGGGGCCGATCGCGGCCAGCAGCGCGTCGTCCAGGCAGCGGACCTGGTTGCGCTCCCAGGTCACGCCCTCGCGGAAGACCCGGTCGATCGCGGCCAGGTCGACGCTGCGGACCGCCTCGCGCAAGCGCTCCACCGTCGTCAGACCAGCCTGCGTCGCGTGGCGACGGATCCACTCCTCGCTGCCCGCCCCGCGGCTCGGCGGAGCGTCGGGAAAGCTCTCGGCCAGGAACGAGCGCAGCGCCCGCGCGGTCAGGCGACTCCCGGCGGCGGCCTCGTGCGCGTCGACCCGCTCGCCCGGTCCCGAGACCGCCAGCGCCGCCTGGGCCCGGGCCGCTTCCTCGGCGCGACCGCCGGTGCTCGCCGCGTCGTCGATCTCCTGCAGCAGCTCGTCCGCCATCTCGATCAGCGCGGCCGCGCGGTCGAACTTGCGCGACACGCGGGAGCCGGCGGCGCCCTTGTAGCGCGAGGCGTGCTCGAGCTCGGCCCAGACGTGCTGGAGCTGGGTCCGTAGCTGGATCTCGACCCGCGGGACGCGGTAGTCCTTCGGCGGATCGGGCGCCCCCAGCCCGGGTCCCGGATCGACCAGCACGTGGACGCTCTGGTAGCCGAACTGGCGCTCCGCGCCGTGCCGCTGCCCCTTGTTGCGCACCTCGCTGACGACCACGGCCTCGTCCTCCGCGAGCGCCTGCTCGACCGCCTCGACCTGGGCGGGGAGGAAGGCGACCACCCGCAGCGCGAGCTGATCGGTGATCTCGTCGCAGGGGAACCGGTAGTTCGGCCGGGTCGGGTCCTCCGGATCGGGCTGCGCGGCCTTGACCGCGAACGACGCGGGATCCTTGATCCGCCACTCGACCTCGGACTGACTGTCGGGGATCCCCGCCGCCGCGACGATCTCGCGGAGGTGCACGGCCATCGTCTCGCCGAGTCGCCGCAGGTAGGCCTGGTACGAGGGCAGCTCGTAGGCCTGGCGCGCCAGGCGCGCGTGATCGGAGAACGGAGCAGCGAGCATCTCGGACGGCTCAGCCTCGCAGGTCGACCGGCCGGCTTCCGACTGCCGTGCGGTTGGCCTGCCTCGAGCAGGTGAATCGCACGCCAGTCCCCGGAGTCCACGTGACGGGGTCGGGGGACGGGGTACCCAGCACCCGTGACCACCTCTTCATCCCCGAGCGCGCGCCCCGCCGTCGGTCCCCCGCTCTGCCTCGTGACCGGCGCCGGCGGCTTCGTCGGCGGTCAGCTCCTGCGCGCGCTCTCCGATTCGCCGGTGCGGATCCGCGCGATGGTGCGCGACCGCGCGCGCTTCGCGCCGGAGACCGGCGTCCGCTGCGAGATCGTCGAGGCCGACGTCCAGGACGAGGCCTCGCTGATCCCGGCGCTGCGCGACGTCGACACGGCGTACTACCTGATCCATGCGATGGGCGGCGACGGCGACGTCGTCGAGCAGGATCGTCGCTCCGCCGCGACGTTCGCGGCGGCAGCGCGGCAGGCCGAGGTCCACCGGATCGTCTTCCTCGGGGCGATCGGCTACGAGGCCGACGGGGACGTCAGCGAGCACCTGACCAGCCGCCACGAGGTCGAGGACCTCCTGGCCCCGGCGGTTCCGGAGTTCGTCGCCGTCCGCGCGGCGATGGCGGTCGGCGCCGACAGCGCATCGTTCCGGACGTTGGTCCAGATCGTCGACCGGATG
>JADKLW010000474.1_pt1:15000-16414 | contig 16414 bp, 8 predicted proteins | sample 8641881 | NCBI WGS metagenome assembly JADKLW01 (sample SAMN16272185, study PRJNA661076) | feces metagenome | isolation source: fecal sample from diarrhoea affected cattle B | host: Bos taurus | place: South Africa: Lokaleng Village, Mahikeng | collected 2019-09 | reverse complement strand
TGATTACGTCCCTGCCCTTTGTACACACCGCCCGTCGCTACTACCGATTGAATGGCTTAGTGAGCTTCAGGGATTGATGCATTTGGTGGGTTTCCACCTTGTGCATCCGAGAACTGAATCAAACTTGATCATTTAGAGGAAGTAAAAGTCGTAACAAGGTTTCCGTAGGTGAACCTGCGGAAGGATCATTATTACGTATCCAACGTATAAACCAATCGTGAACTGTCTGCCGCTCAGGCCAGTAAGAGTTAACGCTCTTGCTGAGTTGGGAATCTGCTTTTGTTAATGTTTGAGGCCATGCACTCTAATCCGTAAAACGATTAGACTTTCTCCTAGTGATGAAGGAGTGAAGCTTGTGTGACTCTTACGCCTTGCGCAAAGCACTTGTGTTTTGTGCGAGGGACCAGATTCCCCGCTTGATGTCGGTTTTTTATTACCATCATCACTTTTCTTTCACCTTTTAAATGTTCCCCCGTCCCTTGCCCTTTGTATCATGTTAAATGAACTGAACTATGTTTCCTCAGTTGCGCTTCTGTTCGATCTCCTCGTGAGTCACAGACCAACTGTTGAAATGTGATATACGTAACTACGAACAACTCTTAGCAACGGATATCTTGGCTCTTGTATCGATGAAGAACGCAGCGAAATGCGATACGTAATGCGAATTGCAGAATTCAGTGAATCATCAAATCTTTGAACGCAAATGGCACTGTCGGGATAGGCCTGACAGTACGCTTCTTTCAGAGTCGTTTCAACCACACCTCGGCGGCATCTCTTCATTGAGACTGCGCAGCTGGAGATTGAGTCGGTCACCGAGTTAACTCTTTGGTGTCCCTTCAAATGTGGCAAGGCTTCAGTGTAGTGCTCTTCGCGGACAGTATTCCGATTGTACTCGCTAGCGACGTGGATACTCGATCTCTTTTGGTCTTGAATCCAATACGTGGTTAGTGTTTAGGAAAGGAGTATTGCGCCGTGTGCACCGTCTGTGACTCCTCTCTTTTGAGGACAAACAGGCTGATTCGCTTGTTTTTGATTTGCATTTGTGCGCCTCGTGTGTACAGACTGCCGATCAAATCCACACACTTGTGTGTGCTGTTTTCGACTAAGACCTGAAATGAAGTGAGACTACCCGCTGAACTTAAGCATATCATTAAGCGGAGGAAAAGAAACCAACAGGGATGCCCTTAGTAACGGCGAGTGAAGCGGGCAAAGCTCAAACTGAAAATCGGGTGTCCAAGCGGGCATTCGAATTGTAGTCTATAGACGCGCTATCAGTAGTGACCCGGAGATAAATCCTTTGGAACAGGGTATCAAAGAGGGTGAGAATCCCGTATTTGATTCGGAGTTCACTGCGTACGATGCGTGCTCACAGAGTCGGGTTGCTTGGGATTGCAGCTCAAAATGGGTGGTAAAT
>JADKLW010000473.1_pt1 | contig 16437 bp, 19 predicted proteins | sample 8641881 | NCBI WGS metagenome assembly JADKLW01 (sample SAMN16272185, study PRJNA661076) | feces metagenome | isolation source: fecal sample from diarrhoea affected cattle B | host: Bos taurus | place: South Africa: Lokaleng Village, Mahikeng | collected 2019-09 | reverse complement strand
GACGATCTCCTGAATTTCTTCTTTGGCACCTTCAAGTCCGGCTACATCCTTAAATGTGGTTTTAATGTCGTTTTTTTCGTCAAACAATTTTGCTTTCGACTTGCCGATGTTAAATAACTGTCCACCTCCGCCAGGAGCTCCTGCTCCCGACATCCGTCGCATAATGAAAATCCATATTGCGATAATGATGATAAATGGCAGGAATGTAAAAAAGTATTCGGTCCAACTGTTGCGCGGTTCGAATTTGAAATCTTTTAAATTTCCTTTTGCAACTGCCTCTTCAAGTTTACGCTGGAAAATTTCATCGTTTCCAATGTCAAAAATATAATGCGGACCCTCATTTGGACGGTTCAACATATCTTTTGCCACTACATTATGCCGTTTGTCTTTCAGCGCCTCTTTCGTCAGATATACCTCACCTTCAGTTTTATTGAAAACCACCACACGTTCTACCTGGGCGCTGTCGAGCAACACGTCGAATTTGGGCGGACTAATCTTTAGCGGTTCAGAAAAGCTGGAGCTATTGCTGCTGACACTGATGATTATAAACAGTAAAATTGCGCCTGCATATAGCAACCACGGACTAATTTTAAGTTTATTAGGATTGGGGTCTTTATTATCTTTTGCCATTTAAAGTGTCAAGAAAATTAATATTTGTTTTGGATGGTAGTGATTTTTGCATCGCCCCACAGACTTTCGATATTGTAATACTCACGAATGTGCTTTTGAAAGACGTGCACTACGATATTGACATAATCCATCAGCACCCACTCGGCGTTTTCGGCACCTTCCACGTGCCAAGGCTTGTCTTTTAATTCTTTGGATACCGTTTTTTGAACAGAATTTACGATAGCGTTTACCTGTGTATTCGAGTTTCCGTTACAGATGATGAAGTAATCGCATGCAGAGTTATCAATTTCCCTAAGGTCAAGTATGTCAATGTCGTTTCCTTTTACCTCTTCAATCCCTTTGATTATGTTGGCTAACAGGATGTCATTATTTATTTTTTTAGTCATTTACTAATTTTGTATAAGTTGGCAAAGTTATCATTTTTTGTGTTTATTTTTGAACCTTAACAAAAGATTAATCAGCGTAAACACTACAAAAACGCAATGCGGATAGTCAAACTCGATGCCACAGAATCCACCAACGACTATCTCAAGCAATGGAGTCGGAGGGAGGTTTTACCAAACTTCACGGTAGTTACTGCCGAAAATCAGACAAAAGGCAAGGGCCAACGCGACGCCGTGTGGGAGTCGGAAGCCGGTAAGAACCTGACTGTCAGCGTGTATGTTTCAGAAACTAGTCATTTCCAATACGGGATTTTTAGCATGAACATTGCAGTTGCCGTGGCACTTTTGGACACATGCAGAGTTTTTGATATTCCCGAAATTACCGTCAAATGGCCGAACGACATTTTGTCAGGAAGTAAAAAAATTGCGGGTATCCTGATTGAAAACGTGCTGGCATCCGATGGTCGATTTACCTCAATAATTGGTATCGGCCTCAATGTAAATCAGTCCGATTTTGGCAATTTGTCGTCGGCCTCATCAATGGCTAACACTACCGGGCGAATATTCGACAGGTCGGCTGTTTTGGAAGGTCTGTTGTCGAATTTAATGACACGATTGGCTGACGATCCGCAGAAATCCAGTTGGATTGATTACCGTTCGAATCTGTTCCGTAAAGATTTGGAAAGTGAATTTGAACTTCCCGACGGCAGCAAGCTTCGAGGAGTGATCCGCGATGTGGACCACCATGGTCAGTTGTGTATAGAGATTGCGACCGAAACGCGTGCCTATGGCCTTAAGCAGATCAAGCTGGTATATTAGCCGGGAAGAACAGTCGAAACGTTGCGCCTTCATTTGGCAATGCTTCGGCAGTGATGCGACCGCCGTGTGCCTGCATTATTTTTTTGCAAAGTGCCAGTCCGACTCCCGAGCCGCTATATTCGCCCTGGCTGTGCAACCTGGAAAAAATATTGAAAATACTGGTAGCAAATTGCGGGTCAAACCCAATGCCGTTATCTTCGAAAATAATAACATCAATATCTTCGCCACTTGTCCCCATCTGTTTTTCAGCAGTGATTTTGATCACCGGTGGCTCCGTGTCCTTGGCGTATTTTACGGAGTTTAGAATCAGATTCAGAAACACTTGTTTTACTAAAAACGGTACCGCTCTAATTACAGGGAGTTGTGCGACCGAAATTTGAACTTCTTTATCATTTATAACATCATCAATATCAAGTAAGACGCTGTCCATAACCGAGTTCAGACTCACAGCTTCGGAGAAATTGGCTGCGTGATTGATTCGGGTATATTTCAGGATATCGATGAGTAACTTCTGCATTCTGCTAGCCGAGCTATTGATCCGATTCAGCGATTCAATAACTTTATCAGACATCGTTTCCTTTTCTTTCATCAGGATGCGCGAAGAGATCAGCTGCATTTTACGCAACGGCTCCTGAAGATCATGCGTACTGATCCAGTTGATATTTTCAAGTTCTGAATTGGTTTCTTTCAGTATTTCACTGAGTTGCCTGTACTTGGTTTCTTCCAGGCTTAACACCAAAAATGTAGCATGTTTTTGTAAAAGGTTGGCGTAGTTTGCCGCAGCATTCAATTCGGGTGCCAGCCATGGTTTGCTCACACATTGAACGATTTCTTTCCACAAATCGAACGAATTACGGGGCGACAGTCCGTTTTTGTCTTTTATAATCGCTTTCGACGGATCACCTGCCCAGTGCACCTCGTTCAGCGTTTCGGGGCGGAACCACATAATGGAATTTGGGCCTTCGGGTGCCAATGAATGGTATAAAACACCAGCTACCTGTTTGCACAAATCACCATACTCAGGCAAGTAATCCTGTAATTTTTCGGTGTGAAAGCTTGAATTTTCGCTGATTGATGAAATAGCGGTCGCCAAGGTCAGCAAGCCCTCGTCCGATGGTGTCATTCCGCGTTTATAAATGTGACCGTTAAAAATGATTGCAGCCCCGGCCGCGTTGCAAAGCGTTAGGATTGCGTCGGAAGCCAGCAATTTATTAAAATCGTGCTGCTCGGCTCCCAACTCAATCGCAGTTAATTTCTCGAGTGCCGCGTTCGACGCCAGAGAAACTTTATACTCCTCGTTGGATTGCCTTACGTCAATTTGAGACGTGATGAAATGTCCTTGCAGTTGCGCGGCCAGTCTGATTTCAGGTTTAATAATTTTCGGCGAATAATGATGACATGCAATCAGTCCCCATAATCTGCCCTGATGAATGAGCGAAATAGTCAGCGTGGCACCAACACCCATATTCTGGAGATATTGAACGTGAATAGGCGAGGTGCTGCGCAGTACCGAGTGGCTTAAATCGAGATTCGTGTTCTGGTTGTTGTCAATTGTATAAATCGGTACCGGTGTATAATTGATATCGGATATGATTCGGAGGAGATTCTTTAAATACAATTGCCTCGCCTGCACGGGAATATCGGTGTGCGGATAATGAAGTCCTAAAAACGGCTCCAGATCGTCGCGAAGGGCTTCGGAAATAATCTCACCGTTGTAATCGCTATCGAATCTGTAGATCATCACCCGGTCATAACCGGTAATCTGTCTTGTCTCGCGAGCTACCATATCGCATAATTCCTGCAATGTGCTGGTTTGGTTCATATACGAAAGGAAGCGCGAAGTTTGATCGTAGATATCGGCTAACGGAACTGATTCGTCCAATTCTGGCTCTGCCTCGATAATGATATTTTCTGCGCTGCGATGGATGTGGCAACTGAAATTGTGGCCTCGTATCTCACTGCGTATCGGATGACCTGCAGTGCTATTGGTAGCGATGTTCGATAAACGCGAACATAAGTCAGGCGGAAGTATTTTCGAGATGTGTTCCGATAGGATTTCTGCCGGCGTCAATCCGATGAATTCCGTAACGTTTTGGCTGCAAAAGGTAATTTGTAAAGTAGATGAATCGATTGCGATCAGAAAACCGTGCGGCTGAATACTACCGGGAATGTGAATTGGTTCGTGTTCGCAGTTGGTAAGATTTACAATATCCCGGTTGACAATATCCCTGATTTTCATACAACGTTTAAGGACGATTTTGCAAAATGTTTGTGTATGGCGCCAAAGGCGTATAATGCTCCGTCGATAATTTCCTGACCTGCAGCATGTTCTTTTTCATAAGCTGTAAGATCTTTGAGGAAATTTTTCCAATAGCTACCGGTATGATTGCCATATCCTGCAAGGAAGGACGCGCCGTTTGTAGCGCTGAGGCCCAAAACCGACTCGACATTTTTAAGAATGTATCTGCCTCCCAGCGTGGAACCTTCCACAACGTAGATAATTCCCGCGATGAACGCAGGTGAGTCGATAGCAGTGTCAAAAACGGGGCGTGGCGATATTGGTTTACCATCTAATGAACAAAAATCATCACTCAGTAATTGAGTTTTCATCCTGAATGTCAAATCACTGTAAATCGAGTTGGCCCTTGGAAAGAAGTGCTTTTCCACATCGTATATTACATCAAACATCAACTGCAGATAATTGCGGTAGGCGTCCATGGTGAGTTGCGGACTCATCAGTGCCGAGGTGACATCCAGACTTTCCAACGCTTGGTGTACATCGGCCGTGGCAGATTTAATGGCTGCTGCAAAAGACTGGTCTGAATCGGTATTTTGTTGGGAATCTAACATCAGTAAACTTATGCAGAATAAACAAAATTTTCTTCGGTAGCGTTAAATGTTTTCCAATCGATTCGCATCGCATGGGCAATGCTTTCTTTCAAAGTTGAGAAATTGGAGGACTTGGGAACATAATAACTTGCGCCCAATTCTTTACTCAAAGCGATTGATTGCTCGTCATGTGAAGTTGAAAAAATCACAATAGGAAGTTTCTTAAAAGAATCCGATGCGCGCAACTTTGTCAATACATCGAATCCTGTAAGGCCGGGCATATTCAGATCAAGAAACAGCATGCTCGGTGCGGGCGGCGGATTTTCAAGCGCGGCCAATAACTTCAATCCCGATGGATACGTGTGTATGTTTGCCGTGTTATTTACTTCGCCGGCAACTTCACAAAAGAATTCGATATCATCTTCGTCATCATCTGTGTAAAAAATCGTAAATTCTTTAGGTAAAAGCATTTTTTAAAAATTGGAAGGTAAATATAATCGATTTTGACCGGATAAAATCTGATGCCTCAAAGACTTAACATTTGATTAGTACTAAGGCCTCCGGAAAAATTTCTAGAGTGAACTCATATTCCCTGCCAGCGTCTCGATAAATTTACTGATGGGTCCTTTGATCATCATCGCCATCATCGCGTTAAATTCGCCTTCAAATAACAATTGTACTTCCGACTGATTTTCGCCGATTTCGTTGATGTTTGCAGTTAACGTAAAAGGTAGTTTGTCACTTGCCGCGCCGAGTATGATTTTATTCGGCGGAAGTTTTTCCTTCACTTTCAGTTTTATTTCCGGCATGCCTTTGAGCGCGAACACAAATGAATCTTCACTTGTGACTTCAAACTTGGCGATATTTTCGGGCATTAATTGCTCAAAATTGCGAACATCCGATAAGGATTCGAATAATTGTGACGCCGGTTTATCGACGATGACTTTCTGGCTTTCTAAATTCATGGTTGTATTTTGGTGGTTTCGACATCCCAACCCGCAGGATTGGCGCTCCAGACTTCAAGAGCCTGTTGTTCATCTTCAGTTATGTATTTCCGTTCGACGGCAATTGAGAGCAGGTTTTGATAGCTGCTCAGGGTAAATAAGGTGACATTTTCATTTCGGAAGTTTTCTGCGGCAATTTCGAATCCATACGTGAAAATTGCTGCCATTCCTTTGATATTTGCCCCGGCTGCACGAAGTGCTTCCACGGCAAGCAAACTGCTTTTTCCAGTGCTGATCAAATCTTCCACCACCACTACATTCTGGCCTTTCTGTAAAAATCCTTCTATTTGATTCTGCCTGCCGTGCTTTTTTGCCTCCGGCCTGACATAGACAAACGGCAACCCCATATATTCGGCAACCAATACGCCAATTCCAATCGCGCCGGTAGCCACACCCGCAATAACGTCGGGCTTTCCAAACTGATTTTCGATGTGCCTGGCAAATTCCTGCCGGATGTAATTACGGATAGGAGGAAAGGACAATGTTAGACGATTGTCGCAGTAAATGGGAGATTTCCATCCAGAAGCCCATGTAAATGGATTTTTAGGATTCAATTTAATTGCATTTATTTGCAAAAGCAATTCGGCAGTTTTCTCGGCTGTATCTTTGTTAAAAACCATATCACAAATGTATAAAGTTTTTGTGAACGACAAGCCTCTTTTTCTGACCAACCAAATTGTCAGGGAAACCGATTTTCAGTTGTTTCTGTTAGAAAGCGTTGATATCAAGCAGCTTATATGTAAGATATTTCAAAATAAAATTTCAAAGGCATGGCTTTACCATCCTGATGAAAAGGAAATCATGAAAACGCTCAAGTCAAAGCTTCCGGTGAATAAGGCCGGTGGCGGTTTGGTCTACAATCAAAAAGGACAAGTGCTTTTTATTTTCAGGAATGGAAAATGGGATCTTCCAAAAGGAGGAATCGAGAAAGGTGAAGAGATAAATGAAACGGCACTCCGTGAAGTTTATGAGGAAACAGGCGTACGCGGACTCGAATTAAAAGAGAAAATCCACAAGACCTATCACGTTTTTAAACGCAACGGCCGTTATAAGTTGAAAATCACCCATTGGTTCCGAATGGAAACCGACTATGAGGGTCCGCTTTACCCGCAAGCCGAAGAAGGCATCGATAAAGTTGAATGGCTGAACCCGGCACAGGTGCAGGAGGCTTTGTTGAATTCTTACGAAAACATCAAGCTACTATTTGAAAACCATCAATCGGTTATACGGTAAACGGGATATTGCAGATGCGATTTTTCGTAATGTTCCGAATTTTTGTAGATCCAATCAATTTGGGCAGCACCCGATTCCGCGAATTTGGCATCCGACTTCTTCTTCCGCTCGAAATCCGACCGCAACTTCGCATCTTTCTCAAGTAACCTTTTGGCCAAATCCTCAAACACATACGCCGAATAATACTCTTTTTGCTGAAGTATCGAGTCAAAGAAATTCCATACGAAAAACGAATCATTCGCCAACGGTTCCAATGTTTCCAGTAAATATTTTAATCCGGGCTGGCTGGTGGAAATCAGATAATCACCTTTGCGGAATGCAATCATTTTCTTTTCAGTTTGCAAACTGATAGTATTATGCGGATAATGACCTTCGTAAGCATATGAAGATGTTTTGTAATCGCCGATTCGATATGACTCCACTAGGATTTCCCTATCCGAAGACAGTTGTTCCATCACAATATTGTTCTGTTTCAGCAGTTCGATAACATTCCACCAGGCTTTCGGTATGATGTAACTTTTAGGGATCTTAACCTGTACAGTAGGTTTGAAAGTTGAAAAATACGGAATCTTTTTGCGAAAGGGTCTCGACTGATCGTAGTACAGCCGCGGCTTACCTGAAATATCACTGGCTTTTTCAGCTCCTTCGTAACCCAAAAAATCAATCTCACCGGGAACAGTTTTATCTATTTCCCATTTCAGCGTGTAATTTTGCCCGGCTTTGTACATAGCGAGATTCTGCGCGCGCAACTTTTTTACCCTGCTGAAATTTTTCTCGAGATAACCAATGGTTGTCACCATATATTCGTAGGTCACTGCCACGCGCGATGCATAATCTTTGAGCATATGGGTTTCCGGCATCGATCCAATGGTATTGAACATGGATGCGTAACCGGTGGAATATCTTGGGTAATCCATAAATTCTTCAAATCCGGCGTCGGGAGTGCGATCGTGGATGTTTACATAGGGAACCGATTCGATGTTTTTTCTTTTCAAATCTTTCAGCAGCTCCGGCAGCATCTCATTCCGCCAAAACATCCCCAATTTCCCGCCAAGTTTTTGCGGTTGTGTCGCGATATAAGTGAAGGTATATTGATAATCGGCGCCATTGCTTACATGGTTGTCGATAAAAACATCGGGGTTGAACTTGTGAAAAATACCGGCAAAACTCCGCGCGTTTCGGCTATCCGACTTCACAAAGTCCCTGTTCAGGTCGTAGTTTCTTGCGTTCCCACGGAAACCATAACTTTCCGGACCGTTTTGATTCGTGCGTGAGTGCGAATTGCGGTTCAGTGCGCCGCCAATGTTATATACCGGAATGGTTACGACTACCACGTTTTTAGGCACGGCAATCCTGCCCAAAGCCAAATCGCGGAACAGCATCATGGTTGCGTCAATACCGTCGGGTTCGCCCGGATGTATGCCGTTGTTGATGAGTAATGTCGCCTTGTTCGCGGATGAGCCAATTTGTGCATCATGGTCGAAGGTGACTGTGTGCAGCGGTTCACCCGAATCGGTCGGGCCTTCTGCCGAAATGGAGATGGTGCTGAAATTAGCTGCCAGCATCCGATAATAGGCTATGGTTTCATCGTAGGTGGCTGTTTGGTTGCCATTTCCTTTTTCGTAAGGTGTCAGATAATCGTTTTGTGCAGATGCCATAACAGAAAATAATAAAATTGAAATCGGAAGCCTCATCGTCGTGATTTAAAATGTAAATGTAAAAATTTTGGCGGCAATCAGATACCTTTGCAAGATGACGTACGATAATAAATCAAATAATATAGTAGCCAATCTCGGAATTGAAGAATTGAATGAAATGCAATTAGCCGCTGAAGAGTCAATTCTTCGCGATGCCAATGTGTTGCTGCTTTCTCCAACGGGATCCGGAAAAACACTGGCATTCCTGCTTCCTATTTTCCAGCTCCTGGAGGCCGATAATCCAAAAGTACAATGCCTGATACTTGTACCATCGCGCGAACTTGCGCTTCAAATTGAGCAGGTTTGGAAAAAAATGGCGACCGGCTATAAGGTTAATGTATGCTACGGTGGCCATTCGGTTGAAACCGAAATCAAAAATCTGAGCAACCCGCCCGCGTTATTGATCGGTACGCCCGGCAGGATCGCCGATCACATCGAACGCAGAACGTTTGATCCCACAACTGTCCGAACCTTGATCCTGGACGAATTCGATAAATCGCTGCAATTGGGCTTTCACGAACAAATGTCATTTATAATCAGCCGTCTGAGCCAGGTGTCGAAGCGGATTCTGGTTTCGGCCACCGATATTGAAATTCCGAAATATGTAAATGTCCAACGTCCCACAATACTCGATTTTACACGGGATTCAGCCGATGAGAATTTGTCGCTCAGAATGGTCCAGGCGAAAGATAAGGACAAGATCGACAGCTTATTTGCTCTTTTGTGCTCGCTTAACGCCGAGGCAGCACTAATTTTCTGTAACCACCGCGATTCTGCAGAGCGGATAAGTGATACGTTGAATGAACGCGGAATCTTCGCTACGTATTATCACGGAGGCATGGATCAGGACGAGCGTGAACGCGCTTTGGTTCAGTTTCGGAACGGGAGTGTACGTTATCTGATTACCACTGATCTTGCTGCCCGCGGCCTCGACATTCCCGAGATGAAGTGTGTTATCCATTACCATTTGCCATCCAAATTGGAAGAATTTACGCATCGCAACGGCAGGACAGCACGAATGATGGCCACGGGCACTGCGTATGTGCTGGTTCATCAAAGTGAGAAAAAAGTCGATTATCTCAATTACGACATGCCTGTATTTGAATTATCAGCCCAGGCGAAACTACCCAAAGCACCTGATTTTCAAACGCTCTATATCAGCGGCGGAAAGAAAAATAAGCTTAATAAATTCGATATTGTCGGGTTTTTGTCACAAAAGGGTGGTTTGGATAAAAATGATCTGGGGCTGGTCGAGGTCAAGGATTTTATTTCATTTGCCGCCGTAAAATCGGATAAAGTGAAGCAAGTGCTGCAAAATATCCGCGATCAAAAAATGAAAGGCAAAAAGTATAAAATCGAAGTTGCTCGCGGCGTGGTCAAAAAGGAAGAAAATTAATTATTTCGTCCGGACTGCGTCGGGAACCAACAGCTGATATTCACCACCATTCCTGATGACATCGCGCACAATACTCGAACTGATATAGGCCGTATTGGCCGAGGTTAGCAAGAACACCGTTTCGATTTTCGAAAGTTTACGGTTTGTGTGAGCAATGGCTTTCTCAAATTCGAAATCGGCCGGATTCCGGAGCCCTCGTAAAATGAATTTCGATTTTATCTTTTTACACAGCTCGATGGTCAGGCCTTCATAAGTCATGACCGACACTGTTTCGTCGTCCTTGAAACTCTCTTCAATGAATCGCTTGCGTTCCTCAAGCGGAAACATGTATTTTTTATCGGCATTCACGCCAATCGCCACAACGATTTTGTCGAACAGAGGAATGCTGCGCTTGATCAAATCGTAATGACCTAATGTTATTGGGTCGAATGAACCTGGAAATACTGCTATTTTCGCCATAATGGTTTTCTTTGTAATGCGAGTTCGATCTCGTTATCGAGTAAAACCGAGAATTCAATATTGGCAAATCGTGCCTGTTGCGGGAAGATGCTTTGAGGCGATAATCCCGGATTTGTATTTATTTCGATAAAATGCGGTACGTCATCCATTATAATGAATTCGGAACGTGAAAATCCGGTCATGCCCAATGCGTCGTAGACCTTTTTTGCCGAAGTGATCACTTTTTCGGCTATTTCATCAGAGATACGTGCCGGCGTGATTTCTTCAGATTCGCCCGAGTACTTGGCGGCATAATCGAAAAATTCGTTGTGCGAAACAATCTCTGTTAATCCGAGAACAGTTGTTTTTCCGTTTAATTTCAAAACGCCAACGGAAATCTCAACTCCGTCCAGAAATGACTCGATAAGAATGTCGGAATCCTCTGCGAATGCGAATTCCAGCGCTGCGTCGAGTTGGTCGAGACTGTTCACTTTGGTAACTCCCAAACTGCTGCCCGATTGATTCGGCTTGACAAAAAATGGTAGTCCGAGTGTGTCTTCTAACGCGGTTCCGGAAATATCGTCGCCTTTACTCAAATATACAGAGCGCGCTTTCGGGATGTCGAATTTGGAGAGCACCGATAAAGTATCGCGTTTGTTGAAAGTTAAAGCCGACTGGTAAAAATTGCATCCGGTATACGGAATCTCGACCAATTCCCAATAGGCCTGAAGATGACCGTCTTCGCCCGGAGTACCATGGATGGTATTTACAATCACATCGAATGTTACCTTCCGGTTTGCAGTAAAAGAAAAGTCGGCTTTGTCAATTGAAATTCGCTGATTGTCGTGGATGGCAAACCAGCCGTCGGTCAGCACATGGACTTCAAACACAGTATATTTTGATCGGTCAAGGCTTTCGAGTATCAGTTGGCCACTACGCAGTGAGATCACCGATTCATCGGAGTATCCACCCATCACAACAGCTATGTTCATTAAGATCGGGATTAATTAGCAAACAAAATTACATTTTTTTTGAAAACGGATGCCACTGGTAATTTTATATCTTTGCGTAAATTAAAATTTATGAGTTTTCGAAAATACGCCACCAGCCGCTCCTTCTTCATACAGGTGGTCGCTGCCATTACGGTAATTGTACTGTTGGTTTTTATTTGTATGTATTGGCTTACATTTACCACATTGCACGGCGAGGAGATATCGGTGCCCGATCTTAGCAAACTCAGCGAAGAACAGGCTGAAGAAAAACTCAACGAACTGGAACTTAACTACATAATACTGGATAGTGTCGACTATGTAAAGGAATATCCAAAGTATAGTGTTGTTCAACAGGATCCCAGGGCTGGCGCCAAAGTAAAAAAGGGCCGAAAGATCTATCTTAAAATAAACTCATCGGGCTTTACATCGATGCGAATGCCGAACTTGATCGAAAAGACCTATCGGCAGGCAGTTCCGACATTATTGTCACTCGGACTGGAAGAAGGCAAGATCACTTACAAACCGTACCTCGGTAAAGATATGGTGCTCGAAATGTGGCATAACGGAAAAAAACTCAAGCCGGGCGACAAAGTGCAAAAATCATCAAAAATTGACTTGGTCCTGGGTGACGGGAAAGTAGGCTTTGATGAATCGGATATAGATACCGCACCGGATAATGTTGATTATGACGAAACAGCAGATGAATAATATCGAAGAATCGGAAGATGAGTTATTTGAACATTTTCGTTTTGAGGTAACCAAAGGACAGGCACTGCTGCGAATTGATAAATTTCTGATGGGTTTAATTCCCAATTCCACCCGGAACAAGATACAGCGTGCGGCCACCGATGGCGACATTTATGTAAATGACTTGCCGGTCAAATCAAATTACAAAGTCAAGCCTTTTGATGTGGTGCGAATATTACTCGCTCATCCACCGTTTGAAAACAGGGTCGATCCCGAAAATATTCCACTGGACATTGTTTATGAAGACGATGCATTGCTGTTGATCAACAAGCCTGCTGGTCTTGTCGTTCATCCCGGCCACGGAAACTACACGGGAACTCTTGTAAACGCACTCGCTTACCATTTTGAAAATCTTCCTTTAAACAGCAGTGAACGACCGGGATTGGTTCACCGAATCGACAAAGACACATCGGGACTATTGGTTATTGCCAAAACAGAAGCTGCTCTTAGCCATCTCGCGCGCCAATTCGAATTCAAAACCTCGGAACGCGAATACGTAGCCCTGGTATGGGGAAATGTGAAGGAAGATGCGGGAACGATTGAAGGAAACATAACCCGACATGCAAAAGACCGTATGCAAATGATGGTGACCGACGATCCCGATGTTGGAAAACCTGCAATTACCCATTACAAAGTTATTGAGCGATTTGGCTATGTAACATTGGTGTCGTGCAAACTCGAAACCGGCCGAACGCACCAGATTCGGGTTCATATGAAACATTTGGGACATCCTTTGTTCAATGACGCCCGTTATGGAGGCGATCGGATTTTAAAAGGAACCACTTTTACGAAATACAAGCAGTTTATAGAGAATTGTTTTAAAATATTGCCGAGGCAGGCGCTTCATGCAAAGACATTGGGATTTGTACATCCCGTAACCGGTGATATGATGCGTTTTGATACCGAACTTCCGCAGGATATGCAGGATGTAATTGAGAAATGGCGCGGCTACTCGGTTTCGAATGCTGCCGAGGCGGATGAAGATGAATAGCTTATGAAAATTGTAATTTCACCAGCGAAAACACTGGATTATGAGTCGGATTTGCCCATTGCCGAATACTCGCAGCCTGCGTTTCTATCGCGTTCCCGTAAAATTCATTCTGTTTTAAAAAAATTGAAACCAGCCGAATTGTCGGAGCTGATGGATATTTCAGCAAATCTGGCCGATTTAAACTGGCGGCGAAATAAGAAATGGAAAACTCCTTTTACTGCCGAAAATGCACGGCCTGCCGTATTTGCATTTAATGGCGATGTTTATACCGGACTGGATGCATATTCGATCCCGAATGAAAATTTTGCGCCGCTACAGGATAAACTTAGAATCCTGTCGGGATTGTATGGAATTCTGAAGCCGCTGGATCTCATACAGCCCTACCGATTGGAAATGGGTACGAAGTTGGCCGTAGGAGAATCGGAGAATTTGTACGACTTCTGGCGCGAGACCATTACCAAATCGCTGAATAAGGAATTGAAGAAAAACGAATTGTTCGTAAATCTTGCCAGTCAGGAATATTTTAGTGCGATTGATGTGAAAAAACTAAAGGTCCCGGTTATTACCCCTGAGTTCCGCGATTTTAAGGATGGCAAATTGAAGATGATCAGCTTTTTTGCCAAGAAGGCGCGCGGCATGATGGTTCGCTATATAATAGACACCCACGCCAAGACGATTGACGACCTGAAAGGTTTTAATTATGATGGTTATGCTTTTGATGCGAATTTGTCAAAAGGAAACAAATTGGTGTTTACGCGGTAATTAATTTTCCAAAGCTTCTATTTCCCGAAGATTCTGCGAAGTATTTTTGCGCTGATTGCGCGACAAGTCCCACATTGCATCGACACCGTGCTTGGCCGTTTGCTGAACTTTCAGCAGCTGCTTTGTGAGCACCTCCAATTTTCCGGCATCCCGGATATCCAATTTAGGTTTGATCTGGTCGACAAAATCCAGAAATTCAGGAAAAATCAGTGCATTCTCCTCGTATTCACTTTTTAACTCCTCGTGCGACTCCTTGATATCCCGACTGAGATCATTGGAGTAATATTCGCTGATACGGCGCAGTTCGCGTACGAGTTTTTGCTTATTGTTTTTAAACATTCCCATGGCGAAGATATTTGTGTAACTTGTTTGAAGTCAATCAAATATAATAAAAAAATATACTGCGTGTATTTTTTTTATGCTGAAGTATTATTTTCGAAGCCAGTTGCTTAACAATTGTTTGCCGCCGGGTGTGAGAACGCTTTCAGGGTGGAACTGGACACCTCGGATATCATAAATTTTGTGGCGAAGAGACATGATTTCGCCATTGGTATCGGTGGAAGTGATTTCAAGTACATCGGGGAAATTGTGCCGATTTACACTCCACGAATGATAGCGTCCAACGGTGACAGGTGATTCCATTTGGTCAAAAAGCGATTCGTTTGAAGCGGTAATCGTGAGTTCGCCGGAAACGCCGTGATATACTTTTTCAAGGTTGATGAGCGATCCGCCAAAGACTTCGGCGATCGCCTGTTGGCCCAGGCAAATCCCCAGAATTGATTTGGATGAAGCAAACTTTCGGATAACATCTTTAAGCAATCCGGCCTGATCGGGAAGTCCGGGGCCGGGTGATAACAAAATTTTGTCGAAAGACTCAAGTTCGTCCAGTTCGAATTCATCATTCCGGAATACGATGACGCTGCAATCGAGTGCTTCGAGGTAGTGCACCAGGTTGAAGGTGAAACTGTCGTAATTGTCGATGACGGCGATTTTGATCATGGCGCAAAAATACACAATTACGTGCGACTGCGAGAAGGATGGAAGTGGAAAGCCCACAGCCGGAAGAATGACGGCGCGGACTTGCAGCGGACAGCCTGACCCGGTGCCAATGGAAATTGCCCGATGACAGCGAAAATGCCGGGTCTCGCCCATAAAAAAACCCCGAAAGCATCCGGGGTTTTGAAGATATTGTTGGGAGTGATTAGTAAACCAAAACCACATTAAGATCGAAATCATCGTAGATTGTTGCATCTCCGAGTCCGCTGAAAATGGAAGCTGACTTATATTCGATGCCGTATTTGGTGCGGTCGATTTTCACATCGGCTGATGCAGTATTGTCGGTCACTTTCATGTCGAAGATCACCGGATTTGTTTTCCCTTTAATGGTAAGATCGCCTGTTACAGTGTATAGACCTTTGCTTTTTTCAACCACGTTGCGGAAGATAAGGGTTGCGGTTGCGAATTTATCGGTGCCGAAGAAATCATCGGCCTTTAGGTGTCCTTCGAGTTTTTCTTTGCCTTGACCTGCTTTAAGATCATTTACGGTGATGGTATTCATATCGACTGTGAACTGGCCACCAGTAAGTTTGTTCTTTTTGAATGTGAGGGATCCGTCTTTAATGGAGACCGTTCCGTCGTGTTGGCCGGTCACTTTTTTACCAACCCATGCGATGCTGCTTTTCTTGATGTCGACTTTTTTTTCCTGAGCCGATGCATTTACTGTTCCGAATGCCACGAGTAGGGCGATTGCAATTGTTTTCAAATTTTTCATTGTTCGTAATTATTAATTAAAGTTAAATTGATTATTATTTATTTTCCCGCCGATGGCAAATGATATGCCGATGCGATCATGAACGGTATTTTTCGAGTAGTTCATTAAGTTTATTAATCTCGGCCAGGGTTAGTTTGGACGCAAAATCCGACTCGTGTTGGGTTATCTTCGGATCCAGTTTTTGTAGCAGGTCCAAGCCTTTGGCAGTAATCAAAACTTCCATTTTTCGGCGGTTTTTGGTGCAGATCTCGCGGGTGACCAGTTCTTTCAACAATAACTTGTCGACCAGACGCGTTGTATTGCTGGTCTTGGCGATCATGCGTTCCTGTATCATATGCATATTTGCCGGTGAGCCTTTTTGTCCGCGCAGTATTCTCAGCACGTTGAATTGTTCGGCAGAGAGATCGTATGATTTTAATATTTCGTTCATCCGTTCAGAAAGTGCGGTTTGGGTAACCAGAATATTGAGGACGGTTTTCTTTTCGATTCCTATCGCATTCGATTTTGTAATATCTTCTATCGTCATTTGTAATTACCATATTTGTATGTACAAATGTAATATAATTTTCTTGATACTAATTTCTGCGTTGTTATATTTTTGTTAAAAGTAATATTCCAGACGTTGATTCAGTAAATTTATGCGAACCCGTAAACGATGAAGTATTTATATTTATTTGCTGTTTTTTTGATGATTTCCTGCGGCGAGCGGGAGAAACCTGTGGCTAAAATGGTGGCGTTACAATCG
>JADKLW010000307.1_pt1 | contig 16447 bp, 19 predicted proteins | sample 8641881 | NCBI WGS metagenome assembly JADKLW01 (sample SAMN16272185, study PRJNA661076) | feces metagenome | isolation source: fecal sample from diarrhoea affected cattle B | host: Bos taurus | place: South Africa: Lokaleng Village, Mahikeng | collected 2019-09 | reverse complement strand
AATCGCCACCCTGATTTTTGGCAAAAAGATAATCATACAAAGCTGTTCTCATGCCTCCCAAGTGCAACGGTCCGGTAGGACTTGGTGCAAAACGCACTCTTACTCTGTTCATTTAAAAAAAATTAAGCGACAAATTTAACGAAAAATTGATTCTTAACAGAAGTAGTTATATTTTATTTAATTTTGTATCAAATATTACAACATGCTTGAAACAGGTGAAAGACCTTGGGGAAAATACTACGTGCTTGCAGATGAACCTAATTATAAGCTTAAAAGAATTGAAGTCCATCCGGGACATCGTCTCTCCTATCAATATCATCAACATAGACAAGAATTCTGGACTGTAGTAGAAGGAGAAGCTGTCATTACTCTTGATGGAGAAGAAATAATTTTAAATTATAGTGAAAGTATTTCCATCTCATTGGGTGCCAAACATCGGGTTGAAAACCGTACCGAGAGTCTTCTGGTTATTATAGAAGTACAAACCGGTACTTATTTCGGCGAAGATGATATTATCAGACTAGAGGACGATTACAACCGGACTCATACCGATTAAGGGTTTTCGATTATGGTAAAAGTTCTGAAAAAAAATAAATTTCTATATTATATTCATTCTTATCTAATGTATTGTGTTTCTGTAAAAGAATATCAGGAACAAATAAGAACATTAGAGACAAAACTTGCCAACCACCAGCTGAGAGAAGTTGAGGAAAGAGTAAAATATTATAATCAACTGGACAAATCTGATTTTCCGTTCAGTACCTCTCATAAAATAAAAGACTTAAAGAAACCCAAAAGCCCGACTACTTATTACCATGATACCTACGAATATGCAAGATTTTTTGATGAAAACTTTGGCCTGAACTTTACTTTTGGTGATGTAGTGCACGTGCCTGAAATTCCAAGTATAGTGAAAAGTCGCCCGGTTGGTGATCATAACAAAAACAGTGTACTGCTGAATCTGGACAAAGCAAGACATTTTATTTGGGTAAAAGATAATAGGCCGTTTCATGAAAAGAAAAACATGCTTATTGGCCGTGGCGCTATTTATCAGGAACACCGGTATCGTTTTTATGAAAAATTTTTCCGTCATCCGCTATGTAATTTAGGACAGGTAAATAAGACAGGTGCTAAACCTGACGAGTGGCTGAAACCTAAAATATCATTTGCAGGGCATTTGGAATATAAATTCATCCTCTGCCTTCAGGGGAATGATGTCGCAAGTAATTTAAAGTGGGTGATGTCCTCCAATTCTATCGCAGTAATGCCAAAACCCACTTTAGAAACGTGGTTCATGGAAGGCAAACTGGAAGGCGGAAAACATTATATAGAAATAAAAGATGATTATTCTGATTTAGAAGATCAGCTGAATTATTATATTTCTAATGTTGATGAATGTCTAAAAATAATCCGAAATGCCAATGCATTTTGTACACAGTTTTATCATCAGGATATCGAAGATTTGTGTAGTTTGAAAGTTCTGGAAAAATATTTTGCCCGGTTTATTTCAGAAAAAACAGTTTGAAAAAAAGTAACGGCTGTTTATATTTCAGCTTATATTTCTCTTTTTTCCAGTTGCGGCTAACAGTCTGTCTTTCCTTTTCTGATTTAGTATTACTCAACAAGATCTGATATTTAAAAAAAAGGACTTTCAGTTCATGTTTTTTCTTAAGATTTGGTTTCAAATTGATGAAATCGAGATACTTCGCTGTTACTTTATAATAAGAATCCAACATTATATCCCATTTTCTGGAAAGACTTGTAGAAATAATTCGATAATAGAAAAGTTTCATATCAATAAATCCAATATCGTAACCTAATTTGCTCATTCTCAAATTCATGTCCCAATCTTCGGTTTGAATTTCTTCATCAAAAGGATAGTCTGTCAATAATTTCTTTCTAATAAATGTACCAACATTAACCGTCTGATTATCAATTATATTACATTCAAAAAAGTTGTCCAAATTTTTGATAACTATCTTTTTTTTATTACCAGCATATGCTGGAATCACTTCTCCGGTTTCCTGAATAAATTTATAGCCATCTGAAAAAACCAAATCGACATTTTCTTTTCTAATGAAATTTACTTTTTCTTCGATAAGATTTTCAAACCACCAATCATCTCCTGATAAGATAGCTACAAATTCACCAGATGCGCGAGCGACCATTAAGTTCAGGTTTTTCGCTACGCCATAAGACTCTGTATTCCGAATAAACTGATACGGAATATTTGATTGATCCAGTATTTTTTTAGCAATTTCTGCTGTATTGTCTTTTGATATGTTATCTAAAAAAATAATTTCTTTATTGGAATAACTTTGTGAAATGGCCGATTGACAGGCTTGTTCGATGAACTGTTCATGGTTCATCGTAATTATCAAGATGCTGACCAGTGGATTATTATCCTGCATATTTAATACTGATTTACAACAGTTATAATTTTTTCGATTTCACCGTCGCTCATTACGGGACTTATTGGAAGGCTTAATACTTCACGGTGTATCTTTTCAGTTACGGGAAGCGAGAGATGCGAAAATTCCTGATAGCACTTTTGTTGGTGTGGCGGAATGGGATAGTGAATCAGTGTCTGAATTTGGTTATCGAGCAGGTATTTCTGAAGCAGAAGTCTTTCTTTCGTACGGATAACAAATAAATGCCATACATGCTCGTCAGTATTTTCAGGGATTTCGGGGAGAATGAGCTTTTTATTTAAAATTTCTGTACAAAATCGATATGCTATTTGCTTTCTTCTTGTATTTTCATCATCAATATATTTCAATTTAACATCCAAAACAGCCGCCTGAATTTCATCCAGCCGTGAGTTCAAACCTTTATACTTATTAACGTATTTTTCGTTTGAACCATAATTCGCCACGGCTCTGAGACAGCCAGCAAGATCGTCATCATTTGTAGTAACAGCGCCACCATCGCCTAATGCACCCAGATTTTTTCCCGGATAAAAGCTGAATGCTGAGGCATCTCCTAAATTTCCGGTTTTGATATTCTGAAAACTGGCTCCAATAGCTTGTGCATTATCTTCGATCAATTTCAAATTGAATTTTTCAACAAGATTTTTCAGTTCCTCATTGTATGAAACCCGCCCATACAGGTGAACAGTCATTAAACCTTTTGTGCGATGAGTGAGATGTTTTTCTATTTCATCAGGATTTACATTGTATGTTAAAATATCCGGTTCCACAAAAATGGGAACAAGATTGTTATCCGTAATTGCAAGAACCGAAGCAATATATGTGTTAGCAGGGACCAGAATTTCGTCGCCTTCCTGCATAACTCCCAATTCAACATAAGATTTAAATATAAGACGCAGTGCATCAAGACCATTGGCGACACCGATGGCGTGTTTTGCCCCAATATAGCCTGCGAGATTTTTTTCAAATACCTCTACCTGCTTTCCCAGTAAATACCAACCACTTCGGTATACTTCAAGGATTCTTTCTTCGATTTCCTGTTGATGAAGAAGATTTATTTTTTTTAGATCAAGAAATTTAATTTCCATCGTTTACTGTATTTTAACTTTCTTTTTAGCTGGATTTCCAATCCATGTTTCATTATCCGGAACATCTCTGGTAACTACACTACCAGCTCCAATCATTGCATTCTCGCCAATGGTAATTCCCGGGAGAATTGTAGCATTTGCGCCAATAGAAGCGCCTTTTCTTACCAAAGTTCTTTCCAGAATAAAGTCTTTATTTTTAGACTTTGGTTGATTGTCATTGGTGAATGTCACATTGGGCCCGACAAAAACATGATCCTCAAGTGTAATACCATCCCAAATCTGAACACCGGGTTTTATCGTCACATTGTTCCCGATTACAACGTCATTTTCAATAAGCACATTGAAATTGATATTACAGTTAGACCCTATTACCGCTTTTTTCAGAACTACACAAAACTGCCATATTACCGTTCCCTGGCCTATATTTTTACTTTGAACATCTGATGTAGGATGGATTTTCATAACGCTAATAATTTTTGTAGATGTTCCCGGAACAAATCAGGTGAAATATAATAGTCGGAGTGAAATTTGGATTCAGGAGAGTCAAATCTCAGATGATATAAATCAAAATCTACAAATTCTGCAAGAGTGGAAAACACTGAAAAATCTGACCACACATTTCCCAGCCACATTAGTCCTTTAGTGGATTTAGGATTCGAAAAAATAATATTTGTCCAAGCTGCTCCACTGGGTCCTGCAATATAATCTGCGTTTTGTATGAGAAATATCTGTTCATGAATATTGTAATCTTCCAGATATACCGGTTCAAAACCAAACTCTTCAGCAACAGCTATAAGATCCTTCTCATTATACTTGCGAAATTCTGATTTTCGTGCAAAGAAAATTTTTGATTTTCTTTCAGTTCTTACTTGTGAAGAATCCAAAGATTTTAAACAAATTTCACGGACAAACTTTACAGAATCTTTTGAGAACGCAGTGAACTGGCTTCGATATTTTTCTCCTTCTCCAATATTGGGTACTGTACTGTTAGGTAAAGTGAGATGCCACAGAGTATCAAATCCATAATAGTTTTTGGAAGAGAGAAAAACTGTCTCTTGGTCTTGTGTGAAGAAGGACAGAAGTGTTTTTAGGTTTTCGTTATTTTGAGCAGATTCATCGAAGATAAACGTCATCTTCTCATGATCGGGAATCTCTTTAATAAATTGAAATTTCGGTAAGAATTCGATCAAAAAGTGAAAGTAATTAAAACTGAACGTTCCGCCGAAAAAAACACCATCTCCTGCAATTTTCTTTTTTGGCAGATTGATCACTTTAGCCAACTGTTGAGAGTGGAAACAAAGTGTATTAGAGTTATATAGTAAAGTGTAATTGTCTGAAAAATCTATTATTTTTTCGTAATAAATATTTTTAAGATCCGAACTTAAAAAAATGGTAGAATCCGGAACTATCCACACCTCTTTCAATCCATATAACACTACTTCTTTAAGTGTTGTTTTCACAGGAGAGGGCTGTTGACTAAAAGTTTTGGGTGGGAAAGTTTGCGACTCCGTACTTGTGCGCAGTGCTTTTTTATATTGAAGATGAACTGCGGGAATCTGATCCAACGGAGTGAAACTGCATATTAACCTTTTAGCTTTCCGGAGAAATGATTTCAGGAAATATTTCCTACGCTGAGATTCCAAATATTTCTGTAACTCATCAATCGTCATATATTTCCTTTTGCAACAAACTCATCGTAACTGCGAATATAATCTTTCTCATCATACTCATTGCTGGCAATACACATTTGTACTGCATTATGCGAATACTGCATTGTACGCCAACACATTTTAGGGATAAACAGGCCTACATTTGGCTTTTCAAGAACAAATGTCTGTTTTTCACCATCCAACATTTCGGTGGTAACTGTTACTTTACCGGCTACTGCTACCAATATCTGATGCAAATCATAGTGCGAATGTCCACCTCTTTCCACTTCTTCCGGTGTAAAATAAGTCCAGTAAATTCTTTTAGGAACAAAAGGAAGATCACCTCTTTCAGCGATTGAAATATATCCAAGTGTTGGGCTTCCTATTTTTGGAAATTCGATTATAAAAGGTTTGTTCAGTTCCTGCATACTATTTTTTGATAAAAGGTGATAGTCTCGTTTACCATTTTTTCAATATTGTAATTTTCCCGTACTGTTTCCGCAGCTTTTATTCCAATATCTTTTCTCAATTGAGGTTGCGTAAATAAAAGTTGTGCTTTTTCCGCAAATTCCGCAGCATCCTTGGCAATCATTCCATTCTCGCCATCATTAACAATTTCTTCAAAGGACGGAATAGCAGAAACAATGATTGCTTTTCCTAAAGCCATTGCTTCTAACAAAGATAAACTAAAGTTTTCACCTTTTGAAGGGAAAAACATAATTTCGGCCTGCTCCAAAAGTCCTATAAACTCCTTGGCCGGCTTTCTCCCAAGAAATACAATATGATTCGATGCATCTTTACCTGTAAGTTGTAACAGTTTTTCCTTATGATTTCCGGTGTGCCCTATAAAATGAAGAGTACTTTTAGGGAATTTTTTATAAACTTCCCGGAACGCTAATGCAGCAGTATAAGCACCTTTCTGTTCCGATATATCACCTAAAATAAAAATGGAAAAAGGGATTTTTTGTAAAGAATCTGACGGAGAAAAAAACGCTGTATCAATACCATTATAAATCAATTTTGGATTTTTAACATGATAAAGTTCGCTGTTTACAATCTTAGAATATTCGGAGATCACGATATTATATGTTGATTTTGGCAAGGCTTGTTTCTCGCAGTGCATCTTGCCGAGACTTCTTTCATATCCAAAGTATTTGGCTAATACATTCCATGAACCATGATAGCGGACTACATAGGGTATTTTTAATTCTTCAAGAAAAAGAGACATACCTTCCCAATCATGCGTCTCGATAATGTCCGGAGATAAATTTTCTTTTCTAATAAAAAATTGAAGTTCTTGAGTCAAATACTTTTTTTCTTTTTCATAGAGGCTGTAATGAAGAGGCAATAAGTTTTTGAACTTTCCAGAAAGCGATCTTATCAACTCCGTCAGTTTGTTTTTTCTAAAGTAATCCTGAACAAATTTGTATCGAATACCGTCTTCTGTAAAATCAACTGATTTCTTATTGCTGCCAAAAACGGTAACCTTAATTCCGCGTTCCGCTAATTCTCTTGCAAGGTTTTTATAAAATATTCCCGTTCCCCCACTTTTTGAAATTAACGGATGGTGAAGTTCTTTGGTGAAGATTAATATATGCTGAAGTTGCTTCATTTCAAATCAAAAACGCGATCTACCCATTTGTCTAACGTATAATAATCGTAAATATTCTGGGATAACTTGCGGTAGGGTTTCTCAAAAAAATCGTTATTTAAATTGCTGAAATCGTTCTCCAGAATCAAAATGTTTTCAGGAGTATAAAAATCATAATTTATTATTTCACGATTATTCGTAATAATTTTTTTCTCTAAAGCCATCGCTTCAAAAAAACGAAAACTTAAACCTGTTTGTCCAGCCCGCATCAACTCAAGTATTGCTTTGGTATTTCTATAAACACGGATGGTTTCCGCAGCGGGAATAGTTTTGCGTTTCAGAACTGCATAATTTTTCAGTGATTCTCTGGCGAATTTAATCTGCTCTTTCCAAACTCGTTTTCCCACGATTAAAAAACGATAGGAAATTCCTTTTTTCTGCAATACAGGAGCCAATTTCTGCAAAATGCTGTTTCTGTTTTTATCGTAAGAAGTAATATAGTACAAATCCAAGTGAGGATTCTGAACTTCAGCCGGAAGGTATTCAAGATAATTATAGTTGGTAAGCTTTTCGAAGCCAAATTCCCGTACATCTTTGTCATCAAAAGAAAAGATCTTATCAAAAAAATGCAGTTTGTCCTGCACCGGATAGCGCTCCAAACTATCATATAAATAAGTGATGCAGCGATGGGTTTGTTCTTTGATGAATTGCAAAGTCTCTGAATCTAAAGTGTCCGGATTTAACACCAGAATTTGATCCTGAAAACCGATTTTTTCAAGGGATTCTATTACAAACCTTTGCCGTTTCTGATGTTTAAGGTTTTTTCCAAAGAATATTTTACTGAAAGCATTCGAAATTTTGCTGCCCAAATGTTTATGGGAAAAAGCTCCAATATTGATATGGTGAGCCTCAATATCGAGTTCATTCAGCTTGCGTACAATATGCTCATCATAATGCCAGAAATCAAAACTTATCAGACATATATTCATTTCTTCTGCTTTAAAGTTTGATAGGTTTCATGGACATAAAGACTCTGCAAGTAACTGATTTTTAGACCATTTATACCATCCAGAAATCCTAACTTCAGAAAATACATTTTGATAAATATAAAAAACACTTTGCTCCAATGAGTGACGACTGAATAATCTTTTCCTTTTTCTGCAAGTTCTTTCCCTTTCAAAAAACCATAATAAAGCATTTTCTTCTTAAAGTTTTCAAAATTTTCAAAAGAATAATGAAGGAGTTTATTTTTTAATATTCCGGTGGTTCCATTGACCTCTAAGGTTTCATGTACCTTTTTATTTTCTGCGTATTTGGCTTTAGATTTTCGGAACAAACGGAAGTTTTTATCATTTTGGGTTCCTGAGAATTTTATTTTTTTCTTCCCAACAAAAAAGATTCTGCGAATATAATAAGCATCTTTTGCATCCTTCACGTTTATTGTTTCGATGATTTCCTTTTGAAGTTCCGGCGTGGTTCTTTCATCACCGTCAAGAAAAAAAACCCAGTCATTTTCAGCAAGAGAAAGCGCTCTGTTACGTTGTTTGGTATAATCAACAAATTTGTGTTGATCAATCTTAACCTTAGGATTTTGCCGGGCAATTTGTACAGTTTGATCAGTACTAAATGAATCAACGACGATTATTTCATCACAAAAGTCAAAACATTTCAGGACTTCCTGAATATTTTTTTCTTCATTAAAAGTAATGATTAATCCGCTGATTTTCTCCGGCATATGCTATTTCTTATATTCCAACACCGTTTTCTCAATAATCCGAACGCAATCCAGCAGTTGTTCTTCGGTGATGACCAATGGCGGAGCCAGGCGAATGATGTTGCCGTGTGTTGGCTTGGCCAGAAGGCCGTTGTCCCGAAGTTTCAGGCAGATATTCCATGCGGTAGAACTTTCTGGTGTGTCATTGATGAGGATGGCGTTCAGAAGCCCTTTTCCACGTACCTGAGTTATGAGATCCGTTTTTTCTATCAACTTTTTCATCTCTGAACGGAAAATTTCGCCCAGATTTTCTGCTCTTTCGGAAAGTTTTTCATCTTCTACTACATCCAGAGCGGCCATTGCTACTGCGCAAGCTAACGGATTTCCTCCAAAAGTAGAACCGTGCTGTCCAGGCTGAATTACATTCATAATGTGATCGTCCGCCAATACGGCAGAAACAGGATACATTCCTCCAGAAAGTGCCTTTCCTAAAATCAAAATATCCGGCTGCACATTTTCATGATGGCAGGCAATTAATTTCCCTGTTCTTGCAATTCCGGTTTGAACTTCATCAGCAATAAACAGAACATTGTGTTTTTTACAGAGTTCGGATGCACCTTTCAGAAAACCTTCATCCGGAACATAAACACCGGCTTCTCCTTGAATAGGTTCCACCAAAAAAGCAGCAATATTTTCTGAATCCTTTTCCAGAACAGAACGAAGGGATTCCAAATCATTATAGGGAATTTTCACAAATCCCGGCGTGTACGGCCCATAATTGTCGTGAGCATCTGAATCGCTGGAAAAAGAAACAATAGTAGTCGTTCGCCCGTGGAAATTATTCTCACAGACAATAATCTTCGCAGCATTTTCATGAATTCCTTTCACTTCATAGCTCCATTTTCTGGCAATTTTCAAAGCGGTTTCTACGGCTTCCGCACCGGAATTCATAGGCAATACTTTATCAAAACCGAAAAGTTCCGTAATTTTTTTCTCGTATTCCCCCAATTTTGAACTGTAAAAAGCTCTGGAAGTTAACGCAAGTTTCTGTGCCTGATCTACCAGTGCATTTACAATCTTTGGATGTGAGTGACCCTGATTAACAGCAGAATATGCTGAAAGAAAATCGTAATATTTTTTTCCTTCTACATCCCAGACATAAACACTCTCGCCGCGATCCAAAACAACCGGAAGCGGATGATAATTGTGGGCGCCATATTTTTCTTCGAGTTCTATGAAAGTGGATGAAGTATTCGTAGGAGTTTGCATGTTTCTTCTTGTATTTAAAGAAGCAAAATTAATGATTTATTTTCAAGTGCGGCGAGTCTGCCATCTGAGAATCATCAGTAAAGAACGGAATCTACATAAATTTTGCAGTCCGGAAACAACACTTTGAGTTTTGTAGTCGACTTTGAATAAGTTCTTTACCAACTTCCGGATAAGAATCTTCATCGCTGACCCTGGATGCAGATACATGCAATTCCTTTAATTTCTTCAAATGATGTAGATGATGAATATCCTCAGAACTTGACTGGATAGCGTGATATGCCCAAAATTGCTCCAAAAATGTTTGTCTGCGCCCGGGAGTTTCATCTTTTTATATTAGTCTTCAACATCATCAGTCATACCAGTATTCTTTGATTACAGAAATTGCGGCTCCTAAAAAAGCTTTTTGAATGGCAATGCCCAGCTCCTCATTTTCCTTTTCATTGGAGAGAAACAGGAAAAACAGATTGCCCATTACTTTTTCCGCGGTTTCACTGCCGTCTTCCTGTTTATAAGAAGTGGTAATCACGTGATTGTCCCCGGTTTCCAAAATGATATTGATGTCTTTTCCGATTTTCTTAACAGCATTCAAGGGGACTTCCTGTTTTACAATCCATGTGCCTTCCTGATACGGCATATTTTTTTTCACAAGAATAGAGAGGTTTTTATTACTGTCAATGGTAAACGGCTGTAAAACGGTGATGGTATCGCCTTCGAAATAAGGAGACCGCAGCTGGTTTTTAATTTCTTTTTTGAGCTCAGTATTCAAAATTTTTAAAAGAACATCTTCCTGTGCGATCACGGAGCTCCAAAGACAAAAACAAAAAAAGATAAAGCTCACCTTTTTCATGATTTATATTTTGATAAATGTATGAAAAATATGGATTCCCAGCTTATTTTATTTCTGATTATGATGAACTTACGTTAAATTCCTGTAGATTTAATTTAACTTTAATCTCTCAAGATATTTTTGATCAAAATACGATCAGGTGCTTTTATTAAGTTAAACGGAAATGAGTAAGTTTGCACTTCCATTTACGTTGAATATGAAAGATTTAAAACCTTATACTCCTCTATATATTTTGTTATTCTTAATAATGTGGCATCCATATCACGGTCAGGAAACACTATATTACAATCCGTCCAGTTCCGGAAGCAAGGTTGCCGAGTTTTATAAAATAAATTCAGACAGTTCTATCATCTACACCCGATACTCTTACGCGAACGGAAAAGAAGAGATATCGTAAGGGATGGAGAAGAATATTGATGAGGAAGTCTGGAAAAGATTCTTAAAAAACGGGAAAATTGTTTCGCAACTTAAAACGGATACCCCTGAAAAGTTCAGAGCAGAAATGATGCACAAAACTTTTATGGTAGAACGAAGGGGTGAGAAATATCCTGTCATGTTTTATGGAAACCTGATGATAACCGATACACCGGTTATCTCACGTTATTCCAGAATCACTTATCCACGGGACGGACTGGCAGCGGATAATGTCAATTATAGCAAGTATGAGCTGAAAGAAATTAACGGCGTGCACTTTTTAATTTATCAGTGGGCAATTTATCTTTTAGAGAATGATAAAATCCTGCATCACCTTTTTCCTGAAGCAAACATACAGGAGGCTCCGTCACCGGCTGGAAATGTAGCCATGGCGTCGGTGCTTAAAGTGACCGTGAAAGATAGTTTATATGGCGTATCCGATAATACGGGCAAAACCATACTTCTACCAGGTTATGAAACTGTTATGATCTGTGCGGATGCAATTTTGGCTAAAAAGAATAATCAATGGTATTTTTATGATCTTTTCGGAAAACAGTTGTCGAAAAAAGGCTACCGCAAGATTTTACCACTTGCAATGGTTGATCTCAATATAGTGACAGATAAAATCCAGCGTAAAAAAGGCGCAGCCCTGAAATATGTGGTTCTGGACGGGAAGGAACTAAAGATTATTGAAGACATTTATAAAACAATCCGAAATTCCAAGTTTGAGTTTCAGTATGGCGAAATGAGTATTTGTGGTACCAGAATGGGGGCTTATACTTCTCAATCCATCAACCTTCTACTAAATAATAACAATATCATTATTAAAGAAAGAACGTATTTCCAAAATTATCGTTTTACGGATCTGGATGATGTGTATAACAATTTCACAATTGAAAAAACACAGGAAATTCCAATGAGTTCCGGCGTTAATTCATTGAAATTTTTTCGAGAAGAAGATGCTTTCACGTCCTATGGCTTTGTGAATGACCAATGGATTATGCTGCTCAAACGTGTTCATCAGGAGAAGGAGTATTTGTATCCTGTGCTTTTTCAAAGAGTAACCAATCCGGATTACGTTTTCATAAGCAAGCCCTATTTTGAACCTGAGGCGATGGACAAGATAGAGGTTAAAAATACTGATCACCCTCTATTGGTTTTGGAAGGAGATTATATTCAGTACAATATACGATATGAAGATTTAAATATCAACAATAACTTTGGAACTAATCATTACTATAAACTCATAAAAGACGGGAAATATGCATTCTACTCACCCTTGAGCAGGTTTGTGAATACTTTGAATCTAAAATACAGTGAATTGGGTGATTTGCAAAACAGGTTTATGCGTTTTACCGATGAAGAGAGTAATAAAAAAGGTTGGCTCAGCGAAGATGGGGAAGAGTTTTATGACTAGTATCGTAATAAAAATCCGTCTCATTTTAAACTGAAACGGATCTTTTTATCTGTTGAAACGGGTATTAATTCTCGAAACTCTTATCCATAACAAAATCCTCCATGAATTTTGTAGTGTAATTTCCTGCCAGATAATCTTCGTTTTCCATCAATTGTCTGTGGAAAGGAATGGTGGTTTTCACACCTTCAATATAGAATTCCTCCAAAGCGCGTCTCATTTTTGCAATCGCTTCATCCCGCGTTTGTGCCGTAGTAATCAGCTTTGCAATCATGGAATCATAATTGGACGGAATGGTATATCCTGAGTAAACGTGAGTATCAACACGGATTCCATGTCCACCCGGAATATTCAAACTGGTGATCTTTCCGGGACTAGGCCTGAAATCATTGAATGGATCTTCAGCATTAATCCGGCATTCTATAGAATGAAGTTTCGGGTAATGATTTATCCCTGAAATCGGCGTTCCGGCTGCAAGCATAATTTGCTCACGAATCAGGTCGTAATCAATTACCTGTTCAGTAATCGGATGTTCCACCTGAATTCTGGTGTTCATTTCCATAAAATAGAAGTTTCTGTGTTTATCCACTAAAAATTCTATCGTTCCAACCCCTTCATAGCCAATGTATTCGGCAGCTTTCACGGCAGCATCTCCCATTTTTTTACGAAGTTCATCCGTCATAAACGGTGATGGCGTTTCTTCCGTCAGCTTTTGATTTCTTCTTTGTACGGAACAGTCTCTTTCCGAAAGGTGACATGCTTTTCCATACTGATCTCCGGCAATCTGAATTTCAATATGTCTTGGTTCTTCAATCAGCTTTTCCATGTACATTCCGCCGTTTCCGAATGCGGCTACAGCTTCCTGAATCGCAGATTCCCAATGTTCTTTAAGTTCTGCCGCATTCCAAACCCGGCGCATTCCTTTTCCTCCACCGCCAGCTGTTGCTTTTATCATTACAGGATAACCGATTTCTTCAGCAGTCTTTGCCGCATCTTCGTAAGAACCGATCAAACCCTCAGATCCGGGAACGCAGGGAACACCCGCTTCTTTCATCGTGGCTTTAGCATTTGCTTTATCGCCCATTCTGTCGATCTGCTCTGGTGTGGCGCCAATAAATTTAATTCCATTCTTCTGACAAATTCTGGAAAAATTGGAATTTTCTGAAAGAAATCCGTAACCAGGATGTATTGCATCAGCATTGGTAATTTCAGCTGCTGAAATAATATTAGGGATTTTCAGGTAGGAATCCTTGCTCATGGCCGGGCCAATGCAAACGGCTTCATCTGCAAACCGCACATGGAGGCTGTCCTTATCCGCAGTGGAATATACTGCAACCGTCTTTATTCCCATTTCTTTGCAGGTGCGCAGGATACGCATTGCAATTTCGCCACGGTTGGCGATTAATATTTTTTTGAACATCTTTAAAAATTTTGAATTTTAAATTTCCTTGCCGAGCAAGTATGAATTTTAAATTATTTCAGCGGAAAAATTTTCCATCTAAAATTTATCATCTTACATTTAAAATTCTTAAGACGGATCTACCAGAAATAAAGGCTGATCGTACTCTACAGGAGTAGCATCGTCTACCAAAATCTTCACGATTTTTCCTGAAACTTCAGATTCAATTTGGTTGAAAAGCTTCATCGCTTCGATAACACAGACCACTTTTCCGTTAGACACTTCATCTCCAACATTCACGAAAACGTCTTTATCCGGAGAAGGCTTTCTGTAGAAAGTACCGATCATAGGGGATTTGATAGTAAGATATTTGCTGTCATCGTCTGCTTTTTCTTTTGCAGGCTGTTCAGCAGGTGTTGCCGGTGCTGCCGCAGGAGCCGGAGCCGGAGTTGCAGCTGGGTACATTTGGGGCTGTGCGATATAACTTACATTTTCGTTTCCTCCCAATGGTGTTTTAATGGTGATTTCAAAATCTTTGGTCTTATATTTCACTTCTGAAACTTCAGATTTGGAAACGAATTTAATAAGATTTTGTATTTCTCTGATGTCCATAATTTGATTTTTTATTAAGGCATCAAAGATACCAAAAAAACGTAAAAAACAACAAAAAACCACCCGAAATTACTGAAAATCGAGTGGTTTTTATATTAAATCGAGCTTTTCTAAGATGTTCTCTTAGTTCTCTTCAGTAGTTTCAATTTCTTTTTCCATTACTATTTTTCCTCTGTAGTAGAGTTTTCCTTCGTGCCAGTGTGCTCTGTGGTAAAGGTGCAACTCACCGCTGGCGGCGTCTTTTGCCAATTGAGGAACCTCAGCTTTGTAGTGAGTTCTTCTCTTATCTCTTCTTGTAGACGATTGTCTTCTCTTTGGATGTGCCATTGTAATAATTTTTTTGATGAGCGATGAGACTCATCATCTCATCATATTAAACTATTTATTTTAATTATTGTCTTTTAATTTTCTTAAAGCGTCCCAACGCGGATCGCTCTCTTTTTGCGGTTCTTCTTCAACTTTAGGTTGATATTTCTCCAGAATTTCCAGATCTTTTTCGTCAAGATTCGGAGAAATTTTCTTCATCGGAACAGAGAGTATGATATTCTCATAAATCAGCTGTGCCACATTGAACACATAATCGTTTGCCGGAATTACAATAACTTCTTCATTGCTGTCATCATATTCCTCACCGAATTTTACCAAAACATTCACTTCGGATGCAATTGCTGCATCGAAAGATTCAGTACTGATGTCACAAACCAGCTCTACCGTACCGCTCGTATTAATCCAAAATTCCAGAAAAGTAGAATGCTTTTCCATCAAAACCTTGGCCTCTATTCTCGGATTGGTAAATTCCTGCTCTGTTTCAAAAAGTTGAAAGAACGCATTATCTATCTCAAATCGGAACTGATGTTTTCCGTCTTTCAGACCGGAAAAAGCTACATCATAATTTCTAAGCTTGTCCATAAAATGAGTGTGCAAAAATATGCATTTTTTTTGAATTAGCAAATAAATTTTCCTGCGATGCTGAAGCAGGCTTTAATGAAGAGAATTTACGCAAAAACTTCTACCCTTCTGAATCGTCCGGCAGATCTTCATCAACACCGCTGTCTGCATAAGCTTTTTTTGGCCGCAGCTTGTCCTGCATCAGTTCGTTATATTCCTGACGGTTTTTAAAAATTTTAATTCCGGTGAAAATGGCTTCCATAATGCTGCGTTCATCAGCAACATTTTGCCCGGCAATATCATAAGCGACACCGTGATCCGGTGAAGTCCGTACTACCGGCAGTCCCGCGGTGAAATTGACACCGTCTGCATACGCTAATGTTTTAAAAGGAGCCAAGCCCTGATCGTGATACATGGCCAAAACGGCATCATAATTTTTATATTTTTCCGGCTGAAAAAAACTGTCGGCAGGAAAAGGCCCGAATGCCATAATTCCGTTTTCGAAAATTTCGCGAATGACGGGTTGTATGACTTCTATTTCTTCGTTCCCAATCTGGCCGCCATCACCCGCATGCGGATTAAGGCCTAAAACAGCAATTTTGGGTTTCTGAATACAAAAATCCTCAATAAGACATTGATTCAAAAGTTTAATTTGTTTTTTTAATTTCTCCTTTGAAATATTTTCGGGGATTTGCGATACCGGAATATGATGTGTGGAAACGGCAACTTTCAGTTCGTCGGTTACTAAAAACATTAGTCCCTTTTTCTCAAATTTTTCTTCCAGATAACCGGTGTGTCCTGCATGTTTAAATCCGTGTTTCAGCATTTCATCTTTATTGATAGGTGCTGTTACCAGAACGTCGATGTCACCATTCATCAGGGCTTGTGAAGCGGCCTCCAGCGAATCAATGGCCATTTTTGTGGATTCTTCTGTAGGCGTTCCCAGATCTACTTTTACATTATCTTTCCACAGATTCACCATGTTTATTTTCCCGTTCTGAGCCTGAGAGATTTCGTCAATATAATGGAAATTCTGCTGAAGTTTGAAAATGTTTTTTTGGTAAGTGAAAAGTTTTCCGGATCCAAAAATAATGGGTGTGAAAAAATCGGTAATGCTTTTATCTTTCAGAGAT
>JADKLW010000117.1_pt3 | contig 16449 bp, 16 predicted proteins | sample 8641881 | NCBI WGS metagenome assembly JADKLW01 (sample SAMN16272185, study PRJNA661076) | feces metagenome | isolation source: fecal sample from diarrhoea affected cattle B | host: Bos taurus | place: South Africa: Lokaleng Village, Mahikeng | collected 2019-09 | reverse complement strand
GAAGGTGGCTGTCCCAACCGTTTCCGAAGATCCGTTTTGGCTTTTGGTATTGTTTTGGCAACCTGCAAGAAATAATGTCGCCACAGCCAGAAATTTAAATGCACTGTTCATTTATTCAAAATTTTAGTAAAAATAGTTCATTTCTGAATTGACAGGTTATAGCTTTTATGCTTATTATTTCAGAATTAAATAGAACCATGATGTGCTGACATTACTTTTTTCTTTTTGTATTTTTGAACAATGAAATTTAATCTCCATTCCGACTTTAAACCTACCGGTGACCAGCCTAAGGCAATAGAAAAATTGACAGAGGGAATAGAAATCGGCGAAAAATATCAGACGCTTCTGGGAGTTACGGGTTCCGGGAAAACTTTCACCATAGCCAATGTTGTGAATAACATTCAGCGGCCAACCATCGTTTTAGCACACAATAAAACGTTGGCAGCACAACTTTTTATGGAGTTCAAGGAATTTTTCCCGGAAAATGCGATTGAATATTTTGTTTCTTACTACGACTACTACCAGCCTGAAGCGTACATTGCTTCGAGCGGAACTTACATCGAAAAAGACCTTTCCATAAATGAAGAAGTTGAGAAACTAAGACTTTCGGCGACTGCGAGTTTGCTTTCCGGAAGGCGGGATGTTCTGATAGTTGCCTCCGTTTCCTGCATTTACGGTATTGGAAACCCAAACGAATTTCATAAATCCCTTATTTCAATTGCGGTCGGTGATAAGGTGACCAGAACTGCGCTATTGCATTCGTTGGTTAATGCCTTATATGCCAGAACACTAAATGAGTTTCAGCGAGGAACTTTCAGGGTGAAAGGCGATGTTATTGATATTTTCCCAGCGTATGCGGACAATGCTGTTCGGGTTCATTTTTTTGGTGATGTGATCGAGAAAATTCAAACTTTTGATCCGGTTTCAGGAAATGTGGAAAGTAATTTCGACCAAATTCAAATCTATCCCGCCAATCTTTTTGTGACTTCAAAAGAAACGTTAAACGGTGCCATTCGGGATATTCAGGATGATTTGGTAAAACAGGTAGACTTTTTCAACAGCATTGAAAGACCCCTGGAAGCCAAGCGTTTGCAGGAGCGCACAGAACTGGATTTAGAAATGATTAAAGAACTTGGATATTGTTCCGGAATTGAAAATTATTCCCGCTATCTTGACGGAAGGTTGCCCGGATCAAGGCCTTTTTGTCTTTTAGATTACTTTCCACGAGATTTTCTCATGGTAATTGATGAATCTCACGCGACAATTCCGCAGGTTCACGCCATGTACGGCGGCGACCGTAGCCGTAAAGAAGCTTTGGTAGAATACGGTTTCCGGCTTCCGGCCGCGATGGACAATCGTCCGCTGAAATTTGAAGAATTTGAGGGAATGCAAAACCAAGTGATTTATGTTTCCGCAACACCGGCAGATTACGAACTGGAAAAAACCGGCGGTGAATATGTGGAACAGATCATCCGTCCGACGGGACTTCTGGATCCTGTGATCGATATTCGGCCAACGATTAATCAGATTGATGATTTGATGGAAGAAATTCAAAAACGGGCAGAAATTGACGAACGCGTTTTGGTGACAACGCTTACTAAGAAAATGGCGGAAGAACTCACAAAATACTTTACAAGATTTGGAATCAGAAGCAGATACATTCATTCTGATGTGGAAACTTTGGAGCGGATCCAGATTATGCAGGATTTACGCACCGGGCTTTTTGACGTTCTGATTGGAGTGAATCTTTTGAGGGAAGGCTTGGATTTACCTGAAGTTTCTCTTGTTGCAATTTTAGATGCAGACAAGGAAGGAATGTTGAGGTCAAGACGCTCGATGATTCAGACTATTGGGCGGGCTGCAAGAAATATCAACGGAAGAGCAATATTGTATGCGGATAAAATCACTAAAAGCATGCAGGCTGCCATCGATGAAACCAATTACCGACGAGATAAACAGATGCAATACAATCTGGAAAATAATATTGTTCCAACTCAGATCAACAAAAAAATATCTGAAGCCTTGGTGGGAAGAGCTAAGGATTTCCCAGATGAAAAATATACGCAGAAAGAGATCTTAAAACAGGTTGCTGAACAGCGCGAAACTTATGGCGAAGCGGATTTGGATAAGCTGATTGCTGAAAAACAGAAAGCCATGGAAACAGCAGCGAAAAATCTTGATTTTATAAAAGCTGCGAAATTACGGGATGAGATTGCTGTGCTGAAAGGTTAGAACGACTTCTCCGTCCACCGCTTCTTAAAATCTGAAAATCTTCTTTTTGGGCGATTCATTCTTCGTATTTCCACGTAGCGGTGTTAGCAAATCCATTAAACCGTTAATTTTAATTTCGTAAATCGTAGAAAGCTGCATCCCGAGTTTACCTTTCGGGAAACCACCGTTACGCATGAACCATTCAAGATATGAAACCGGCAAATCGGCCAAAACGGTATCTTTATACTTACCGAAAGGCATTCTCACAACGCAGATCTCTTTCAAAATTTCAGGGTTAATCACGGATACTAATATTTGGTCTTTAAAAATAAGAAATCATTATAATTGTATAAGGTTTTCGTTAAGCAATATTTTTATATTTGATCATCACAAATTAAAATACAATGGAAAAACCAAAACCGATGCTCACCATGAGCCAAATAATGAGTAAGCTAGCCGATAAAGGAATTACGAATGAATTTCGGATGCATGAAAATCTGCAGATGATTTTGGAAGGTAATGAGCATGCTTACCAGCCAGAAGATTTAAAAATATTAAAAACTTTCCGTTTTGAAGGTGACAGCAGCCCGGAAGATAATGCGGTGCTTTATGTAGCTGTAGATCAAAAGGGAAACAAGGGAATTATCATCGATTCTTATGGCGCAGAAAGCAATTATTCCGGTGAAGAATTTGACAATTTCCTTCGGAATATTCCTGTAGATGAAGATGATGAATATAATTTCTATTAAAACCTATTTTCAATCAGAATAAAATACCAAGTTCGAATTTTGCTTCTTCACTCATCATATCTTTATGCCATGCCGGTTCAAAAGTAAGTTCCAGATCTACAGATTTGACACCTTCTACGCCGGCTACTTTTTCTTTCACTTCGGCGGGCATACTTTCAGCAACGGGGCAGTTAGGCGTTGTTAAAGTCATCACTACTTTTACCTCGGCTTCCTCAGAAATCTGTACATCGTAAATAAGTCCTAGTTCATAAATATCGACCGGTATTTCAGGGTCATAAACGGTTTTGAGTGCTTTAATAATATTATCGCCTAAATTGGCTATTTTTTCGTCATTTAACTTCATAATTCAAAATTTTTACCGCATCCTGAATTATTCCTCTTTTTTAATAAGCAATTCTTCCTGTCTCATTCTGCGGAAAATATTGGCCAAAGTTAAGACATCTTTCTCACAATATTGAACGATTCTAAATAAATCTTTATCAATATAATAGATTGATGAAACCTGTGAACCATCGATATCGTCTTTAGGCGTAGGGATTTGAAATACATGAGCCAAAAGTTCCAGAGAAATATAAGATTTATAATCCCCGAATTTCCAGAGTTCCATTGTATCAATATGCGGAATTTCCCAAGGTTTCTTTCCGTACATCTGAAACGGGATCGGAGGCTGCATTCCGTTAATGAGAAAACGACGGGCAATCCACGGAAAATCAAATTCTTTTCCGTTATGTGCACACAAGATGGAATCTCTTAATTTAGGTCTGTTAAAAATTTCACCAAACTCTTCCAGCAAAGCTTTTTCATCGTCTCCATAAAAGCTTTTAATATGAAGTTTTCCGTTTTTCTCTATTTTTCCGATAGAAATACAAATAATCTTCCCAAATTCTGCCATCACACCGGCCCGTTCCTGATAAAAGTCTTCAGCTGTCAGTTCGTTCTTGCGTTGATGAAAAGTTTTCTTGTCCCAGAGTTTTTTCTCGGAATCGGGAAGATCTTCCCAAGCTGAAGCGCTCGGTACGGTTTCGATATCGAGAAACAGCACTTTTTCGATGGGAATATTTTGTATCATATTTAAAAAATTGTTCGTTTGAATTGACTTTTATGTCATTCCGGAAATAAATTTTTCACTTATCAAAGGCGTATTCGTAAACGGATAAACAAAAGTAATGATAAAAAAGGACTGAAAAAATAGGAAAATTCCTATTTTTTGTATGGCAGAAACTTCTTATTTTTACCTATTAAACCAAATGTCATGCTTGTAAAAATCTATGGAAGTGCTATTTATGGAGTTTCTGCGCAAACCATTACCATCGAGGTGAATGTAGATACGCCAGGTGTAGGCTATTATTTGGTTGGCCTGCCCGACAACGCTATTAAAGAGAGCAGCCACAGAATTTCCGCAGCATTAAAAAATGTGGGTTTTAAAATTCCAGGAAAGAAAATCACCATTAATATGGCTCCAGCCGATCTCAGAAAAGAAGGTTCTGCTTATGACCTGAGCATCGCCATTGGCATTCTGATCGCGTCGGGACAGATACAGGGTGAGCAGGTTTCTGATTATATTATCATGGGCGAACTGTCTCTGGACGGCGGATTACAACCAATAAAAGGGATTCTTCCCATCGCAATAAAAGCCCGCGAAGAAGGGTTTAAAGGAATTATTCTCCCAAAACAAAATACCCGCGAAGCCTCAATTGTGAACCAGCTGGAGGTGTACGGTGTCGAAAATATTAAAGAAGTTATTGATTTCTTTGATGAAGGAATTCCGCTGGAACGCACAGAATGGGATACCCGGAAAGAATTTCAGGAAAAAATGAATGATTTTCCATTTGATTTTTCTGAGGTAAAAGGACAGGAAACGGCTAAACGAGCGATGGAAGTTGCCGCAGCTGGCGGACATAATATTATTTTGATCGGGCCTCCGGGAAGCGGAAAAACCATGTTGGCAAAACGAATTCCGAGTGTATTGCCGCCATTAACCATGAAAGAAGCTCTGGAGACTACCAAAATTCATTCTGTTGCCGGAAAAATAGGTTCGGAAACTTCTCTGATGACAGTGAGACCATTCCGAAGCCCTCATCATACGATATCTGATGTAGCTTTGGTTGGTGGTGGCAGCTATCCCCAACCGGGAGAAATTTCTTTAGCACACAACGGTGTTTTGTTTCTGGACGAAATGCCGGAATTTAAAAGAACGGTTCTGGAAGTAATGCGGCAACCTTTAGAAGACCGTGTGGTAACGATTTCTAGAGCGAAGTTCACGGTGAATTATCCGGCGAGTTTTATGTTGGTTGCAAGTATGAATCCCAGTCCGAGTGGATATTTTCCTGATGATCCGAATAATACTTCCACCGCATTTGAAATGCAACGGTATATGAGCAAACTTTCCGGCCCGTTACTGGACAGAATTGATATTCATATTGAAGTTCAAAAAGTGGAATTTGACCAACTTTCAGATAAACGAAAAGGAGAAAGCAGTCGAGATATCCGGGAAAGGGTTCTGAAAGCCAGAGCCAAACAAACCGATCGTTATAAGGATCTCGACATCAGTTATAATGCGCAGATGGGACCGAAAGAAATAGAAAAACACTGTGAGCTGGAGGAAGCATCTAAAAATCTGATCAAACTGGCGATGGAAAAACTGAATCTTTCTGCACGGGCTTATGACAGAATTCTAAAAGTAGCAAGGACGATTGCCGACTTAGAAGGGCTGGACAATATAGAGAGCGACCATATTTCAGAAGCCATTCAATACCGAAGCCTGGATCGTGAATTCTGGAGTGTATAAGAAAAAAAAAGACTGTCGTAAAAACAGTCTTTTTTCCTTCGTTTATTTTAGAAAAGTCTATTTATTGAAGAGTTCTTCCACTTTATCCCAATTGATTACTTCAAAAAAAGCAGCAACATAATCGGGTCTTCTGTTCTGATAATTAAGATAATACGCATGTTCCCAGACATCTAAACCAAGGATTGGCGTTCCGTCGCAACCTGCATTAGGCATTAGCGGATTGTCCTGATTTGGAGTTGAACAAATTTCTACGGAACCATCTTCCATCTTACATAACCAAGCCCAACCGGAACCGAATCTTGTTTTAGCCGCTTCTGAAAAGTCAGTTTTGAATTTATCAAATCCTCCCAATTTTTCAATTGCATTTTTCACGTTTCCTGTTGGTTCTTTGCTTCCACCAGGTGTCAAAATCTCCCAGAAAAGCGTGTGATTGAAATGTCCCCCTCCATTATTTCTAACAGCAGGTTTATCTGCTCCTGTTCTGCAGATTTCTTCAATAGATTTACCTTCCAGTTCGGTGCCTGCGATGGCTTTATTCAGATTATCAATATAAGCCTGATGGTGCTTTGTATGATGGATTTCCATCGTTTTAGCATCAATAGTTGGTTCTAATGCATCGTACGCATATCCTAATTTCGGTAATTCAAATGACATATTGTTGATTTTAATTAGTTTCAAAGATAGTGATCTTTACGCTCTTTTAACTTATAACATTTTTTAAAAAAATTATATCAATAATTGATGAAAGCTACTATTAACGGTTCATCGACATAAGGAACTCCTCGTTGTTCAATGTTCCTTTTATATTTTTCTGAACAAATTCCATCGCTTCCAAAGGATTCATATCAGAAAGATATTTTCTGAAAATCCACATTCTTTGTTGGGTGTTTTCATCCAGAAGCAAGTCATCCCGTCTTGTACTGGAGGACACCAAATCAATGGCCGGATATACTCTTTTATTCGCAATTTTTCGGTCGAGCTGAAGTTCCATATTCCCGGTTCCTTTAAATTCTTCAAAAATCACTTCGTCCATTTTAGAACCTGTGTCAATAAGAGCAGTAGCGATAATGGTTAAAGATCCGCCACCCTCAATATTTCTTGCAGCTCCAAAAAATCTTTTCGGACGGTGAAGCGCATTGGCATCCACACCGCCGGAAAGAACTTTCCCGGAAGCAGGCGTTACGGTATTATAAGCTCTTGCCAATCGGGTGATAGAATCCAGCAGAATCACAACATCGTGTCCGCATTCTACCATTCTCTGGGCTTTTGCAAGAACCAAATTCGCTACTTTTACATGTTTATCTGCAGCTTCATCAAAGGTAGAAGCAATTACTTCCGCATTCACGCTCCTTTCCATGTCAGTAACTTCCTCCGGACGTTCATCGATCAGAAGAACCATCATATAAGCTTCGGGATGATTGGCTGCTATAGCATTGGCAATGTCCTTCAACAACATGGTTTTACCGGTTTTGGGTTGCGCAACAATCATGGCACGTTGTCCTTTTCCGATAGGTGAAAATAAATCGACCACGCGGGTGGATATCGTAGACTCTTTTCCGGCAAGATTGAATTTCTCTTCAGGAAAAAGTGGTGTTAAATATTCAAAAGCAACACGATCCTTGATGAAAGCCAGATCTCTTCCGTTTACTTCCAATGGTTTCTGAAGTGAAAAATATTTCTCTCCTTCTTTTGGCAACCTTACAATTCCTTTTACAGTATCTCCTGTTTTCAGGCCGAAATTCCGGATTTGAGAGGTAGATACGTATACATCATCAGGGGAAGAAATGTAGGAGAAATCCGAAGAACGAAGAAAGCCGTAATTGTCTGGCAAAATTTCGAGAACCCCTTCGATGATAACAAGGCCGTCGAAATTAAATTCCTTTTTAGATTCAGACTCCTGCTGCGGTTCTGTATTTTTTTGTTGATTGGGATTTTTATGCTGATGCTGAGAATGATGTTGCTTCGCACCGCTGTTGGCCTGATTTGGATGCTGTTGTTTAGGCTGTGGTGCTGGTGGAGTTTCCGTTTTTTCGGAAGATGCCGGAGCTGGTTTTTCAGCAGGTTGCGATTTTTCAGATTCGGTTTTGTTGTCTACCCTTTGTCTTTTCTTTTTATCAGAAGTGGGGGCTTGAGTTTGCTCTGTTGGCTGTACCTGTACCGCCGCTGGAGCCGGAATGGTAAGTATATCTGTGACTTCTGATTTTTCTTCGGCAGTTTCCGGTTTGGGTTTTACTTCCTCAGGCTTGGGTTTTGGTGTACTCCGCTTTCTGGGAGTTGTTTTTTTCACTTGCTCCGGTGCTTTTTGTGTTTCTTCTTCCTTTGCAGGATTCTCGGAAGCGAGGTAATATTCTTTGGCTATTTTGGTATTGGAAGCCTGAAAATCAAGAATAGCGAAAATGATGGTGTCAGGATCGCTGTTTTTGGTTACTTTCACGCCCAAATCTTTGGTAATTTTGGTCAGTTCTGAAATGGATTTAGACCTTAGCGTTTCTAAGTTGAACATATAGTAATGATAGGTATGTTTCGTAAAAAAATGTTGTTATTGTAAGATAGTTGATAAGAAAACAAGTCGGGCGACTTTTTTCCAAGGAATCTGTACTGCAAATCTACACTTATTTTTGAATTGAACAAAATTTGTGCTATTTTTGCGCTCTATTAGCTGAAAATGTTACAAAGAATACAGACTGTTTTCCTGTTCATCGCTGCATTATCCGCAGCGGCTCTGCATTTTACCGGGTTGGATGCGGAAATTTTCGGAAGCCAATATATCGTTGCGGCGATGAGTTTGGTTTCATTTATTGTAGCGATCGTTTCCATTTTCAGTTATAAGCAAAGACAAAGACAACTCATGTTGAATACGTTCAACTTGTTTATAAACGTTTTGTTGGTTGGTTTATTGATGTACTGGCTGCTCAGTTTATCTGGAGGAATTTCTTTTCCTGAGAAAGGTATTGAGCCCGTCTTTCCTGTGATAGCGATATTTTGCCTTTTTATGGCGAATATTTACATCCGCAGAGATGAAAGGCTCGTAAAATCTGTGGACAGACTCCGGTAACCTTACAACGATTTTTTTGAGTGTGAACAGTTCCTTTCGGGGAGCTGTTTTTTTTATAGTGTGCGAATTATTTAGTGTTCAAAATAACCGCTTACTTTGTCTGAGATCTCATCGCTTTTACCTTTTTGACGTTTGAATCTGCCATGAATTTTTGATATTCTTTTGTTTCCATTCCATAAAGCGCAATTTTACCGTTACTATCGCTGTGAATTCCAAACCCATAATTTTTCGTTAACGGCGAAGCTCGGAAACAAGACTGTCCTTTGGAGAAAAAAACTTTTCTAACTTCAGTGTAATCTCCTTTGTCAACCTCATTTCTGTCCGCATACACCTGAAACAGAATATCATCCGACGTATAACGATACGGATTTTTCCTCAAAAGTTCATACTGCATTGCGGCCACAGTTTTCTTTTCCTTCACTGGTGGCGGCGTTCCGGCTTCTGCTTTTGTGTCGTCAGCTACTTCTATAAAAGTGTCAAAATAATTGGCAGTATGGGTTTTCATAAGTTTATTTTGAGGTATATTTTAGTCTTAGTCAATTAACACAAAAACTAAAAGTGCAATAAATATAATTACGCAAAAAAATCCTTCCCATGTTTTTTTGCTCCACTTTGTCATAATTTATAATTTTAAATCATTTTAAATTTATTGTCTGATAAAAGTAAACAAATTCTCATAACAGAGCAAATCTTAAAGTTGTAGACTGATGTACAATCCACTTCAAAAAACCACTACCTTTGTGGTATGAAACAGTTTTCATCGAAACGCAGTGTCCAAATTTTGGCACACCTTCTGGAAGCCTATGGAATCAGGCATTTTATCATTTCTCCCGGTTCGCGCAATGCACCTATTTCTATTCATTTTTCGGAAACAGAAAGTTTCAACTGTTACAGCATCGTGGATGAAAGAAGTGCCGGATTTGTCGCCATCGGAATGGCAAAAAGCCTGAAAAATCCCGTTGCCGTAACGTGCACCAGCGGTTCGGCAGCAGCAAATTATTATCCGGCCGTTACCGAAGCTTTTTATCAAAACGTCCCGTTATTACTCTTAACTGCAGACCGGCCAGAAGATTTCGTGGATTTATTCGACGGGCAAACCATCAGACAAAAAAATCTTTTCAACCAACACAGTTACGGAGATTTTCAGTTGAAAGAAGATGATGAGGAAAATGCTGATGAATATAATTTTGATATCGTAAAAAAAGCAATCGAACTTTGTCTGGAAAAACAAGGCCCGGTGCACATTAACATTCCACTTTCGGAACCGTTATATGAGCTGGTTTCGGAACTTCCTTTGTTTGCTGATGTGGAAAATACCATCCAAAAGAAAAATTATCATTTACCGGCCGTACTCACTGCCGACTGGAACATTTCTAAAAGAATTCTCATTTTGGCCGGAACCCGGCATTACAGCGAGGAACTGCAAATGCAGCTTTCACAATTGGTTAAAAATCACAGTGTTGTGGTTTTAACCGAAGCCAATTCCAACCTGAATAATGAGAAGTTCTTTTCCCATATCGATCGTTACGTATTTGGTTTTAATGATGAAGATGAACGAAAATACGCTCCGGATTTGCTCATTACCATCGGACAAAATGTAGTTTCCAAAAGAGTAAAACAGTTTTTGAGAAAAGCTAAACCCAAAAATCATTGGCATATTGATGAAATCTGGCAACCAGATACCTACTTTTCGCTGACACAACAAATCACTGCAAAACCCGAAGTCTTTTTTAGTAAGCTGCTGAAAGCCATCAATCTGGAACCTCAACCTTATTTCAATCTTTGGGAAATACTGAGGGAAAAGAAAGATGCAAAACATCAGGAATATGCACTGCAAACCGGTTTTTCTGATTTTTATCTTTTCAAATTATTAGCAGAAAAAACACCCGCAAACTATAACATTCACTTCAGTAATAGTTCTGCGATTCGGTATGCGCAACTTTTTGATTTTCAAAAGTTTAAAGTTTACTGCAACCGTGGAACCAGCGGAATAGACGGCTCCACTTCCACAGCGATGGGTTTTGCAATGGCGGATAAAAACCCTGTGTTATTGGTAACCGGCGAACTCAGTTTTTTCTACGACATCAATGGATTATGGAACCAATACATTCCACCTTACACGAGAATTGTTGTGTTCAATAACGGCGGCGGCGATATTTTTAAAATTATTCCCGGGCCTTCCAAAGCGAGCAACGCATTGGACGAGTTTATAGCTACTTCACACACTTTACAAGCCAGGCATCTTGCGCAACATTTTGGTTTTGAATATATTAAAGTAGAAGATGACGGAACACTGGAACGCGTGTTAGACGGATTTTTCCGAACGAGTGAAAAACCGAAAATCCTGGAAGTTATCACCCGTGAAATTGAAAATGCAGAAATCCTGAAAAATTATTTTGAATACCTAAAAGACTGATAACTACTTATTAACCAAGCGGGTTGATGATTTTTCCAATGGGATAAATAATTCCTGAATTCATATCATTCATGGCATTAATAATCCTGAAATGGGAAAATGTTTTCAGGTTTCCTACCGTGATTTCTGTCTCTCTAATTTGATTGTTTTTCAGAAGAAACTGTCGCTGGACACCGTTCAGAAGGTAAGTAGAAGGCGTAAACCATGTTTTATTTCTCAGGAAAATAAGATTGCTGAAAGAGGTATCTGTAATATGCCCATTTTGCACAATCATGATTTCTTCAGCTTTTGCTTCTGATTTCAATTCAGTAAAAAATTGTCTGTTTTCATACTTAAAGCAATATTTCAAATTATCCCCATTGACCAATTGAAAATCAGAAATTAACGGAACTGAATAAAGCTGAATTTCAAATTCATAATTTCCTTCTAAGTCATACACAACCCGAAGTTTAAACAAACCGTTTTCCACATGCTGAAGTTCCCGGAAAATTTTCAACAAATGTGGCGGATTTTCTTTTTTGAAATGTTTGAAAGTATCGTTCACTCTTTTCTGATGGCACTCCAAAAGAACGGCTTTCTGCTCTTCAACCTTGATGCTTTCAATGAACCGGAACATAAATTTTGTTTTTCATTTCCTGATATTCATCTTCTAAATTGCTCAGATGTGTGATGCCGCCGCCGCTTTTAAAATAAAGTATTCCATTTTCTTTTTCTATGAAACGGATCATCACGCAACTATCCAGGTTTTCGCCATCGAACCAACCACAAACTCCGGTATACCAACCTCTTTTATATCCTTCAGAATCCAGAATAATTTCCAGCGTTTTTGGTTTAGGTGCGCCCAAAACCGAACCTGCAGGAAGCAAGGTTTTCATAATACTTCCTGTTTTTCCGAGAAATTCAGGTTTTAAAATTCCGGAAATTTCAGAACTCATGGCATACAGATCTTTTTGCCTGGTCCTGATGAAATCTATTCGTTGAAATTCCTCTACTTTCACCTCATCAGCCACCATACTCAGGTCGTTCCGCAAGAGATCGACCACAGTGTAATGTTCCGCTTTTTCTTTAACATTATTTTTGAGAATCTCGGCCGCATTTTCAATTTCCGCATCGATTGTTCCTTTCATAGGATGCGTGAAAATTTTACCTTCACAAACTTCTACGAAAGTTTCAGGTGAGAAAAACACCAACTGATCCTGATACAAAACTTTATATTTTGCTTTAGAAATGAAGAAAATTTCCTTCAGTGTGAGATTGGTTTTTATTTCTGTTTTTCGGGTATAATTGGTGAGATAGGAATTTCCCAATTTCAGATTTTCCTGAACATAATCAAACCCTTTTTTGTAGGATTCCTGAGATTCGGGATATGCTGTAAACTCAGTCAGTTCCGGCAAAACTTCTGGTACCTCAAAATTTTTGAAATGAGAAAAATCAATAAGAATTCCGGAGTTTGAAAGCTCTTCTACAGTATATAAAACGATATTTTCAGACAAAAAATCAATCATGAAAAAGAAAGGAACTTTCTCCCCGGAAAGCGCATCCATTCTGTCGAAAGCCGGATGAAAACCTGTAATCATGAAACAAAAATAATTTATTTAGTCTTACTTTTGTGCAAAATTAAAAAGATGAACGGAAATAACCCTGAAAAAGTCGGAATTTCAACGATTATTGGAGAAGCATTTTCCTATTGGACCAGAACGCTGATGTATCAGGTAATGTTCAGCCTCCTTTATATTTCGATACTTATTACGGTGTTGTTTTATTTTGCTGAATATTATGGCATTATGGAAGATTATCTGGCCAGTGTAGATGAACTTAAAAACGGAATGGAAGCGTATGCAGAAGCGCAGAAAAAAATCATTGCCAATCCTAATTATGGTAATTTTTCTTGGGTTATTATTGGTGTCCTTACTTTTCTTTTCCCTTTAAATATGGGACTTTACAAAATGTTCAGAAAACTTGACCTGAAAGAACCTCTCGTAGTTCAAGACCTGTTTGCGGGATATGTCGGAATCAATTTTTTCAATTATGCCAGCTATTATTTTTTCTGGTTTATGGTATTCAGCCTCACTGCGCCGACGGTTTTTCTTGGGATTATCTGGGTAGGCATCACCTTGTTCAGTGCGCCATTGATGTTTTTCAGAAATCTGCGGATTTTTCAAACGTTTAACCTCAACATTACGGCCTGGAAAAAGTTTTTTCCATTAATTCTGGCTGGAATTCTATTTTCTATTATTTTCAAATTCGTTGGGATGATCACAATAATAGGCATTCCGTTTACATTTGCTTTCACCAATTCGATGATTTATGTTCTTTATAAAGGAATATTCCGGGAAGAAGAGCGGCCGGCAAAACAGTAAATTTTCGTCAAAGCGCTGAAAACAAGAACATAATTTGTACATTTGATTTGTTGACACTACGCCAAAATATTTGAATATGCCCAACAGAAAATACCAGATCAGCGGAGTAAAAATAAAACAGGTATTCCTGCTGCTGATCATCACCGTCATGGTTTTGCTGATTTTATTTAATCTTTCCATGTTTCTTCCTGCGCTTTTGGGTGCGCTCACATTGTATATTGTATGCCGAAATCTCAATTTTTATCTTCAGGAAGAAAAAGAATGGAAACCTGTGTGGGCATCTTTACTGATCGTTTTTTTAGGCATCATCGTGTTGGTAATTCCTGTATATCTGTTGGTAGATCTGATCATAGAACGAATTGGAGATTCTAAAGAATATCTGGAGAAATTCAATGTTTTTCTTGATAAAATTCATGATTATGTTTACACCAAAACCAACATTGATATCCTAAGCAAAGAAAACCTCGATAAGATCAAAGAGATGGCTGGCAACTATTCCACATCGGCACTCAGCGGAACTTTCAATACACTTTCCGTGATTGCGGGGATGTTTTTCATGCTGTATTTTATGCTGGAAAAACCCAGATTTTTCGAAAAACTTGTTGCTTCTGCAGCACCTTTAAAAAAAGCCAATATCAATCTTATCGGCGAGAAATTCAGAAAACTGGTTATCGCAAATGCTGTTGGTATTCCGGTAGTTGCAATAGGACAGGGTTTGGTAGCGCTTATTGGTTATTTAATTTTCGGAGCGCCAAGCCCGGTTCTTTTATTTGCATTAACAGCAGTTACGTCTATGATTCCTATTGTAGGCGGTGCAATCGTTTTTGTTCCGGTAGGAATTTTTATGATTGCGGAGGGCGATACTTTCGGAGGTGTGGGCGTTTTGCTGTACTGTATGATTATCGTAGGGCTTACGGATAACATCATGAGATTTACTTTGCTGAAAAAGCTTGAAAATATACATCCACTGAATACGGTCTTCGGAATTATTCTAGGGCTTAATCTTTTTGGTTTTATCGGATTGGTTTTCGGGCCCATCCTTGTTTCTATGACGGTACTGCTGATACAGGTGTATAGAGACGAATTTTCAGATGATGACACGCCGGAACTGGAGCTTCCGGAGCCGAAAGAAATTGAAGAAAAAATTGATTTATCGATTTAAATTGAATGTAAAATGTCACAGAAATTTAGAGAACTGATTCAGTCGGAACGTCCGGTACTTATCGATTTTTTTGCCACGTGGTGCGGACCGTGCAAAGTTCAGTCTTCTGTTCTCACGGCGGTAAAGGAAAATATTGGCGATTTGGCCAGAATCGTAAAAATAGATGTTGATCAGTTTCCGGCTATTGCCACTGAATACGGCGTTCGTAGAGTTCCCACATTGGCCGTTTTCAAAAATGGCGAACTGCTGTATAAGCAAAGCGGTGTTCATGATGTGAACACCCTTACCAAACTGCTAAAACAGTTTTCAGAAAGTTAGAGCCGGTTTAAGTTTTATTTGATTTCAAATGCATCGCGATCATCCAGAAACCTGAAATGCTCCCGAAAATGATTCAGTTTTTCCAGATTTATTTCTGCGGAAATTAGATCGCCTTCTTTTTGTGAAATTTCGCTTCCATCTGCAAAAAAACAATGGGAACTTTCTTTGTAAAATAATCCGTTTCCATCCGTACCAATCCTGTTTAATCCAAAAACATACGCCTGATTTTCGATGGCTCGTGCTTTCAAAAGATGTTGCCACGCTTCTACTCTTTTCTCAGGCCAGTTTGCAACGTACAAAATCAGATCGTAATCTCCATTATTTCGTGAGAAGACCGGAAACCGAAGATCATAACAAATCTGAAGCAAAATCCGAACGCCTTTATACTGAGTAATAATTCTTTTATTTCCTGCGGTGTATCCTTTGTCCTCACCGGAAAATGAAAAAAGATGTTTTTTGTCGTATTGGGTATAATTTCCGTCACGTTCCACAAAATACATTCTGTTAAAGAATTTTTGATTTTCGTGTATAGACACACTTCCACAGACTGCTGCGTTTTTATTTTTTGCAAAACTTTTCATCCAACTCAGAGATTCTTCATTTCTGTCCGCAATGTCTTCAGGTTCCATACAGAATCCTGTCGGGAACATTTCCGGAAGCAAAAATATGTCGCTTTCCTGGTGATCAAACGCTTTTTCGATGTCTTGGAAATTTCTGTTTTTATCCTTCCAATGGATGTTTTGATTGAGACCTAAAATTTTCATCAGATAAAAGATTTACAATCATTAAAGATAGAACAATTCCGTGATACAGCCTGTTTTTATCGCTTTGGTCTTATTTTTGTTTGCCATTCACTGATTTTCGAGACGGTCAATCCTATTGTTTAATTAGAATCAATACTCAAACATAAATTAAAATAAACATTAAAAGTTACTATTATGAAAAAGCTATTTTCAGCAGTATTATTAGGAGCTGCACTTCTCTTAGGAACCCAATTTACAAATGCCCAAACGTACAGAACGGGAGCAGGATTACTGATTGACGTCGGTGACGGATCAACTCTCGTAGGCCCACATTTGAAGCATTTCTTTTCAGGTAATAATGCCGGTGAGTTTTCCATATTATTCGGCGGAAACATGACTACAGTTCAGGCACTATACCAATACCATCAGCCTTTCAGCGGAGCATCAGGTTTAATGTGGTATGTAGGAGCCGGGCCAGCAGTAAGCTTTGGTGACGGGAATTCTGCATTTTCCATTGTACCAGTTGCCGGTTTAGATTATAAAATTTCAGGTGCTCCATTGGATATCTCTTTCGACTGGAGACCGAGAATTTGGTTCGGAAGCGGGAATTCAGACTTCCTTGCGGGAAGATTCGGTATTGGATTAAG
>JADKLW010000470.1_pt1 | contig 16508 bp, 13 predicted proteins | sample 8641881 | NCBI WGS metagenome assembly JADKLW01 (sample SAMN16272185, study PRJNA661076) | feces metagenome | isolation source: fecal sample from diarrhoea affected cattle B | host: Bos taurus | place: South Africa: Lokaleng Village, Mahikeng | collected 2019-09 | reverse complement strand
CTTTCAGAGGCATCGTCCGGCTTTACCTTATTTTTCCTAAAAATAAAAGAAGCTGCCTTTTCAGACAGTTTCATAAACATCGTTCACCTTCTATTATTGGTTCAAAAAACTTCCTTATCGATCAGCTTTCAGAGGCATCGTCCGGCTTTACCTTATTTTTCCTAAAAATAAAAGAAGCTGTCTGAAAAGACAGCTTCTTGAGGCATCGTGCGGATTCGAACCGCAGTAGGAGCTTTTGCAGAGCCCAGCCTAGCCACTCGGCCACGACGCCATGTTGTGGACGGCAAATGTAACTAAAATCTTTAAAGATTAAAATGTTTTGTGCGAAATTTAGGTTACTTACGCCGCTATTCCCGATATTCTTCCATGGTTATGGTCACCGCTTCCACATCTCCTCCCAAAGGCGGATTAAGTTTTGAAACAGCAAGCGCAATTCTGGAAACTTCCGGTAGTTCATCAAATATTCGTTTGATAATTCGATGAGCCACATATTCGAGCAAATTAGATCTAATCCCCATTTCCTCGACCACGATACGATTTAGAGTCACATAGTCGATCGTGTCTTCGAGACGATCTGATTGCGCCGACTTACGTAAATCGGTTTTAACTTCAAGGTCTACTGAATACTCAGATCCGATTTTACCTTCTTCGGCTAGACAGCCGTGATACGAGAATGTACGGATATTTTTTAAGGTTATACTGCCCATCACATATGATTTTATGGTATAAAATTACTCATATATAATCAGAATTCCAGTTCTAAATTAGCGATTGCATCGCCATTGGCGTTGACCACAATTTAATACCTTTGCAACTTTACACAAACCTATGTCAGCAGAAGAAAAATCACTCAATTTTATAGAACAAATAATTGAGCAGGATCTTAAAGATGGATTGCCAAATGAAAAATTGCGATTCCGATTCCCGCCTGAACCTAACGGCTATTTACATATCGGCCATGCAAGTGCTATTGCGCTGAATTTCGGACTTGGTGAGGATTACGATGCGCCGGTAAACTTGCGCTTTGACGACACCAATCCGGCTAAAGAAGAGCAGGAATTTGTCGATTCAATTAAACGCGATGTTTCCTGGCTTGGTTATAAGTGGGCAGAGGAACGCTATGCATCCGATTATTTCCAGCAGTTGTATGATTGGGCAGTGGAATTTATCAAGAACGGAAAGGCTTATGTCGATAGTCAGTCTTCTGAAGCCATGGCCGAGCAAAAAGGAACGCCAACTACTCCGGGTACCGATAGCCCGTTTCGCAATCGCAGCGTTGAGGAAAATCTTGATTTATTTGAGCGAATGAAGAACGGTGAATTTCCCGATGGAACGCATATTCTTCGTGCGAAAATCGATATGAAATCGACTAATATGCTGATGCGTGACCCAATTATGTACCGGATCCTTCACAAACATCATCATCGCACAGGAAACGATTGGTGCATTTATCCGATGTACGACTGGGCGCATGGCGAGAGTGATTATTTGGAGCAGATTTCCCATTCATTTTGTACTTTGGAGTTTCTTCCGCATCGCGAATTGTATGACTGGTTTCTGGATCAGATTTACGATAGTGAAAAGATTCGGCCTAAGCAGCGTGAATTCGCCCGGCGAAATCTGTCGCACACCGTGGTCAGCAAGCGCAAATTGATGCAGCTCGTCAGCGAGAAATATGTAAGCGGCTGGGATGACCCACGGATGTCGACCATTTCAGGTCTTCGTCGGCGTGGTTATACCGCTGCTGCTTTAAGAAATTTTGCAAACGGAATTGGCATTGCAAAGCGCGACAATCTTATAGATGTTTCATTACTTGAATTTTATATAAGGGAGGATCTTAATAAAATTGCTCCACGGGTTATGGCAGTACTTGACCCCGTGAAATTGGTACTTACCAATTACAGCCCTTCCGATACCGAATGGTTAACTGCTGAGAATAATCAGGAAGATGCCAATGCGGGTTTTAGGGAAATACCGTTTTCACAAACACTATTTATAGAGCGTGACGATTTCATGGAACAGGTCTCGGGAAAATTCCTGAGACTAACGTTGGGTGGAGAAGTACGGCTTAAAAATGCATATATAATCAAAGCGGAAAGTGTGGTTAAAGATTCGGATGGAAATATAGTCGAAATACATGCGACCTACGACAAGGAAAGTTTAAGCGGAAGTGGTACTGAGGCCAGCTTGCGAAAAGTGCCTGCAACATTGCACTGGGTATCGGCCAAACATGCGATTGAGGCAGAAATTCGATTGTATGACCGTTTGTTTACAGATGAGGCACCCGACTCATATAAAGAAAAAAATTTCCTTGACTTCGTGAATCCCAATTCGTTAAAGATAGTTACAGGTTACGTTGAACCAAGTCTTAAAGAAGCCAGGATTGAAGATAAATTTCAATTTCAGCGGATGGGCTATTTCACGGTAGATGCCGATTCTACCGCTGAAAAATTAGTTTTCAATAAGACTGTTGGTTTGCGCGATACATGGGCCGAGCAGGGCAAGAAGGAAGAAAACATTATCAATAATTCGTTGAAAGAGCTGAATAAGTATTTTAAAGTAGAAACTCGAGAGGAGCGACTGGCGATCGAATCGGCAATTGCCGATAATTTAGCAGGCGTAAGTAGCTTCAGCCTGTTGCAAAATTCCTTAAAGAAGAACATCAACAATAATAAGAGTTCGTTGCTGTTTTCTAATTTCCTTTTAAAATATTCCAAGCTGCACCCCGCCGACGTCAATTCTGAAACCCTTCAGAAATTATATACTATGTCATTGCGCAGCGAATCTCCATTCGTGCGATATCAGTCGATTCTAAATCTGAAATCCGATGTTGAAAATCTGAATTTATTTCAGGAACAATTATCCGAAATGAAGACGCGGGAGAAAGACTCCCAAGTTTTGGAACTGTTATAAAAAAAAGTGTCTGCAAAGGACACTTTTTTAATTATAGTCATTAGTGATTGCTTCATGAAATCTGATTGCTTTTAATTATAAAAAGCGACATTAATAGATGTCATTAAATCGAATAAATTTATTTTTCGGACATTGGGTGTAGCTGAGTTGGTTTTTGTTCTTAAAACGCAGTGATTTTCTGCTTTTGCTTTAAATACCTCGATTTTAACTGCGCATTAACAAGCAAATGTTAAAATTAAAGTACCTTTAGAATTAACAATCAAATAAATATTTATTATGGCAAATAATTCAAGTAAGGCAGTTTTGGCTATTGTGGCTGGTGCTGCGTTGGGAGCAGTTGTTGGAATTTTATTCGCACCCGATAAAGGGCAACAAACACGATCTAAAATCAAGCGCAATGTTGGCGAAGGAATAGATGAGCTAAAAACTAAAGTTGACGATTTATCAAATAAATTCCGTTCGAAAATTTCTGCGATGGATATAGAAGCAGGTTTCGACGAGCTTGTCGCCAATGTCGATGGAAAGACATCGGAAGTAGTTGAAAAGCTTGAACGCAAACTGCAGGAATTAAAAACTGCAGCAGCTAACATGAAAAAGTAGTTATCCACAAAAAAAGAGGCGAAAGCCTCTTTTTTTATTCCTCAGTTTCAGTTTCTCCATACGGATCCTGATTGTCTTTTGGATTATAAGGTTTGTAATCTGATTTATACCCTGTATCCTGCTTTGGTTTTTTCTTATTGTTTTGCTTCATCATTTCACCAACCTGATTTGACGCACTGAACGAAGCCACCATATTGTTCAACATATCGCTACCCGCTTGTGGCGAGTTAGGAAGAAGAATCAGATTAGAATTGGCATCGGCACCAATTGCCTGAAGTGTATCATAGTGCTGCGTGACTACGATCAATGCAGAGGCTTCCTGCGAATTTATTCCAACATTGTTCAAAACTTCAACGCTTTCTACCAATCCGCGCGCAATTTCCCGCCGCTGATCTGCAATACCCTGACCTTGGAGACGTTTGCTTTCCGCTTCCGCCTTGGCTTTAGCCACAATCCTGATCCGGGAACTTTCCGCTTCGAATTCGGCTGCAGTTTTTTCCCGGTCGGCGGCATTGATCCGGTTCATTGCGTTCTTGACCTGAATATCGGGATCGATATCAGTTACAAGTGTATTGATGATATCGTACCCATAAGTAGTCATCGCTTCGTTGAGTTCGCGTTTAACAGCAATCGCGATGTCATCTTTGCGCTCAAAAACATCATCAAGCTTTAATTTTGGAACTTCGGCGCGAACCACATCAAAAACATAAGCAGTAATTTGGTCGTGCGGATATTCCAAACGGTAAAAAGCGTCGTATACTTTATCTTTAATGACCATAAATTGAACAGAGACCTTCAATTTTACAAAGACGTTGTCTTTCGTTTTAGTCTCAATAATTACATCGAGTTGAGTAATTTTTAAGTTGATTTTGCCCGCGATCTTATCGATAATCGGAATTTTAAGTTGTAACCCCGAATGACGGATGCTGTGAAAACGGCCAAACCGCTCAACGATAGCCGATGTTTGCTGCTTTACCGTAAAAAACGACGACAGGAAGATAAAGAGTCCGAGGACCAGCACAATTATTAACGTAATGTCCATAGATATGTTTGTTTAAATTAGTCGGTAAATTACAAATTTTAGGTTAGGTTTGTGGATATATGATTATATTATGTTGAAGATATTAACGGTGTTGATGATAGGATCATGGGCTCTATCGACATCGGCGCAAAATTATGGTGATTCTAACCGAATAGGAGTTGCCGGTGGAATCAATCAAACTTCACTCATTACCAGCGATTTTCAAACTAAACCGGGTTTAGGGTGGAATTTTGGAATGTCAGTCAGGGGAAATTTCTACAATAATTTTGATATGGTATATGCCATCCAATTCAACGAAAGTAATTTTAGTATGACTACGACAGATCCGCTAAACGGAAATGAGGAAGTAGATTACAAACTGTCGGGTGCTCAAATTTCGCTAATGCTTAGTTATAAGATAATTCCAGATCACCTGAGCTTAGAAGCGGGGCCGGTTTTGCAGGTCAACGGCAAAATGAAAATTGACGACTCACATCGGGACAATAGTATTGATGGCACAGAACTTCAGGCAAGCGATATTACTGACATCAATACTTTCAACGTAAATGGTGCCGTGGGGATAACAGCAGGCTTTACCCATTTCCGTGTCAATGCACAATACCAATACGGACTAAACAATATATTAAACCGGGTGAACAGCGACCTGGGAACCAATTTTACCGGAAAGCTTGGTATACTGAGTGGTAGCATAATCGCTTACTTATAATTAAAAATGACTATGATGAAATTGATGATGTTTGCATTTGCCGTTTTTGTTGCGTTACCTTCCAATGCACAATCGTATATCCAGAAAAAAGACGGCAGCAGGATAGCTGTTGCTGAAGGAGGAATAACAGTCGATCCCGCGCGCAAACGAATATTGTATACGCCTTATGGTAAAGATGCAGTGAAGCTCAAATACAAGGAAATCGATTCAGCTCGGATAGGGAATTCAATTTTAAAAGTTTGCAACGTTGCGGGTAAAGAGCGGGCATATTACGTACTGGCTCGTCAGGATGGAAAAGCGTTGCTGGCAATGAATACTGTCAAAACGCGTCCCGCTGGCGGCTACGAGCAAAAATATACCCGGCATGAACTGATTATAGCCGACACTTCCAACAAAGTCCTGTATGAATCAGGTTTTTCTGATTCGGTCGATGACACCAATACGAAACGAAGGTTAGAGGCAGTTGCCGCCATTAAAGAACATTTTGAGCAATGTCCTGAAGTTCTGCAGCGATTAGCGGCCTATGAGCTTATTGATAACAATGTCGATATTGCTTTGTCGAAATTCCTTAAAGTACCGGTTTACACCGAATGCAACTAGAGGACTTCAATCGCCCGCTCAATTCGTCTGATGGTTTCTTCTTTTCCGAGTAATTCGGCTATATCGAACAAATGGGGTCCTTTTAAGGCGCCCACAAGACTTAACCGCAACGGTTGCATGATTTTCCCCATTCCGATTTCATTTGCCAGCATCCAGTCTTTTACAGTGAGTTCGATGCTCACTGAAGTGAAGGTGGGAATATTAAACAAAACCGTGGTTAATTTGCGCATCAGCTCCGGAGTGTCTTCTTTCCAGTTCTTGGCGGCTTTGGCATCATACTCAGTTGGTTCTTCAAAAAAGTAATCGCTTAATTCCCAAAATTCCGAAACGAAATGCGCACGCTCTTTAATAAGCGATACTATTCTGATGAGCTTGTTGACGTCGAATGCGATTCCTTTTTCAGATAAAATCTCTGCGTAGGCTTTTGCAAGCGTCGCATCTTCCTGCAAAATCAAATATTGATGGTTGAACCATCGGTTCTTTTCTGGATCGAACTTGGCACCCGATTTATGAACTCGGCTGAGGTCGAACGCCTGAATCAACTCATCCAAAGAAAATAATTCTTTTTCGGTGCCGTCATTCCATCCCAGCAGCGCCAGGAAGTTGACCACCGCTTCTGGGAAAAATCCTGTTTCGCGATAGCCTGGCGAAGTTCCTTCGGCCGTTGTCCATTCCAAAGGGAACACAGGAAAACCGAGTTTGTCCCCATCACGCTTTGATAACTTCCCGTTCCCGACCGGCTTCAAAATTAGTGGTAGATGAGCAAATTGAGGCGCTTCCCAGTCGAATGCCCTGTATAACAGCACATGAAGTGGCATGGAAGGAAGCCATTCCTCGCCGCGGATAACATGTGTGGTTTCCATCAAATGATCGTCTACGATATTTGCCAAATGGTACGTTGGCATGCCATCGCTTTTATATAAAACCTTATCGTCCAGCAAATTCGTATCGAATTTTATCTCGCCACGAATCATATCATGAAGATGCAAAGTTTCATCTACAGGAGTTTTAAACCTGATTACGTATTCCATTCCAGATGCTATTCGCGATTTTACTTCAACCTCCGAAAGTGAAAGAGAATTGTCAAGTTTCAGCCGGTTATGATGATTGTAAATGAAAGTTTTCCCTTTTTCCTCATGATCCTTCCTATGGCCATCCAGCGATTCATTGGTATCGAAAGCGTAGTATGCCCACCCTGAACTGATTAGCTTTTCGGCAAATTCGCCGTATAATTCCTTGCGCTCACTTTGACGGTATGGCCCGAATTTCTCGTTTTTACCGACAGTTTCATCAGGTGGAATTCCCAGCCATTCCAATGCTTCCAGAATATATTGTTCGGCACCGGCAACATATCGGTTTTGGTCGGTGTCTTCGATCCGCAGATAGAAAACGCCATTATTTTTTTTAGCGAACAGGTAATTAAACAGAGCCGTTCTTACACCTCCAATGTGTAATGGGCCTGTCGGACTTGGTGCAAAGCGCACGCGGACTGGTTTGGTCATTTCGGGAAAAATTTGCCGCAAAGATACGACAACCGATGCACATCGTCATACAGTGCTAAGGCTGTAATTAATTTAACGTTTTGTAGTTCAGATAAAATTGTACTTTTATCGGTCATAAAAATTTCTCCAAATTGAACACTTCCAACGTTATATATAATAAGCTCGAAGATTTTATCAGGAAGTATTATACAAATGAACTGATGCGGGGTGTAATATTATTCACCGGCTTTGGTTTGATGTATTTTTTGCTGACACTTTTCGTGGAATACTTTCTATGGCTTGAACCTGTGGGGCGAACGATGCTGTTTTGGCTTTTCATTGCCGTTGAACTCTTCCTGTTATCGCGCTTTATTGCATTTCCGATTTTTAAATTGTTTAAACTCCAGAAAGGAATTGATTATAAGCAAGCTTCAAAAATAATTGGCAGTCATTTTTCGGAAGTGGGCGATAAGCTCACGAATTTTTTGCAATTGTCGGAAGATTCGAACCAGTCAGAGCTGTTACTGGCTTCAATTGATCAGAAAGCAGGCTCATTGCAACCGGTTCCATTCAGAAACGCGGTTAATTACAATTCGAACAGGAAATTCATCCCTTTCGCGCTTATTCCGCTATTGCTTTTTGCGTTCTTCTATTTATCGGGTAACAGTGCTGTTATTTCTCAGAGTCTTACCCGGGTTGTAAATTATAAGCAGCAGTTTGTTCCGCCGGCGCCGTTTGAATTTATAGTTTTAAATCCACAGCTTCAGACAGAACAAAACAAGGATTTCCTGCTCCGGATAAAGACTCAGGGCGATGTTGTTCCAGAGAGTGCCATGATTAAGATAGGAAATGAAAGCTATTTCATGGAATCGACCAAGGCTGGCGAATTTCAGTTCAGGATTCCTTCACCGGTTTCAAATGTAGCGTTTCACGTGGAAGCGAACGATGTGACTTCTATTAAATATGAATTGGCAGTTGTCGCAGTTCCGACCATTGCTAATTTTGAAATGCAATTGAACTTTCCATCATACTTACAACGAAAGTCAGAGATTTTGAAAGGTACCGGCAACGCAGTTGTTCCGGAGGGCACACGAATTACCTGGCGGATGAATACGGTGGCAACCAATGAGGTAGTTTGGAGCGATGCCGATGCTGAAAAATTCTTCAGTAAAGATCAGGATCGTTTTTCGTTGGAGCGAAGTATCGTGAATAATACCGACTATCAGATCCGGACATCCAACACGCATGTGAAAAACTACGAAAAGTTAGATTATCATATCGCGGTTGTGAAAGATCAATTCCCTACAATTAAAGTTAGCAACGCGCCCGATAGTCTTGTGGCAGGTAAAAACTATGTACTGGGCCAGGTTGGCGATGATTACGGTTTATCGAAACTGCAGGTCGTATACTATCCTAAAAACCAGCCTTCTGCGGTAAAGCGTGGCAATATTGCAGTTAAGCGGGATAATTTCGACCAATTTGTGTTTGCGTTCCCGTCGGCATTGCCGGTCGATCCCGGTGTTTCATACGAATATTACTTTCAGGTATTTGACAATGATGCATTTCACGGATTTAAAAGTACCAAATCGGAAGTTTTCTCAGACCGTATTCAAACCGATCAGGAGAAGCAGGATCAGGAGTTGAAACAGCAAAGCGATAATATTCACAGTCTCGAGAAATCCCTTGATAATCAGGAGAAACAGATGTCGGAGTTGGAAAAACTTCAAAAAAGTGGCAAGGAAAGTGACAATCTCGAGTTCCGCGAACAGCAGAAGGTTAATGATTTCATCAAGCGTCAAAAGCAACAGGATGAAATGATGAAGGAATTTGCCAAGAAGCTGGAGGAAAACCTCGATAAGATAGGGACGGAGGAAAAAGATCCGTTGAAAGAGAAACTTCAGGAACGGCTGGAAAAATCGGAGAAGGATCTCGAGAAAAATCAGAAGTTGTTGGACGAACTCAAGGAATTGAACGATAAGCTGAATAAGGAAGAATTATTCGAAAAGCTTGATAAGTTTAAGCAAAACAGTAAGAATCAGGCTAAAAACCTGGAGCAGCTCGTCGAACTCACTAAGCGCTATTACGTCGAGAAAAAAGCAGAGCAACTTGCCGATAAGTTAGATAAGCTTGCTGAAAAGCAAGAAAAATTAGCCAATGAGCAGCAGCAGGATGCTCAAAAGAAACAGGAAGACATCAACAAAGAGTTTGATAAAATTCAGGAAGAGCTTAGCGAACTTGACAAGCAGAACAAAGAGCTTAAATCGCCGCTTGATATCCCTAAAGATTCCGAAAAGGAGAAGAACATCGACGAAGACCTTAAAAATGCGGCAGATGAGCTGAAAAAGGATAATGCGGGTAAAGCGAAACCCAAGCAAAAAAGTGCTGCCAAGCAAATGAAAGAAATGAGCAAAAGTATGGAATCGGCGATGGCAGGTGGCGAAATGGAAACTCTGGAAGAGGACGTAAAGATGTTGCGTCAGATTCTGGACAACCTGCTTGCATTTTCATATTCGCAGGAAGATTTAATGAATAAGTTCAGGGATTTGAAACGAGGATCGCCATCGTTCAATAAAAATTTGAAACTTCAGCAGGATTTACGGCTACAATTTAAGCATGTCGACGATAGTTTATTTGCAATGTCATTGCGTAACCCTATGATAGCGGAAGAAGTTACCAAGGAAATCGGAAACGTGCATTACAATATTGAAAAGTCACTTGAAAGCCTTGCGGAAGCTTACATTCCCAAGGGAGTTTCACATCAGCAGTATGCAGTTACGGCAGCGAATAAATTAGCTGATTTTCTCAGTGACATCTTAAATAGCATGCAACTTTCTCTTTCGGGCGCAGGTATGGGAAAACCGAAGCCAGGCCAGAGTCCGGGCGACATGCAGCTTCCCGATATTATTCAAAAGCAGCAAGGTCTTGGAGAAAAGATGAAAGATGGAATGAAAAGCGGCGATAAGCCTGGTCAAAAACCCGGTGAGAAGCCAGGTCAGAAACCCGGCCAGGGTGAGAAAGGTAAGTCGGGTGAAGGTGGAAATTCCGGAAGCGGCAACCAGGGCGAAAGTGATTCTGACGGAGAAGGCGATGCCCGTGCAATTATGGAAATTTATAAAGAACAGAAGCAGTTGCGTGAAGCTTTGCAAAATGAACTTAACAAGCACGGTTTGGGTGGTGCGGGCCAAAATGCGTTGTCGCAAATGAAGATGATTGAAAAGCAATTGTTAAACAAAGGTTTTAATAACGAATCATTGCAAAAGGCGCTGAATTTAAAATATGAGTTGTTGAAACTGGAAAAAGCGATACAGCAACAAGGTGAAGAAGAGCGACGGCAGGCCGAAAACACTAAAAAGGAGTTCTCAAACCGCGCCAACGCATTGCCGCCCGCTTTGCAGGAATATTTGAACAGCGTCGAAATTTTAAATAGACAAAGCTTACCTTTGCGCTCCAATTATAACCGTAAGGTTCAGGAATATTTTAAGCAATGATAAGTTTTAATTACGAGTCCGACTTTGTCTTGGAAGATGAGGCGTCGTATTCCAGCTGGCTCTCAGCCGTTATCCGTTCCGAAAACAAAACAGAAGGCGATGTTAATTACGTGTTTTGCGACGATGATTATTTACACGGGTTAAACGTCGAATACCTCAATCACGACACCTTAACCGATATTATCAGCTTCGATTATTCTGTAGGAAATGAATTACACGGCGATATTTTTATTTCAGTGGAAAGGGTTGCGGAAAATGCGACGGAGTTCGGCGAATCGTTTGAAAATGAATTGCGCCGCGTCATGGTTCATGGAATATTACACTATTGTGGCTATGCCGATAAGACGGAAACCGACATAGAGTTGATGCGGTCAAAAGAAGATGAAAAGATTATAATGTTTCACGTGGAACAATCCGATGATGATGTTTGAAGAATATGATGTGATAGTGGTGGGTGCCGGCCATGCGGGTTCGGAGGCGGCGGCAGCGGCGGCTAATTTAGGTTCGCGGACTTTACTAGTTACAATGAGTCTGCAAAACATAGCGCAAATGTCGTGTAATCCTGCTATGGGAGGAATCGCCAAGGGTCAGATAGTGCGCGAAATTGATGCGTTGGGTGGTTATTCGGGAATTGTAGCCGACAAAACCGCGATTCAGTTTAAGATGCTTAATAAATCGAAAGGTCCTGCAATGTGGTCGCCACGGGTTCAAAGTGATCGTATGAGATTTGCAGAAGAGTGGCGTTTGATGCTGGAGCGCACGCCAAATCTCGATTTTTATCAGGAAATGGTAAAGGGACTTATTATTGAGAACGGACGTGTCGCCGGAATTAAAACTTCTTTAGGTCTTGAAATAAGAGCGAAATCGGTTGTGCTGACCAATGGGACATTCCTGAATGGGTTAATTCACATTGGCGATAAGCAATTTGGTGGCGGAAGAGCTGGTGAAAGTGCGGCCTACGGCATAACGGAGGATTTGACCAATGTCGGTTTTGAGGCGGGTCGGATGAAGACCGGAACGCCGCCTCGGGTTGACGGGCGATCACTTGACTATTCTAAAATGAATGAGGAAAAAGGCGATGTCAGGCCTGAGAAATTTTCATATTCAGATCAGACGAAACCGTTATCCAGGCAAAAATCTTGTCATATGACTTACACATCTTTAGATGTCCACGATATTTTGCGGGAAGGATTCGACCGGTCTCCAATGTTCAATGGACGGATTCAAAGTATAGGCCCGCGGTATTGCCCGTCGATAGAAGATAAAATCAATCGGTTTGCTGATAAAGAACGTCATCAATTATTTGTTGAACCAGAAGGCTGGGACACAGTGGAGGTATACGTAAATGGATTTTCAACCTCCTTGCCCGAAGATATTCAATTCAAGGCATTGCGATCAGTTACCGGATTTGAAAATGTGAAATTTTTCAGGCCGGGATATGCAATCGAATACGACTATTTCCCGCCCACACAGTTAAAGCATACGTTGGAGACTAAACTAGTCGAAGGATTATACTTCGCAGGTCAGATTAACGGAACAACAGGCTATGAAGAAGCTGCGGCGCAAGGATTAATGGCCGGTATAAATGCCGCTCTTAAAGTACAGGAAAAGTCGCCGGTAATTTTTAAACGGGATGAAGCTTATATTGGCGTCCTTATAGATGACTTGATAACAAAAGGCACGGAGGAGCCGTATAGGATGTTTACATCACGTGCAGAATATCGAACGCTGCTTCGCCAGGATAATGCCGACATCCGGTTAACACCAATTGGGTTTGAAATTGGCCTCGCATCGGAAGAAAGAATGCGCCGAATGGAGAAAAAGCTAACTGAAAGCGAAAAAATGGTTAATTATTTTCGTCAAACAAGTGTCAGCGTAGATGAAGTTAATCCAATTTTGAAAGAAAAGGGTAGTGCCGAAGTTATACAGTCAGATAAAATGTTCAAGATATTCTCTCGGCCCCAAATCGATATGGATGACATTATGCGCTTTGAGGGTGTCAAAACCTATATGCAGCAAAATAATGTGGATCGCGAAATACTGGAACAGGCTGAAATTCAGGTTAAGTATTCAGGTTATATTGAAAAAGAACGAAATAATGCCGATAAGTTGACCAGACTCGAAGATGTTCCTATTCCTGAGTCCTTCGATTACAGCCAAATTAAATCGATGTCCTATGAAGCCCGTCAGAAGTTGGCGGCGATAAAACCTGTTTCTATAGCTCAGGCATCACGTATTTCTGGCGTTTCGCCCAGTGATATCTCTGTTTTACTAATCTATATGGGCCGATGATGTTTCACGTGGAACTATGTGCTCAAGGCCTGCAATACCGCAGGTTACGCCCTAAAATTTAAAAATGACAACCAAACAACATTTCTTAACAGTTCGAGATCATTCCGTAAGTAAAAAGGAATTTTCGCTTCTTTATGACGCTGAATACGAAATGCTTATTACCGAACCGCAGCCAAATGCCAGCGAACTGCCTGCATATTATGAAAGTGAGGATTATATTTCGCATACTTCAAACAATCGGAGCCTGTTCGAGTGGATTTATCAGATCGTCCGAAAGTATGCTGTCAATAAAAAGGTAAATTTACTTTCCAATCGAGAAATTGGCAGGTTACTTGACGTCGGTTGTGGTACTGGCGATTTCCTTTTGGCAGCCAAGTTAAAGGGATGGGATGTCATCGGAATAGAGCCTAATGAGCGTGCGCGCAGCCTTGCTACCGAAAAAGGGCTTGATTTTAAACCCGACCTTCAATCGTTGCCTGATAATTCGATCGATGTTGTCACCATGTGGCATGTTCTGGAACATGTGCCGGATTACAATCATCAGATGGCGGAATTGAAAAGAGTGTTACGTCCCGGAGGAAGCATTTTTATCGCTGTTCCCAACTTCAAGTCGTACGATGCGCATTTTTACGGTAAATATTGGGCAGCTTACGATGTGCCGAGACATTTGTGGCATTTTTCAAAAACATCCATTTCGCGAATATGCCGCGATTCCGGACTGATGGTAACGCAGGTTAAACCGATGATTTTCGATGCTTTTTACGTTAGTTTACTGTCGGAAAAATATATATCGGGACAAATGAACTTTTTCAAAGGGATTTACGTCGGCTTGATATCAAATTTAAAAGCTTTGAAAACGTCAGAATATTCTTCGCATATCTATATAATCGAGGAAGTGGAGAATGCTCAGTAAAACCTGTGATAATTGCAGAATCTGTTTTTTTTTATACTTTTACGGCCAAATTTAAATCAACACACCATAATGAAAAAAGTTATTATTGTTTTTGCCCTGTCAATCGGTTTAATCTCATGTAACCAACAGGCTAAAACTGATGAGTTCAAAACTGCTTATGTAGATACAAATAAACTTCTCGAAGAATATACCGAGGCAAAAGATATAGACGCCAAATATAAAAATCGCGCCGACGAAATGGGACAAGAGCTTGAAGCCGAAGCAGCTCGTTTTCGTAAAGATGCCGCCGATTTTGAGCAGAAAGCACGACAATACGGCCAGATATGGGCACAACAAAATAGCGCTCCTCTGGAAAAAAGACAGCGTGAACTTCAATACGCTCAACAAGCTATGCTTCAACAACTTCAGCAGGAAAGTGGTGTAGAAATGGATACCTTGGTTACGTCGGTGAAAAAATTCATCAAAGAATATGGCAAAGAGCAAGGTTATGACTATATCTACGGGACCGGTGAAGCAGTTTCGATACTTTACGCTGAGGATAAGTACGATATCACAGATGAATTGGTTAAGAAATTAAATGAAAAATATAAGCCGGCTGCCAAGAAGGAAGAAACTTCGACCGATACCGCTGCAAAACCCGAAGAATAAAAAGTAAATCAAGATTATTAAATGCCTTCATCTGAGGGCATTTTTTTTTGTAGAACCCTTGTAATCAATTTTTTATTTTATAATTTACATCTTCAATTATACGCCATGGAACCTTTATCAGACGCTGCCAAGTATGTACTCCGATTTGTCAATCAAACCAATCGCTCGATTTTCCTCACCGGTAAAGCAGGAACGGGTAAGACGACGCTACTGAAAGAGATCATATCGACTACTCACAAAAACACCGTTGTCCTCGCGCCCACCGGAATAGCTGCCCTTAACGCAGCCGGTGTCACCATTCATTCAATGTTCCAGTTGCCATTCGCAGCATTTATTCCTGATGTAAATGCGATCCCGCCGTTGTCATCGGAGGCACGTTTTGAAACACGAGCAACGCTGAGGCGCCATTTTAAAGTCAGTGGCCTGAAGAAAGCCGTAATTCGAAACATGCAGTTATTGGTGATCGACGAGGTGAGTATGTTACGTGCCGATTTGCTGGATGCAGTCGATTTTATGATGCAGTCTGTTAGAAAGAACGGGCAGCCATTTGGCGGTGTTCAGGTACTATATATTGGCGATCTGCTGCAGCTGCCTCCTGTCATAAAAAATGATGAGTGGAATGTATTGAGGCGTTATTACCATGGAAAGTTTTTCTTCCATTCACATGCGGTTCTGCGCGACGCGCCGTTGTACGTGGAACTTTCCAAAATCTATCGGCAAAGCGATACAGACTTCATAGAAATACTTAACAACCTTCGAAACAACCGTATATCCGATAACGATTTACAAATTCTGAATGCTTTTGTAGATCCGCACTTCAATCTCCAAAACAATCCGGGATACATAACCCTTACAACGCATAACGCGAAAGCCGACGCTATTAATTATAAAGCTTTAGACGATCTCGCCGGAGAAATATTTACGTATGCTCCGGAGATAATAGGTGATTTCCCCGATAAAATTTTCCCGGTCGATCCGGCATTGCGCTTAAAAATCGGTGCGCAAATCATGTTTATCAAAAACGATCCGAGTCCGGCAAAGAATTTTTTCAATGGAAAAACCGGAATCGTCAAATCGTTGTCCGATGCCGAAATATTGGTGCATTTTCCCGAAGAGAATCTTACAATAGAGGTGGAGCGTTATGAATGGCAAAACATCCGATACTATGTCGACAGTAATACCAAAGACGTTGCCGAGGAAGTATTGGGGACTTATGTACATTATCCGATTAAGCTTGCGTGGGCGATAACAGTCCATAAAAGTCAGGGATTGACATTTGACCGTGCGGCGCTCGATGTATCACAGGTTTTTCAGCCGGGGCAAGCATATGTTGCTCTTTCGCGTTTGCGTTCGTTAAAAGGCCTTATTTTGCTTTCTCCGTTGCAGATGAACGGCATCGAAAATGATTCGGATGTTGTTCGGTATGCCGAAAGTAAAGTTGACCCCGATGATCTTGAGCCATCACTGCAAATCGAAACCCGTAAATATGTACATCAGTATCTCCGCAACGCGTTCGACTGGTCAAATCTTGTGCAGGAATGGCGCAATCATAAATTCAGCTATGATGACGATGTAAAAAATTCGGAGAAAGCCAAAAGTAAGAAGTGGGCGCAACATCATTTAGAAACAATTGAACAGTTGATTCCGACCTCTCTGGGTTTTCTTGCCCAGATTGACAGAATTTTTAAATCCGATGCACCCGATTTAAAGCTGCTGACGGCAAGAGTTGATGCGGCGGTAAATTATTTTTTACCCATACACGATGGAGTGGTAGGCGAATTATTGACGAAGATTGAATTGATCCGGCAGGCAAAAAAAAACTAAA
>JADKLW010000357.1_pt2 | contig 16541 bp, 14 predicted proteins | sample 8641881 | NCBI WGS metagenome assembly JADKLW01 (sample SAMN16272185, study PRJNA661076) | feces metagenome | isolation source: fecal sample from diarrhoea affected cattle B | host: Bos taurus | place: South Africa: Lokaleng Village, Mahikeng | collected 2019-09 | reverse complement strand
ATCGCCGCCACCAACCGCCCCGACATCCTCGACCCCGCGCTGCTGCGCCCCGGCCGCTTCGACCGCCAGATCGTCGTCGACCGCCCCGACCGCAAGGGCCGCGCGCGGATCCTCGACGTGCACACGCGGGGCAAGCCGCTGGCCGCCGACATCGAGACCGAGACGCTCGCCGGCCAGACCCCGGGCTTCACCGGCGCGGATCTGGCCAACCTCGTCAACGAGGCGGCGCTGCTCGCCGCCCGGCGTGGCAAGAAGCAGATCACCCAGCACGAGCTCGAAGAGGGCATCATGCGCGTGATCGCGGGGCCCGAGAAGAAGACCCGCGTGATGACCGAGAAGGAACGCGAGATCACCGCGTACCACGAGATGGGCCACGCCTTCGTCGGCCACTTCCTCGAGCACTCCGACCCGGTCCACAAGATCTCGGTCGTCGGTCGCGGTCAGGCGCTCGGCTACACGATCTCGATGCCGCAGGAGGACACCTTCCTGGTCACCCGGCAGCAGCTGCTCGACCAAATGGCGATGACCCTCGGCGGTCGCGCCGCCGAGGAGATCGTCTTCGGCGAGATCACCACCGGCGCGTCGAACGACCTCGAGAAGGTCACCCAGACCGCCAAGCAGATGGTGATGCGGTTCGGCATGAGCGAGCGGCTCGGCCCGCGCGTCTTCGGCCACGACTCCGGGCAGCCGTTCCTGGGTCGCGACATGGGTTCCGAGCCCGACTACTCCGACGAGATCGCGCGCGAGATCGACGACGAGATCCGCCGCATCGTCGAGGACGCGCACCAGCGCGCCACCGACCTGCTGAACGATCACCGCGAGGCGCTCAACCTGATCTCCGAGATCCTGATCCGGCGCGAGACGATCGAGCGGGACGAGTTCCTGGCGCTGCTCGACGGCCGCGCCGAGGAGGACGTCTTCGACGACGATCCGCCGCCGAGCACCCCGTCGGCGGCCGAGGACGAGCCGCAGGCCGAGGAGCGGACCGCTCCGCGCCCGCTGCCCCGTCCGGGACTGGGCACGGCGATGACCGGCCGCGAGCCGCGCCGGCCCTACCGCGCCTAGGAGCCTGTCGGAGGTGCCCGCCGCCTTCGACGTCATGGGGATCGTCAACGTCACGCCGGACTCGTTCAGCGACGGTGGCGAGTGGTTCGACGCGGATGCGGCGGTCCGTCACGGGCTCGAGTTGGCCGCGGCGGGGGCGACGATCCTCGACGTCGGCGGCGAGTCGACCCGGCCGGGAGCGGCCCCGGTCGAGGCCGCCGAGGAGCTGCGCCGCGTGGTTCCGGTGATCTCCCGGCTGGCCGAGGCGCTGCCCGACGTCGTGGTCTCGGTCGACACGACCAAGGCGGTGGTCGCGGCCGCGGCGCTCGACGCCGGCGCGAACTACGTCAACGACGTCTCGGCACTGCGTCACGATCCCGAGATGCTGCCGCTCGTCGCCGAGCGGGGCGCTCGCTGCTGCCTGATGCACATGCGCGGCGAGCCGCGGACGATGCAGCAGGCTCCGGTCTACGCCGACGTCGTCGACGAGGTCCGGCGCCACCTCGAGCAGCGGATCGCCGCCGCGGTCGACGCCGGGATCGCGCTGGAGCGGATCGACGTCGATCCCGGGATCGGCTTCGGCAAGGCCCTCGACCACAACGTGGCGCTGCTGCGCCGCCTGGACGAGATCGTCGCGATCGGTCCGCGGGTGGTGGTCGGGACGTCCCGCAAGAGCTTCCTCGGGCGGCTGACGGGGCGCGACGACCCGCGTCAGCGGCTCGCTGGGACGATCGCCACCAACGTGCTGGCGCTCGCCGCGGGCGCCCGGGTCTTCCGGGTGCATGACGTTGGAGCGATCCACGACGCGCTCGCCGTCGCCGCGCACGTGGTCGGCCCGGAATAGCGCTCCGGCCCGCCGGGCCGTGGTGGGCGTCGGCGGTCACGGTGGGCGCGGCCCGCGATTGCTAGCGTGGCTCGCCATGGATGACGATCGCGACGAGCGCCCGGCCGACGACCAGGACGCGCAGCACGAGGATCGCGATACGCCGCAGCCGCCCCGCTCGTCGCGGGACGAGTCGGACGCGTTGCGGGACCTCGGCATCGACCTCGACGAGGACGACGAGGATGACGACGACCTGGAGGACCTCGACGGCGACGACCGCGACGAGGTCACCGTCGAGATCCGCGGGCTCTCGCTCTACACGCACCACGGGGTCACCCCGGCCGAGCGCGAGATCGGCCAGCGGCTGATCGTCGACCTGCGGATGGCGGTCTCGGACTGCGACGCGACGGTCACCGATCGGGTTGAGGACACGATCGACTACGGCGAGGTCTGCCAGCTCGTGGCGCTGGTCGCGCAGCAACGCTCCTACAAGACGCTGGAGCGGCTGTGCGCGGCGATCGCCGACCGGATCGTCTCCGACTACGGCGCGGAGGAGGTCTGGGTCAAGTGCATCAAGCCCGAACCGCCGATCCCGTTGCCGGTCGAGGAGGTCGCCGTCGAGCTCTGGCGCGCGGGGGACGTCGGCTGAGGCCCGCAGGGGTATTTTCTACCCGCGGTAGTATTTGCCTATGACGGACAGCCCCACCCTGGCCACGACCGCGTTCGAGCGGGCGACCGCCGTGGTCCCCGACGGCGATCGCTGGGTCGCCGACGTCGATCTCGACTGGGCGGCGCCGACCGGACCGAACGGCGGGTACCTCGCCGCGATCGTCGTCCGCGCCGTCGAGGCGGCGGCCGATCCGGAGCACCAGCGCCAGCTACGCTCGCTCAGCCTGCAGTACCTGCGGTCGGCGTCCGAGGGCCCGCTCGAGCTCGACGTGCGCACCGTCCGCGCCGGACGCCGGCTGGCGTCGGTCGCGGTCACCGCGCGTCAGCAGGGGCGCGAGGTGCTGACCGGCTTCGCCACCCTGGCCACACGCGGGCTCGACCAGGCGGGCCAGTGGGCGCCGCCGTTCCCCGACGTCGCCGGTCCCCCCGACCCCGACGCCGGAGCGGCGCCGATGGACCGCTTCGACCGCGCGGGCGGTCACTGGCTGGAGCTGCCGCCGGGCCTGCCGCCGATCGTCGAGCGCCTGCGGATCGCCCCGCGACTGGGTACGGGCCCCTACACGGGGCGCAAGGTCGCTCCCGGCGACCCGATCGAGACCGGGGGCTGGATGGGCTCGCCCGAGCCCCAGCGGATCGACGCGGCCTACCTCGCGCAGCTCACCGACTTCTGGTGGCCGCCGGCGCTCGAGGTGCTGACCGTCCCGGCGATCGCTCCGACGATCGACCTGACGATCCACGTCCAGGCCGACCTCCCCGTCGGCGGGCTCGATCCCGCCGCGGTGCTCGGGACCTACCGGACCACGGTCGCGGCGAACGGGCTGGGGGAGGAGGACGGCACGCTGTTCGGGCCCAACGGCACGCTGCTGGCGCGCTCCCGCCAGCTCGCGCTGCTCGCGCCGCTCTCGGCATGACCGACGACATCGTCCTGCGGCCCGGCGAGACGCGCGGCTACCTGGGGCTCGGCTCCAACCTCGGCGACCGCCGGGCGCAGCTCCAGGCGGCCGTCGACGGTCTCGGGCGGCACGGCGTCCGCGTGCTCGCGTCGTCGGCGCTCTACGACACCGATCCGGTCGGCGAGGTCCTCGACCAGCCGTCGTTCCTCAACGCCTGCGTGCGGATCGCCACCGCGCTCGACCCGGAGGGCCTGCTCGCGGCCTGCAAGGCGGTCGAGCGTGACCAGGGGCGCGTGACCGACCCCTCGTCACCCGACTACGTCCGCCACGGGCCGCGGCCGGTCGACGTCGACCTGCTGCTGCTCGGCGACGCGGCATACCGCTCGGAGCGCCTGACGCTGCCGCACCGCGAGGTCACGTCGCGGCGGTTCGTGCTGATCCCGCTGCTCGACCTGGACATGGGACTGACGTTGCCGGACGGCACGCGGCTCGCCGACAGCCTGGCCGTCCTGCCGCTCGACGAGGGCGTGCGGCGCGCGGGCGACCCGTTGGACGTTCCCGCCTGAGCCGTCGCCGACGCGCGTCGCGGCCGTCCGCGCTAGGCGCCCAGCGGCTCCAGCCACGCGGCCGGGATCGTGCCCGCGGGCACCTGGCCGCTCCACTCGGGGAACAGTCGCTGCGCCCACTGGCCGGCCGGTCGTTCCAGGAACGGGCCGCGCAGGTCCTCGATCGTCATCAGCAGGCGCAGGCTCGGGGCGATCTGCAGGTCGGCCACCTGCTCGCGCGATCCGCCGAGCGTGCCGTCGGCCAGCCAGCCGTCGATCCGTTCGAGGTGCGCGGGCAGGTCCCGCAGGTCGGCGCGCACGCTCTCGTCGCCGACCCGGTTGAGCCGGCGCTGGATCGGCAGGATCGTCGGCGCGACGAAGGCGGTCAGCAGCGGCGGCATCGCCAGCTTCGATCCCGCCTGGTAGCTGGGGATCGCGGAGGGGCTCCGGCTCAGCGACCACCACAGCACGCGGCGCGGGATCGGCTGCAGGACGTCGTTGCCCCAGCGCTCGGCGGCGCGTACCCGCTCGGCGAGCGCGGGATCGGCCGGCACCAGCGGGGGCTCGGGATGGCGCTGCTCGAGCCGCTCGAGGATCGCGACCGAGCCCTGGACCTTCTCGCCGTCGTCGAAGCGGATCCCCGGGACGGTGCGGCCGCCGAAGAGCAGCCGCTGGGCGACGGCGTGCGTCGGCGGGAGCCACTCGGTCACCTCGTACGGGTGGCCCTTGAGCTGCAGCGCCCGCTCGACGGTGACGCACGGGTGGGATCCGCGCACGACGTACAGCTTCGTGGACATGGCGGCAGACTACGGCCTGTCGCGGCGGTCGCGGACCGCAGATCGACCGGGACGGCCCTTTGCGGAGCGGCGCGCGATACTCCCCGGTGATGCTCCTCGTCGTCGACGTCGGCAACACCCAGACCCACTTCGGCGCGTTCCGTGGGACCGAGCTGATCGAGCACTGGCGGTTCGCCACGGTGCGCGAGTCGACGTCCGACGAGCTCGGCGCCAAGCTCCGCAACCTGCTGGAGCTGCGCGGCCTGCACGCCGAGGAGATGGAGTCCTCGATCGTCTCGTCGACGGTGCCGCAGCTCGCCGAGGAGTGGCGGCGGATGTCGATCCGCTACCTCCGCCACGAGATGCTGGTCGTCCGCCCGGGGATCCGCACCGGGATGGCGTTGCGCTACGACAACCCGCGCGAGATCGGCGCCGACCGCCTGGTCAACGCGGTCGCCGCCTACGAGCGCTTCCGGGGCGCCTGCGTCGTGGTCGACTTCGGCACCGCGATCACCTACGACCCGGTCTCGGCCGACGGCGAGTACCTGGGCGGGATCATCAGCCCCGGGGTCGAGATATCGCTCGACGCGCTGACCTCGCGGGCGGCGGCGCTGCCCCGGATCGAGCTGATCGCCCCGCGCCAGCTGATCGGCAAGTCGACGGTCGAGGGGATCCGCAGCGGCGTGATCTACGGCTTCGCCGGCGGCGTCGACGCGATCCTCAACCGGCTGATGGACGAGCTCGGGCCGGACATCCACCGGATCGCGACCGGCGGGCTGGCCCGGGCGATCGTCCCGCACTGCCAGACGATCGACGAGGTCGACGATCTGCTGACGTTGACCGGTCTGCGCCTGTTGCACCAGCACAACTCCTGACCCCGGCGACCGCGCCGACTTCTGTACCGCAGCGGTACTCCAGGGAACGGGAAAGGCCGACGACCGCGCCGCGGTCCCGATCCCACACGCCAGAGTCGCCCTCGTCTCGTACCCTGGAGAGATGGCCGCCCCCGCGCTCACCGAGTCCTGGACGCTCGGCGACATCGAGATCCCCAACCGGGTCACGCTCGCGCCGCTCGCCGGGATCGGCAACTGGGTCGTGCGACTGCAAGCCAAGCGCTACGGCGCGGGCTACGCGGTCAGCGAGATGGTCTCGTCGTTCGCGATCCACTACCGCAACGAGAAGACGCTCCGCGACCTGCTGACCTTCAAGCCGGAGGAGCGCGACGGCGGGCCGGTCGCGATCCAGCTCTTCGGGCAGGACCCCGAGGTGATGAAGTCGGCGGCCGCCTACGTCGCCGAGCACGTCGCGGTCGACGTGATCGACCTGAACATGGGCTGCCCGGTGCCGAAGGTCTGCAAGACCGGCGCGGGCGCGGCGATGCTCAAGGACCCCGACACGGCCGTCGCGGTGGCGAAGGCCGCGAAGGAGGGCTCCGGGCTGCCGGTCACCGTCAAGCTGCGCTCGTCGACGACGAAGGACGGCGAGCACGACGGCTACGCGCTGGCGGCCCGCCTGGTCGACGAGGCCGGCGTCGACGCGATCGGCTTCCATCCGCGCAGCGCGCAGGTGCACCACAAGGGCACGCCGGACTACGCCCTGGCCGCGAAGCTGGTCGACGAGCTGCCGGTGCCGGTGGTCCTCTCCGGCGGCCTCCACGACGCCGAGCAGACGCTCGCCGCCTACGAGCAGGTGCGGCCCGCCGCGGTGATGATCGCGCGCGGGGGCCTCGGCAACCCGTGGCTGCTCTCGACCCTGCTCGGCCGTCGCGAGGACGTCGCGCCGACCGCCGACGAGGTCGCGGCGGAGTTCGACTGGTTGCTCGACCGCACCGCCGAGCATCTCGGGACCGAGCGCGCCGGCCGCTACCTGCGCAAGCACTACCCGTGGTACGTCGAGCGGCTCGCGGGGCTCGGGTACCCCGACGCGAGCGCGACGCCCGACAAGCAGCTCCAGGCGGCGCTCCAGCAGAGCGACGAGATCGAGATCGCGCGCGAGCGCCTCCGCGCCGCCGTGGCGGCGACGGTCGCCGTCTGAGGCCGCGGACGGGCCGAGAACCGCGGCCGCCGCAGGCGATCCACAGGGGCACCGGAAGAATCCGCCGGGATGGCTATACTGCCCGCTCCGTTCGACGGACGGGTCGGTTCGTCCGTCACCCCAGAACTGCTCGATCAGCGTCTCGGCTTCCGGCGCGGGACGCGGTCGGCGAAAGGCCTCACCTTGTCCAAGGACGTCATCCTCACCCACGAGGGTCTCGAGAAGCTCAAGCAGGAGCTCGATCACCTGACGACGGTCAAACGTCGCGAGGTCGCGGAGCGGATCAAGGACGCGCGGGACTTCGGGGACATCTCCGAGAACTCCGAGTACGACGACGCCAAGAACGAGCAGGCGATGATCGAGGGCCGGATCCTCGACATCGAGGAGCAGCTCCGCTCCGCCTCGGTGATCGACGAGTCCTCGCTGTCGACCGACGAGGTCCAGGTCGGCACGCGCGTGACGGTGCGCAACGAGAAGGGCACGGAACAGGAGTACGCGCTGGTCGGCTCGGCCGAGGCCAACCCCGCCGAGAACAAGCTGTCCAACGAGTCGCCGGTCGGCAAGGCCCTGATCGGGAAGCCCCAGGGCGCCAGCGTCAAGGTCAACCTGCCCAACGGCAAGACCCGCACGCTCGAGATCGTCAGCATCTCGCGCTGACCGCGCGAGCGCTCCGGTAGGACCTCGCGATGACCGAAGACACGGCGGCCGACCCCGGCGACGGGACCGACCTCCTCGCCGTCCGCCGCGCCAAGCTCGAGCGGCTGCGCGCGGCCGACGTCGACCCGTACCCGCACGACTTCGACGGCGTCGAGCCGATCGCGGCGGTCCGCGAGCGGCACGCCGGCCTCGAGGACGGCGCCGAGACCGACGTCCGGCACCGGATCGCCGGCCGGCTCGTCGCGCGTCGCGGCCAGGGCAAGATGGCGTTCCTCGACCTCGTCGACCGCTCCGGCCGGCTCCAGCTCCAGGCCAAGCTCGACGTGCTCGGCGACGAGCGGATGTCGCGGCTGCTCGACGACCTCGACCTCGGGGATCTGATCGGCGTGGACGGCACCGCGTTCATGTCGCGCCGCGGCGAGCTGAGCCTGCGGATCACCGACTACACGGTGCTCGCCAAGGCGCTGCGCCCGCCGCCCGACAAGCACCACGGCCTGCAGGACACCGAGCTGCGGCAGCGCCGTCGCGAGCTCGACCTGATCGGCAACGAGGAGACCCGCGAGGCGTTCATCCTGCGCTCGCGGATCGTCTCGGAGATCCGCCGGTTCCTCGACGCCGACGGCTTCCTCGAGGTCGAGACCCCGGTGCTGCAGCCGCTCTACGGCGGCGCGCTGGCCCGGCCGTTCGTCACCCACCACAACGCGCTCGGTCGCGACCTCTACCTGCGGATCGCCACCGAGCTGTACCTCAAGCGCCTGATCGTCGGCGGGCTGGAGCGGGTCTACGAGCTCGGCAAGAACTTCCGCAACGAGGGGATCAGCCACAAGCACAACCCCGAGTTCACGATGCTCGAGTGGTACGAGGCCTACGCCGACGTCGAGGACGCCGCGGACCGCCTCGAGGCCTGCGTCCAGCACGTCGCCCGCGCGATCGATTACGACGGCGAGATCCGCTGGACCGAGCCGTGGAAGCGCCAGACGCTGGCCGGAGCGATCGAGGAGCAGACCGGGATCGACGTGCTCGCGCACCGCAGCAGCGAGGCGCTGTCGGCCGTGATCCGCGCCACCGACGCCGTCGATCTGGACCCCGACGGTCGGACCTGGCCGCAGCTCGTCGACGACCTGCTGTCGAAGTACGTCGAGCCGAAGCTGATCCAGCCGACGATGCTCTTCGACTACCCCGTGGAGCTGTCGCCGTTCGCCAAGCGCAAGCGGACCGCGAGCGGCGAGGACACCGGGCTGGTCGAGCGCTTCGAGGCGTTCGCGCTCGGGATGGAGATCGCCAACGCGTTCTCCGAGCTCAACGACCCCGACGAGCAGCGTCGCCGGTTCGAGGAGCAGGCGCGGCTCGAGCTCGAGGGCGACGACGAGGCGCAGCAGTACGACGAGTCGTTCGTCGAGGCGCTGGAGCAGGGGATGCCCCCGACGGGCGGCCTCGGGCTGGGCGTCGACCGGCTCGTGATCTGCATGACCGGGCGCAACACGATCCGCGAGGTCGTGCTGTTCCCGACGATGCGGGACTGATCGAGCCGCCCGCCGGTGGCCCGGGACGGTGTGCGCGGGGCCCGCGCACACCGGCGCCGGGACCCGGGCCCGGGTCCCGAACCGAAGAACCGCCGAAGACCGGTCGGGCCGGGGGTGCCCCGCTGGTAGGATCAATCGTGATCCACGGAAGGACCCGAGATGTTCGAGCGATTCACAGAACGAGCCAGGCAGGTTGTCGTTCTCGCCCAGGAAGAGGCGCGGACGCTCAAGCACAACTACATCGGCACCGAGCACATCCTGCTCGGGCTGCTGCGTGAGGAAGAGGGGCTCGCCGCACGCGTGCTCGAGTCGCTCGACATCACCGTCGAGCGAGTGCGGGCGCAGGTCGTGCGGATCGTCGGTTCCGGGGAGGAAGTCACCTCCGGCCAGATCCCCTTCACCCCGCGCGCGAAGAAGGTCCTGGAGCTGGCGCTGCGCGAAGCGCTGAGCCTGGGCCACAACTACATCGGCACCGAGCACATCCTGCTCGGCCTCGTTCGCGAGAACGAGGGCGTTGCCGCCCGGATCCTGCTGGACTTCGACGCCGACAGCGAGAAGATCCGCAACGAGGTGATCCGGATGCTCTCCGGCCCCGGTGGTCGCCGTCAGACGGCGGGCTCCCCGGCGGGTGGTGGCGGCGCGACCGAGGCCGGCGGCCCGCAGAAGCGGTCGTCCAAGGTGCTCGACCAGTTCGGTCGCGACCTGACCAAGCTCGCCGCCGACGGCAAGCTCGACCCCGTCGTCGGGCGCTCGACCGAGATCGAGCGGATCATGCAGATCCTCTCGCGGCGGACCAAGAACAACCCGGTCCTGATCGGCGAGCCGGGCGTCGGCAAGACGGCCGTCGTCGAGGGCCTCGCCCAGCAGATCTCGTCGGGCGAGGTGCCCGAGCTGCTGCGCGACAAGCAGATCTACACGCTCGACCTGGCGGCGCTGGTCGCCGGCTCGAAGTACCGCGGCGAGTTCGAGGAGCGGCTCAAGAAGGTGATGAAGGAGATCGCCAACCGTGGCGACGTGATCCTCTTCATCGACGAGATCCACAACCTGGTGGGCGCGGGAGCGGCCGAGGGCGCGATCGACGCGGCCTCGATCCTCAAGCCGGCGCTGGCCCGCGGTGAGCTGCAGACGATCGGCGCGACGACGATCGACGAGTACCGCAAGTACCTCGAGCGCGACAGCGCGCTGGAGCGCCGCTTCCAGCAGGTCCGCGTCGAGCAGCCGTCCAACGACGAGGCGGTGCAGATCCTCAAGGGCCTGCGCGACCGCTACGAGAGCCACCACAAGGTCGAGATCACCGACGAGGCCCTCGAGGCGGCCGTCGAGCTCGCCGATCGGTACATCGCCGACCGGCAGCTCCCCGACAAGGCGATCGACCTGATCGACGAGGCGGCCTCGCGCAAGCGGATCCGCTCGATGGCGTCGCCGCCGGTCTTCCAGGAGGTCGAGGAGCAGATCGCCGAGGCCCGTCGCAAGAAGGACGCGGCGATCGAGTCGCAGGAGTACGAGGCCGCGGCCTCGCTGCGCGACGAGGAGCGCAAGCTCGTCCAGAAGAAGCGCGAGCTCGTCGAGCAGTGGGAGAAGGGCGAGGGCGACCAGCCCCGGCTCTCGATCGGCGAGGAGGAGATCGCCGACATCGTCTCGATGTGGACCGGCATCCCCGTCTTCAAGCTGACCGAGGCCGAGACCAAGCGGCTGATGCGGATGGAGGAGGAGCTCCACGAGTCCGTGATCGGCCAGGACGAGGCGGTCAAGACGATCTCGAAGGCGATCCGGCGCTCGCGGGCGGGCCTCAAGGACCCGAAGCGGCCGACCGGCTCGTTCATCTTCCTCGGCCCGACGGGCGTCGGCAAGACGGAGCTGGCGAAGTCGCTGGCGAAGTTCCTCTTCGACGACCCCGACGCGATGGTCCGCGTCGACATGTCGGAGTACATGGAGAAGCACGCCGTGTCGCGGCTGGTGGGCTCGCCCCCCGGCTACGTCGGGTACGACGAGGGCGGTCAGCTCACCGAGGCCGTGCGGCGCAAGCCGTACTCGGTGCTGCTGCTCGACGAGATCGAGAAGGCGCACCCGGACGTCTTCAACCTGCTGCTGCAGATCCTCGAGGACGGTCGCCTGACCGACTCGCAGGGGCGGACGGTGGACTTCCGGCACGCGATCGTGATCATGACGTCGAACATCGGCGCGTCCGAGATCGCCAAGTCGACGCCGCTGGGCTTCCAGGTCGGCGACGAGGACGAGGCGCTCACGTACGACGACATGAAGCAGCGCGTCACCGGCGAGCTGAAGAAGGCCTTCAAGCCGGAGTTCCTCAACCGGATCGACGAGCTGATCGTCTTCCACAAGCTGACCAAGCCGCAGATCGCGCACATCGTCGAGCTGATGGTCAACCGCGTGCGGAAGTCGCTCAAGGAGAAGAACATCTCGCTCGAGCTGACCGACGGCGTCAAGGAGCTGCTGGCGGAGAAGGGCTGGGACCCGGCGATGGGCGCCCGTCCGCTGCGCCGGGCGATCCAGCGCTACATCGAGGACCCGCTGGCGGACTTCGTGCTCGCCAACGAGATCTCGCCGGACGCGACGATCAAGGTCGACCGGGCCCCGGAGGGGTCGCCGTCCGACCAGGAGGTCGTGCTGACGATGGTCGAGCCGGAGGTGCCGGTCCACGCCGCCGTCGGCGCCGCCGACGAGGTCGAGGACCCGTCCGAGGACGTCGCCACGGCCGAGGACGCCGCGACCGAGGGTCCGAACGAGAACAGCTAGTCCGTGCTGTCGCGGCGGCGCGCGAGCGTCGCCGCCAAGCCGACAAGGGCGGGGTCTTCGGACTCCGCCCTTGTTCGTGGGCTCCCGCTGTCGTGTCCGCGTCGTCCTGCCCGACGCCTACCCTGGATGACCCGATGGCCCGTGCCGCAACCGTCCATGTCTGCTCCGCCTGCGCCCACGAGAGCCCACGCTGGCTCGGCCAGTGCCCGGGCTGCGGAGCGTGGGGGACGATCACCGAGGAGCGGGCGAGCCGGCCGACCGGCGGACGCGGGGGCAGCCCGTCGTCCGGCGCCACCCGCGGGCGCTCGTCGTCCGGCGTCCCGGCGGCCACGCCGACGCGGCTGCGCGACGTCACGGCGCCACGGGTCCCACGGCTGCGGACCGGACTGGTCGAGGTCGACCGCGTGCTCGGCGGCGGCCTGGTGCCGGGATCGCTGGTGTTGCTCGGCGGATCGCCGGGGATCGGCAAGTCGACGCTGCTGAACACCGTCCTCGGACACCTCCAGGGGGCCGGCTCGCGGACGCTCTACGTGTCCGGCGAGGAATCGGCCGCCCAGGTCCGTCTGCGCGCCGAGCGGCTCGCGGTGCCCCCGAGTTCCGGGGACGGCGGCGCGGGCCAGGACGCGGACCCCGTCGGCCTGGAGTCGGCGCTCGACGTGCCGATCCTCGCCGAGACCGACCTGCCAACGGTGATCGCGACGATCGAGGCCGAACGGCCCGACGTCTGCGTGATCGACTCGGTCCAGACGATGCACGACCCGGATCTCAGCGGGGCGCCCGGGTCGGTCAGCCAGGTCCGCGAGGTCGCGGGCCGGCTGATGGAGGTCGCCAAGCGGCTCGACGTCGCCACGGTGCTGGTCGGCCACGTGACCAAGGAGGGCGCGCTGGCGGGCCCGCGGGTGCTCGAGCATCTCGTCGACTGCGTGCTCCAGTTCGAGGGCGAGCGCGAGCGGACCTACCGCACGCTGCGCGCCAGCAAGAACCGCTTCGGCTCGACCAACGAGGCCGGCGTCTTCGAGATGCGCGGCGCGGGCCTGGTCGAGGTGCTCGACCCGTCGGCCCGCTTCGTCGGCGAGGCGACCCGCGCGGCCGGCTCGGTGATCCTCTGCGCGATGGAGGGCACCCGCCCCCTGCTGGTCGAGGTCCAGGCGCTGGTGTCGCCGAGCGAGCTGGTGCCGCCGCGGCGGGTCTGCAACGGCATCGACCGCAACCGGCTGGCGCTGGTGCTGGCGGTGCTGTCGCGCCACGCGGGCCTCTCTACGAGCACCCACGACGTCTTCGTCAACGTGGTCGGCGGGGTGCGCTGCGACGAGCCGGGGGCGGACCTGGCCGTGGCCCTGGCGGTCGCGTCGGCCGCGCGGGGGATCGTGCCGACGATTCCCGGACCGTCCGGCCCGTCGGAGAACGGCGAGCCCGAGGACCTTCCGGTGGCGTGCTTCGGCGAGGTCGGCCTGACCGGCGAGCTGCGCGGCGTCGCCCACGCCGACCGGCGGTTGGCCGAGGCCCGGAAGTTCGGCTTGGGGGGCGTCGTCCAGCCCGAGAGGCAGCCCACCCTACGCGACGCGTTGCGGTCCGCGCTGCCACGTCGCGGCTGACCGATCGGGGCGCGCCGAACGGCCGGTCGAGGGCGCCCGGGGCGAAACACCGTGCACGACCGTTTTCACGGGGGGTGAAATACCGCCAGGGCTTGCTACAATCGTTGCGATGGCGCAGCGCCCCGGCGAAGAGCTTCCAGAGCTCGAAGGTCGCCAGGAGCCCCGGCTGGTGAAGGCGCTCGAGATGATTGCGCCGGGAACAGCTCTTCGCGACGGGATCGACTCGATCCTGAACGCGCATACGGGCGGACTCCTGGCAATCGGCGAGCCGGAGGAAATCACACACCTCTGTTCAGGCGGTATCCGCCTGGACATCGATTCGACGCCTGCGTTGTTGTACCAGCTCGCGAAGATGGACGGCGCGATCACGCTCAACGCCAACGCGACGAAGATCGCGATGGCGAACGTCCAGCTCGTCCCGGACCCGACGATCCTCACGCAGGAGACCGGCACCCGCCACCGGACCGCCGAGCGGGTCAGCAAGCAGACCAACGCGCTGGTGATCGCGATCTCGCAGCGGCGCGAGGTCGTCTCGCTGTACGTCGACGGCACCCGGTACCAGCTCGACCAGATCCCGGTCGTGTTGGCGAAGGCCAACCAGGCGCTGGCGACGCTCGAGAAGTATCGGGTCCGGCTGGACCAGGTCTCGACCCGGCTGACGGCGCTGGAGTTCGAGGGCAGCGCCTCGCTGCACGACGTGCTGACGGTGCTGCAGCGCGCCGAGTTCGTCTCGCGGATGGCCGTCGAGATCGAGCGCTACATCGTCGAGCTGGGCACCGACGGTCGCCTGATCGAGATGCAGCTCGAGGAGACCACGGTCGGCACGGCGGGCGAGAAGGCCGCGCTGGTGCGCGATTACTCCGCCGATCCGAGCGAGGAAGCGGTCGCGGCCACGCTCGACCTGCTCCCGCGGGTGCCGCACTCCGACCTGCTCGACTTCGGTCGGCTGGCGGAGCTGCTCGGCTACAACCGCAAGCTCAACACCTTGGACTACCCGGTCAGCCCTCGTGGCCACCGGGTGCTGGCGCGGATCCCGCGCCTTCCCAAGCTCGTCGTGCAGCAGATCATCGACACGTTCGGTGGCCTGGACGAGTTGCTCGTCGGAGCGGACGCTGACCTCGAGTCGGTCCCCGGAGTCGGCGAGATCCGGGCGAAGGACATCCGCGAGGGCCTTCGCCGCCTGCAGGAGATCAACATCGTCGATCGGTACCTGCAGTCGTGACGCGCCCCTGCGCCACGGCCGTTCACGCCGATCTCTCCGCGTTCCGCGCGGGCCATCCCAGGAGGGAACATGACTGACAGCATCGACGACGACCTGTTCGACACGATCACCGCCGGTGAGTGCGACTTCCAGGTCGGCGACAACGTCGTTTACCCGCACCACGGCGCGGGGGTCGTGAGGGCACGGGCGCCGCGCAAGGTCCTGGGCGAGGATCGTGAGTACCTCAAGATCCGGATCCTGCACAACGACATGACGGTCCACGTCCCGTGCGACCAGGCGGCCGCCGTCGGGCTGCGGCGCGTAATCGACGAGGACACGGTGCGCAAGGTGCTCGGCGTGCTCGAGGGTCCGTGCACCGAGATGCCGAAGAACTGGAATCGGCGCTTCAAGCACAACCGCGAGAAGATCAAGACCGGCGACATCTACGAGCTGGCCGAGGTCGTCCGCAACCTCGCCACCCGCGAGAACGACAAGGGCCTCTCGACGGGCGAGAAGCAGATGTTCACGCGCGCCAAGAAGGTCCTGGCGTCGGAGCTGATGTACGCGCTGGAGAAGTCCGAGGACGAGGCCGAGGAGTACCTGGACTCGATCCTCGCCCCGCCCGCCGAGGGCTCGCCCCAGGCGCTCGCGCTCGCCGCGGCGGCGGCGGAAGCGGCCGGTGACGACGGCGATGAGGTCGTCGTCGACGACGACGCGCTGGCGCTGCAGGACTGATCCGCTCGGCGCGGACGTAGGAACCGCCGGCCACGATGGCCGTTGCGCTCGTCGTGGGCGCCGGACGGGGGGAACGCCTGGGGCATGATCGCCCCAAGGCGCTCGTCCCCGTGCTCGGCCGTCCGCTGCTCTCGTGGGCGCTCGGCACGCTGATCGCGGTACCGGCGCTGCGGCGGATCGTGGTGGTGCTCCCCGACGGCGAGCGGTTGCCTGACGACCCCCGCGACTGGGGGCTCCCGGCCGGCGCCTGGGACGCCGGCGACGGCACGCCGCGCGTGACCGCGGCGCCCGGCGGTCGGGAGCGCTCGCACTCGGTGCGGGCCGGACTCGCCGCCTGCGGCGCGGGCCCCGCCGACGAGCCGGTGCTGGTCCACGACGGCGCCCGTCCGCTGGTCACGCTCGCCCTCGTCGACGCCTGCCTCGCGGCGGTCGCCGACGGCGCGGACGCGGCCGTCGCGGCCGCCGCGATGACCGACACCGTCAAGCAGACCCGGGACCCCCGCGATCCGGATGCGCTGCCGCGGGTCGAGCGGACGCTCGACCGTTCGCGGCTGTGGGCGGTCCAGACCCCGCAGGTCTTCCGGCGTTCGGTGCTGGTCGACGCGCTCGCCCAGCCGGACGCGGTGCTCGCCGCCGCCACCGACGACGCCTCGCTGGTCGAGGCGGCCGGGGGCGACGTGCGGATCGTGCCGGCCCCCAGCACCAACCTGAAGGTCACCGTGCCGGTCGATCTCGAGCTCGCCGAGCTGCTGCTCCCGCGACTGCGGCAGAATGACGTCCCGTGCTGACCGACTACCACGTGCACCTGCGGCCGGACGAGCATCCCTCCACCCCGGACCAGTACTTCACGCCGGCCAACGCCGAGAAGTACCGCGCCGCCGCCACGGCGCGCGGGATCACCGAGCTCGGCGCGAGCGAGCACATCCACCGCTTCGCGCAGGCGCTCGACGTCTGGCAGCACCCGTTCTGGCAGTTCTCCGCCGTCGACGACCTCGACGCCTACTGCAGCTTCGTCCGCGACCGGACGGACCTGAAGCTCGGGATCGAGGCCGACTTCATCCCCGGTCGCGAGGACCGCATGGCCGCGCTGCTCGACGGCCGCGAGTGGGACTACGTGCTCGGATCGGTGCACTTCCTGCGCGACCGCGGGGTCGACGCCGAGTACTCCGAGACCGGTACCAACTGGGACGTCTGGGCGGCCACCGAGAGCGCGGACGACGTCTGGCGACGGTACTTCGCGACGCTCGCCGAGTGCGCCCGCAGCGGGCTCTACGACATCCTCTCGCACC
>JADKLW010000169.1_pt1 | contig 16604 bp, 15 predicted proteins | sample 8641881 | NCBI WGS metagenome assembly JADKLW01 (sample SAMN16272185, study PRJNA661076) | feces metagenome | isolation source: fecal sample from diarrhoea affected cattle B | host: Bos taurus | place: South Africa: Lokaleng Village, Mahikeng | collected 2019-09 | reverse complement strand
GAAACCATCAGCGACCTGATCAACGAAGGCCGCAGGTATTGATCGTCGTCGACGCTTCGGTCAGCATCGCCTGGAGCTTCCAGAACCAACGAACGCCCGCACTCGTTGAGCTGCTCGCCAGTATTGCCAATGATGGCGCCGTGGCGCCTCAACTATGGCCCATCGAAGTTGCGAACGTCGTCCTCAGAGCAGCAGCGCGTGGCCAAATTTCAGCGGGCGACGATCGCAGTTGCTTAGCAGCCTGGCGGAGTTGCCGATCGAAATAGACGCGGAAACCGCAGACCATGTTTGGCACGCTACCGTCGATCTGGCTGCCAAGCACAGCCTGACCGTCTATGACGCCACCTACCTCGAGCTCGCCATGCGCAAGCGACTGCCTCTTGCGACGCTGGACCAAGACCTCATGGCCGCCGCTCGCGCCGAAGGCCTCACCGTCCTGCCCTAGCGCAGCTTCAGCGAGCTCAGGCCGATCAGCGCCAGCACGAAGGAAATAATCCAGAACCGGATCACCACCTGGCTCTCGGTCCAGCCGAGATGCTCGAAATGGTGGTGGATCGGCGCCATGCGGAAGACGCGCTTGCCGGTGAGCTTGAACGAAGCGACCTGGACGATCACCGACACCGTTTCCAGCACGAAGAGCCCGCCGATGATGGCCAGCACGATCTCGTGCTTGGCGGCCACGGCAATGGTGCCAAGCGCGCCCCCAAGGGCCAGCGAGCCGGTATCACCCATGAAGATCTGCGCCGGCGGCGCATTGAACCACAGGAAGCCCAGCCCTGCCCCGATCAGTGCACCGCAGACCACCGACAGTTCGCCGGTGCCGGGCACGTAGTTGAGCAGCAGGTAGTCGGAAAAGCTCACGCTACCCACCAGGTAGGCGATGAGCGCGAAACAGGCAGCCGCGACCATGACCGGCACGATGGCGAGGCCATCGAGGCCATCGGTCAGGTTGACCGAATTGCCCGCCGCCACGACGACGAAGCCGCCGAACAGGATGTAGAAATAGCCCAGGTTGAGCGCTAGGTCCTTGACGAAGGGAAAGAGCAGCGAGGTGCCGTAGGCGCCCTGGGCCAGCTGCGAAATGGCAAAGGCGGCGATGCAGCCGATCAGCGCCTCGAGCAGCAGCCGCTGCCGACCGCCAAAGCCCTTGTGGCTCATGCGCTTGACCTTGAGATAGTCGTCATAAAAGCCGATGGCGCCGAAGCTGACGGTGACGAACAGCACGACCCAGACATAGCCATTGCTGAGATTGGCCCACAACAGGGTCGAGAACACCGCGCCCGAAAGGATCATCAATCCGCCCATCGTGGGCGTGCCCTTCTTGGTCAGCAGGTGCCCGGCAGGGCCGTCTTCGCGGATCGGCTGGCCGCCACCCTGCTTGAGGCGCAGCATCGCGATCATTCCCGGCCCGAACATGAAGACAAAGAACAGCGCGGTGACTACCGCACCTGCCGTCCGGAAGGTGATGTAGCGGAAAACATTGAAGGCCGTGAGCGCGTCACCCAACTGGCCGAGAAAATACAACATGAAGCGAAGCGTCCTCGTTGGGTGGGATCAGTTGCCTTCGAACCAATTTCGGATCTCGTCCACCATGCCTGTCAGCCCACGCCCCGGCGACCCTTTGACCATATCTGGCGCGCCCTAGGCAAGCCGCTTGCGCGCAATGGCCGCCATCTCGCTGTGGAGATCGGGCGGCGCATCCCTGCGGCGCACTCAGCGCTTGATTGCCTCGGCCACCACCTCGTGGTCGGAGAAGTGGTGCTTGGTCGTCCCCACGATCTGGTAGTTCTCGTGACCCTTGCCGGCAATCAGCAGGACATCGCCCTGCTTGAGCGACTTGATGGCCTCGACGATCGCCGCCTTTCGGTCGCCGATTTCCTTTGCGCCCTTGGCTGTGGCGAGGATTTCCGCGCGGATCGCCTTGGCATCCTCGGTGCGCGGATTGTCGTCGGTCACGATGATGTCGTCCGCCATGCGCTGGGCGACCTCGCCCATCATCGGGCGCTTGCCCTTGTCGCGGTCACCACCGGCGCCAAAGACCAGGCGTAGCTTGCCCTTGGCATAGGGACGCAGCGAGGCCAGTGCCGATTCCAGCGCCACCGGCTTGTGCGAATAGTCGATGAAGATGGCCGCGCCATTGTGCTCGGCGACCAGTTCCAGCCGCCCCTTGGCGCCGACCAGTTCACTGAGCGCCGGAAAGGCCTGCGCCTTGTCGACGCCGCTGGACATGGCCAAAGCCGCCGCGACAATGGCGTTGGACACCTGGAATTCGCCCGTCAAAGGCAGGTGGAAGCTCAGCTTCTCGCCGACGTGACGCACCTCGACCCGCTGGCCATAGCCCTCCGGCTCGACCGAGAGCACTTCGATATAGGCGCCCTCGCGGCCCACCGTCAGCAGCGTGGCGCTGGCGCCCAGCGCGGCGAACATGAAGGGCTCGTATTCGGGGTCGTCGACATTGACCACAGCCGCGCCGCCATCGACCAGCAGGTCGGTGAACAGCCGCAGCTTGGCATTGCGATACTCGTCCATGTCGGCATGGTAGTCTAGATGGTCGCGGCTGAGATTGGTGAAGGCGACCGCCTCGAAATGCATGCCGTCGAGCCGGCGCTGGTCCAGCCCGTGGCTCGACGCCTCGAGCGCCACATGATCGATGCCCTGCGCCTTGAGCGCCCGCATGGACTGATGCAGCGTCCGCGAATCCGGGGTGGTGAGGCTCCCCTCGATCAGGCGATTGGCGGTCTCGACGCCCAGCGTGCCGATGCTGGCGGCGGGAAAGCCGGCATAGGTCCAGATCTGGCGCACGAAGGAAGCAACCGAGGTCTTGCCATTGGTGCCGGTCACCGCAACGGTGATTTCGGGCTGCGGTTCGAAGATGCGCGAGGCGGCCCTGGCATATGAGGCCCGCACATCCTTGACGATGATGGTGGGCACGCCCGGATCGCCCACCGGGGCGGTATCGGTGATCACCGCCAGCGCGCCGCGCCGCACGGCATCGGCGATGAACTGGTTGCCATGCACATTGTGTCCCGGCAGGGCAAAGAAGATGTCGCCTGGCTCGATCCGGCGACTATCGGAGTTGAGGCCGAATACGGCACCGAGCCCCTTCTTGGGGCGGGCGCCGGAGCCTTCGAGCAATTGTGTTACGCTGAGTGACACTGCGATGAATCCTTCGGGATCAATCTATCTGAGAACGGGTGGAACGAGATTCTGGTCCAGAAACTCGGAAAAATCGGGGGCGACGCCGAGCATTGGCGCCACCCGCTGCACGATACGGCCCGTAACGTTGCCTGCGTTCCAGCCGGCGGTCGTGCCCGATTGCGGGTTCTCCCGCTTGGGCTCGTCAACCATGATCAGCATGGCATAACGCGGGTTGTCCATCGGGAAGGCCGAGGCGAAGAAATTGGTGACCTTGCTCGACGAGTAGCGGCCATCCACCACTTTCTCGGCCGTGCCGGTCTTGCCGCCCACGCGGTAGCCCAGCGACGCCCGGTTGGCCTGCGAGCCAGACCCTTCAAGAGCATTGAGGCGCATCAGGTAGCGGATGGATTCGCTGGTCGAAGGCTGCAATACCCGCTCGTAGAGCGCTTCGGCATCGGCAACGCCGCGCTTGTAGAGCGTCGGCGGGATCAGGTTGCCGCCATTGACCATGGCCGCATAGGCCGTGACCATATGGAGCGGCGAGACGGACAGCCCGTGCCCGAACGATGCGGTGGCTGCGCCGACCTCGGAAAAATCCTTGGGCACGGTCGGCAGGCGCATCTCCGGCAGCTCGAACGGTACCCTGCGGTCAAAGCCCAGCCGGCTCAGGAACGCCCGGAAGTTCTCCTTGCCCATGGCCTGCATCACCCGGATCGTGCCGATATTGGATGAGTACTTGTACACTTCCGGCAGGCTCAGAATGCGGTGCTTGCCGTGGAAGTCGTCGATGGTGAAACGGCCGAAGCGGATGCCGAACCGGGCATCGAACTGGTCGTTGATGCGCACCGCACCGCTATCGAGTGCGCCGGCCAGGGTCACCGTCTTGAAGATGGAGCCGGGCTCGAAGATGCCCGCCGTGATGCGGTTGAAGGTGTCTTTGACCAGGGCCGTCTGCGGATCATTCGGATTGAAATCGGGCACCGACGCCAGGGCAATGACCTCGCCGGTATAGATGTCCACCATCACCCCGGCCGCCGCCACCGCCTGGTAGCGGGTCAGCGCGTCAAGCATCTGCTCGTGCATGATATGCTGCACGCGCATATCCACCGACAGCTCCACCGGCGCCAAGGCATTGCCGCGCGCCAGGCCCAGTTCCTGCAGCAGGGCGACATTTTCGCCGTCCATGTGCTTTTCGATGCCGGAAATGCCCTGGTTGTCGATATTGGTCGAACCCAGGATATGGCTCGCTTCGCTCATGCCCGGATAGAAGCGCTTGGACTCGGTGATGAAGTCGATGCCGGGAATGCCCAGCCGCATGACCCGCTCCTGGATCGCTGGCGAAAGCTCGCGCTGCACCCAGACAAAGCCCTTGTCGCCGGTCAGCCGGTTACGCAGCCAGGCCTCGTCGAGATCGGGCAATACGGTGCGCAGCTTCTGCACCGCCTCTTCCACGTCGATGATGCGGCGCGGCTCGGCGAACAGCGAAGGCACGCGGATATCCACGGCCATTTCGAGCCCGTTGCGATCCAGGATCGGCGGTCTTGTGGCGGTGATGAGGTCACGCGCCTGCCCCTCGATGGTAGAGTCCGGCACCACCATGCCCAGTTGCACGAGACGCCCTCCGACCAGCCCGAACCCCAGCACCATGGCCAGCACCATCCAGCGGATGCGCGCCTGGGTCAGGTTGCCGCGCACCTTGCGGGCGCCATCAAGGGAAATGGTCGGGCCGATATCCTCGCCGATGACCGCCATTATTCGATACCCTCGAGTTCGAGAATGGCGTCGATGGGATCAACGCCTGCCGCCAGCGACTCGAACAGGGAGTCCATCGCCGCTGTATTGGGCTTGGCAGGACGCATCGGCAGTGCGGCAAAGGCGCCGAACTGCTCCTGCTTCACCGGCTCGATGGCCAGCGCAAACTTATGGCGCTCGACGATCGGTCCGATATGGCCGGGCTGGCTGAGGACGGCCTCATCGGCCTTGAGCAGCGACAACTGGCCCTCCTGGCTGTCGATCTCGGCAATCAGGGCGGTGCGTTCGCTGGCCGTGTTCTCGATGGAGAATTTCAGCGCATATACGCCTGCCAGCATGAAGACGCTGGTGAAGATCAGGATGATGTTGAGGTTGCGGATCATGCGGCGCCCCTGATCCGGGGTACGCTGAGACCCTCATAGCTGACCGGCCGGGCCGCTGCCCCCGAACGGCTCGCGGCGCGCAGGATGGCCGAACGCGCCCGCGGATTGCGTGCGACCTCGGCCTCCCCGGCCTTGGCTGCCTTGGCGACATCGACCCAGCGCAGCGCTTCGCTCTGCACCTGCGGCAGATGGCGCGACTGGGCCGGACCACCTTTGTCAGGATCAAAGAACCGCTTGACGATGCGATCCTCCAGCGAATGGAAGGTCACGACGGCCAGTCGTCCGCCCTCGGCCAGCAGCCGCTCAGACGCGAACAGCGCCTCGACCAGTTGGTCGAACTCGGCATTAACGGCGATGCGCAGGGCCTGGAACGACCGCGTCGCCGGATGAGCATCGCCCGGCTTGCGGCCGATGGCTTTTTCGATGATGCGCGCCAGCTCCAGCGTAGTTTTGATCGGCGCGGTTTCGCGCGCGGCAACGATGAACTGGGCAATGCGCCGCGACTTGCGTTCCTCGCCGAAGGCATAGAGCAGATTGGCCAGGGGCTCGGCTTCGAGTGTGTTGACCAGGTCGGCAGCACTCTCGCCCTGCCCGCTCATGCGCATGTCCAGCGGCCCCTCGCGCATGAAGGAAAAACCGCGTTCGGCCTGGTCGAGCTGCATCGAGGAAACCCCGATGTCGAGCACGACGCCGTCGATCGGGCCGTGATCGGCCGCCAGCGTGTCGAGTTCGGAAAAGGTACCGGGCACGAAAGTGAAGCGCTCCGCGAACTCGGTCGCCAGTGCATCGGCAAAGGGCTGCACGCTGGGATCCCGATCGATGGCGATGACCACGGCACCGGCCTCGAGCAACGCGCGCGAATAGCCGCCTGCCCCGAATGTGCCATCGATGATGCGCTTGCCCGCGAGCGGAGACAGGGCCGCCAGCACCGCGTCCAGAAGGACGGGTACATGCGGGCCGCCATCCTGGCTGGTTTCGGGCATGGAACGCTTGCCCATAGATGCCACTACTCCACTCCCGGCACAGCCGGTTCGAAAACGTTTGGCCACTTTTGACCGCGGACGTTTAAGATTCTGTTTCCCATTCCGGCGGCGGCCGATATTTGACGGCGACCGATCCCCGGCTTTCGTCCGCCAATCGCCGCCCCCACTTAACATTTGTATATTGCCCCATCGGGTGATCTGGGCCATGAACAGGCAGCGTCCAGCGGAACCTGTCCTTGCCCATATCATCCACTACCCTGATACGATCCACGGTCCTCCTGCTGCTGGTTGGCCTTCTTGCGCTGGTGGGCATCGTCGGCACGTCCATCTGGCTGGTCGAGCGCACCCAGGGCTATTTCGACGAGGTGATCGAGGCGCGCGACGTGCGCACCGTGACGGTGGACCTGCGCACGGCCCTGCAGGATGCCGAAACCGGGCAGCGTGGTTTTATCATCACCGGGGACGAGGCCTATCTGGCCCCCTACGAGACCGCCCTGCTCACCGTCGAGAGCCGCATCGCAGACCTGACATTGGGTCTGCAGCCCTATCCCCAGGCGATGGAGCCGCTGGCCGATCTGCGCACCGATATCGACTTCAAGCTCGATGAAATGGCCCGGACTATCGAGCTTGTGCGCACCGGCCGGAGTGCCGAAGCCATCGAGGTGGTGCGCACCGATGCCGGAAAAGCGGCCATGGACCGCTCCCGCACCTTCTTCGACGCGCTGATCCGTGCCGCCGACGAACGTCTCACGACCGGTGTCAGCGACCAGCGCGGCGCTGCCACGGCATTGCGTTGGGTGACCGTATTGAGCACGCTCATCATCTTCGCGGTGGTCGGGGGCGCTGCCTGGACCGTCCTGACCTATACGCGGGAAATCGCCGCGGCGCGGCGCGAGGTCGAGCTGGCCAATGCCGGCCTCGAGGAGCGCGTCCGCGAACGGACCTCCGACCTGGGCCGTGCCAACGAGGAAATCCAGCGCTTCGCGTATATCGTCACCCATGACCTGCGCGCGCCGCTGGTCAATATCATGGGCTTTACCAGCGAGCTTGAGGCCAGCGTCGGCACCCTCTCCGAATACATGACCGACCGGCCCGATGACGGCGACGCGAAGTTCGCCGACGCAAAGCTGGCCGCGACCGAAGACCTGCCCGAAGCCATCACCTTCATTCGCGCCGCGACGCGCAAGATGGACAGCCTGATCAATGCCATCCTCAAGATCTCGCGCGAGGGTCGCCGCCAGCTCAAGCCCGAAGCACTCGACCTTGGCGAGATCGCGCAGAACACCGCCAACAGCGTGCAGCATCAGGTGGTCGAGAACGGTGGTTCGGTCGCTGTGGAGATCGATGTGCCGCGCCTTGTCTCCGACAAGCTGTCGCTCGAGCAGATCCTGGGCAACCTGCTCGACAACGCGGTCAAGTATCAGCAGCCAGGGCGGCCGCTGAACGTGACGATCCGCGGGCGGCAGGCGCCGGCCAATCGCGTCGAGATCGAGGTCGAGGACAATGGCCGCGGCATCGCCGCCAACGATCACGAACGGGTCTTCGAACTGTTCCGCCGCGCCGGGACGCAGAGCCAGCCCGGCGAGGGCATCGGCCTGGCGCATGTGCGCACCATGGTGCGCAGCCTTGGGGGCGATATAACCTTGCGCTCCGAACTGGGCGTGGGCACTACTTTCATCATCATCTTGCCGCGCGACCTGCGCAGCTTTATCGGGAGCCAGACGGCATGAGCAATGACGGCAAGCCAGTCACCATCATCATGATCGAGGACGACGAGGGCCATGCGCGCCTCATCGAGAAGAACATCCGCCGCGCGGGCGTCGCCAACCAGATCATCCCCTTCACCAATGGCACCGCCGCGCTGGAATTCCTGATGGGCCCCGACGGCACCGGCGCGGTCAACAAGGGACGCCAGCTGCTGGTCCTGCTCGACCTCAACCTGCCCGACATGACCGGCGTCGACATCCTCGAAAAGGTCAAGGGCAACGAGCATACCAAGCGCTCGCCCGTCGTGGTGCTGACCACGACCGACGACCAGCGCGAAATCCAGCGCTGCTACGACCTGGGCGCCAATGTCTATATCACCAAGCCGGTCGACTATGACGGTTTCGCCAACGCGATCCGCCAGTTGGGCCTGTTCTTCTCGGTGATGCAGGTCCCGGAAGCCGACTGACCATGCCCAACCGGACGCCGCGTGTCCTCTATATCGATGACGATGCAGGCCTGGCCCGACTGGTGCAGAAGGCGCTGCAGCGGCGCGACTATGTCGTCGAACACGCCTCCACCGGTGAGGCGGGCCTCGCGCTGATCGCGCAGGGTGGCATCGATGTGGTCGCACTCGACCACTACCTGCCCGGCGGCACCGGGCTCGATGTGCTGAACCAGCTCGTCGGCATGGAATCGGCGCCCACGGTCGTCTATGTGACCGGCACCAACGAGACCGCCGTCGCCGTGGCCGCCCTCAAGGCCGGCGCCACCGACTATGTGCTCAAGACGGTGGACGAAGGGTTTATCGATCTACTCTGCAATGCCATCGAGCATGCCGTGGAACTGCTGCGGCTCAACCGCGCCCGCGCGCGGGCGGAGCAGGAAATACGCGAAGCACGCGATCGCGCCGAAATGCTGCTCGGGGAGGTCAATCACCGTGTGGCCAACAGCCTCGCCATGGTCGCCGCCCTGGTGGGGCTCCAGGCCAATGCCGCGACCAGCGAGGAAGCCAGGAGCGCCCTTGCCGAGACCCAGGCCCGCATCCAGGCCATCGCCGGCGTGCACCGCCATCTCTATACGACCGACGATGTCCGCTCGGTCCGTATCGGGGACTATCTGCACAGCCTTGCGGCCGAGCTCGAAGCCACCATGCAGGCCACCGGCACCCGGTCGCGTATCGTGGTCACGGTCGAAAATCTCGTCATCCCGACGGAGAAAGCCGCGTCGATCGGCGTGATCGTCACCGAACTGGTCACCAATGCCATCAAATATGCCTATGCCGATCGCGAACGCGGGGACGTGCGCATCCTGATGTCGCGCGGCGAGGCGGAAGCGGTGCATCTGGCCGTGGAAGACGACGGCATCGGCTGGGACGGCAACGGCAAGCCCCAGGGCACGGGCCTCGGCAGCCGCATCGTCAAGGCCATGGCCCACAGCCTCGGCGCCACGGTCAACTACCGCGCCGAAGGCCGCGGCACTCGGGTCGTGGTGCAGTTCCCGGCGTGAGTGCTGGCCGACACTCAAAGGAAAACGCCAGTTGACCTATAAGCCGGGTTCTGTAGGGCACCGCTTGCGCGGCACGTGGTGACCATTCATCTGTGGCGCCTGTTGCCAGGACGCTCGTGCAACCAACCCGGATGATCTGGCCTCAAAACCGGCTAGGACCGAAGTCCCGCGTCATCCCTATTTGGTCTTGCTCCCGGTGGGGTTTGCCGTGCGGTCCCTGTTGCCAGGCACCCGGTGCGCTCTTACCGCACCCTTTCACCCTTACCCCGGCATGCCGGGGCGGTTTGCTTTCTGTGGCACTTTCCCTGGGGTCGCCCCCGCCGGCCGTTAACCGGCACCGTGTTTCGAAGGAGCCCGGACTTTCCTCCAGCAGCAGGTTACCCCACTGCCAGCGGCCACCCGGTCAACTGGCTGGCGTGATGTAGTGAGTTGCAACGCCCGGCGTCAAGCACTGGCTGGATCGGGTGCAGCCAGCAGCGGCCGCTGGGCCGGTCGGGTGAGGGCCTGGTAGGCGAGATTGATCGCCTTCATCCTGGCCGTCGCGACATCGATCAGGTCTTCGGGCACGCCCTTGGCGATCAGGCGGTCGGGATGATGCTCGGCTGCAAGGACCCGGTATACGCGGCGGATTTCTGCAGGATCGGCATCATGCGACAGGCCCAGTACCACATAGGGATCGACGCCCGCCTCCAGCTGCACATGCTGGCTGGCCAACTGCTCGAAACGGACCTCGTCGAAGCCGAAAATGTCGCTGACCGACTTGAGATAGTCGAGCTCCGCCTCATGCACCATGCCATCGGCCGTGGCGATGTAGAACAGGCTGTCGAGCACATGCTCGAGCGTATCGGGGCTGTTGTGGAAGAAGCGGGAGACCTTGCGCGCATAGGAATCGTAGCCGGCAACGTCCTGCTTGGCGAGGTTGAACACCCGCGCCACCTGCTCCTCATGGCCATGGGCGATCTCTACCGTGGCGCGGAAAGCACGCTCCTCCGACGCCGTCACCGCGCCGTCGGCCACCGCCATCTTGGCCGCCAGCGCGATCAGCGCCAGGGTAAAGGCGGCGTCGCGGCCACCCGGCAGCCAGTTGTCCGGATCAAGCGCGTTGACCAGGGACCCCGCGAGGCCCGTGCGTTGGCTGAAGGAGCCAACCAGCTCGCTCAGACTGTGCCACATGTCGATTTTCTCTTCGGGCTCGCGCATGCTTTACCGTACCGGCAGCGCCTGGTTGAGGCAATCAGGCAGCACCCTGCCCGATAAGGATGCACATGCTAACGATTGCACAGCATGCGGTCCATTGCCGCCCCTGCATGGCGGCTCTGTCTCAATCGCCGAAGAAGGAGAAGGGTTGCTCCTGCCAGCCCACGACACGGTCGCCGCGGCGCTGGTTCGGCCCCTGATCGAGGAAGAAGCCATCCGGGTCATAGTCGGGATCGACATAGACCGGTTGCCCCTGGCCCTGCCGCTCAGCCAGGAATTCGGAAAGCGGACCGCTTTCCCAATCCGCCAGGTCGCGGGCGGTCACACTGGCGGGAGGCCGCACGACACCAGGCGGCACGACGATATCGGTCGGCGGCACCACAGGCGCTGCCACGATGCGCGGCCGCATCGAAAGCGGCATCGGCACCGGGGCGACCTTCTGCGGTGGGATCGAGGCAACCTCGACAGGATCGACTGCTGGGGCGCTCAGGTCCGCGGGCGTGGTGATGATCGGAGTACGCGTTGGCTGGGTCGCGGCGGCAGTCTGGGCAGGCGCCGCCGGAGCCTGATCACCGGTGATATAGCTGGGCAGCGGCTTGCCGGAGTTGAGGAACGCATCCACCACGTCGGCCGTCTCGGCAGCGGGGCGACCTGCAGGCTTGGCGACGACAGTCGCGGGCTTTTGCGGCTCGGTCACGGCGACCTCGGTCACCGGCTTCGCGGCTGGCTTGGCAGCCGGCTTGGTCTCGGCCACGGCCACTGGTTTGGCAACGGGTGCGTCGGGACGCTGGCTCAGCGGCGCCGGCACGGGCGCCTCGACCGGCTCGATGACCGCCACCTGCTGCGGCGGAGCAGAAACGGATGGACCGGCGAATTGGGCGGCAACCAGGTCGGCGACGGGCACCCCCACGACGAGGATGACACCGGCCCAGGCAAGGCCATTGGTGATGCGGCGATCGATCTGCATGCTTCTACGTCCCGATTTGCTCCGCCCTCAGGGGCGAATGAGCCGGTTTTCATGGCCATATTATGGAACGGCCTACTTATGCCAGCATTGCCACCCGCAGGCTGAACCGAAGCTGAATGACGCCGTTTCACACTTCCAGCACTACGCGCCGAGCGATCATGGCACCAGATCATGGTGAATGGAGGGTTAACGCACCCTAGCGGTCTTCCTTGTCGAGGTAGCGGCGCTCGGCCGCTGCCAGCACCGCCGGCTCAAGCAGCCGCGCATTGATACCCATGCGGTCGCGCCTGGGATCGACCGGCGACCAGTGGGTCACGCAACCGCAGGTGCTGCAATGGTGGAACGCCACGTTGCGCCCATTCCACAGATAGGTCGCGGTCGGCGGCGTCTCAGGGATCAATCGCACCTGGCGCGGCGAATAATAGGCCCAGAGCACGCCATAGCGCCGGCATAGCGAACAGTTGCATTCGGTCACGGTTGCCGGCGCAGTGTCGATGACCAGCCGCACCGCGCCGCAATGGCAGGAGGCCTCGATACTCAAGCCGCAGTCCGCCGGCCCAGGACCCGCCCCAGCGCCAAGGCCAGTGGCGAGCGATTATGGGTATAGATGTGGAACTCGGTCACGCCTTCATCCAGCAGTTCGGTGACCTGCTCGGCGGCCACTGCCGAAGCCACGAGGGCATGGGTCTCGGGATCGTCGTCGAGACCCTCGAAGCGTTCCGCCAGCCAGTTGGGGATCGACGTGCCACAACGGGCGGCAAAGCTCGATATCTGCTTGAAGCTGTGGATGGGCTGAATGCCCGGCACGATCGGCGCGGTAATGCCCGCGGCCCGGGCGCGCTCGAGATAGCGCAGATAGTCCGCGTTGGAGAAGAACATCTGCGTGATGGCCCGGTTGGCCCCTGCGTCGATCTTGCGCTTGAGATTGTCGATTTCGCTCTGCCACCCGGGGCTCTGGGGGTGTTTTTCCGGATAGGCGGCAACCGAGATATCGAAGTCGCCAATGCGCCGCAGTCCGCCCACGAGGTCCGCCGCGTTCTGGTAGCCATCGGGATGCGGCGTGAACGGCTGGCCAACGCCCTCGGGCGGATCGCCACGCAGCGCCACGATGCGGTTGATGCCCGCCGCCTGATAGCCACGCACCACCGCATCCACCTCGTCGCGGGTGGCCCCGACACAGGTCAGGTGCGCCGCGGCATCGACGCCGGTCTCGGCCTTGATGCGGCTGACCATGCGCAGCGTGCGCTCGCGCGTCGTGCCGCCGGCGCCATAGGTCACCGAGACGAAACGCGGCTTGAGCGGCGCCAGCTTATGCACGCTGTCCCAGAACTTTTCCTCCATGACGTCGGTCTTGGGTGGGAAGAATTCAAAGGAAATCTGCACCTCGGGGCGGAGGTCGGGTGCCTGGCGGCTGGCACGGAGATTGTCATCAAGCATGGGTCTGTCCGTTAGGTCTTGTCGCTGAGGCGCCACAGGCACACCGTCAGCCCAGGTTCTTGGCCCTGGCTGGGAAATTCACGTACCGCCTCGACCGCGAGGCCCGCCGCCGCGGCCCAGCCGCTCATCTGCGCCTGCGACAGGCCGAGCCGGCGATGGGCATGCTCGCTGCGCAGGAATTCGAGGTCGTGCGGGGCAAAGTCGACGATCACCATTTCCCCGCCTGGCTTCAGCAGGCGCCGCGCCTGCGCCAGCATGCGGCCCGGATCATCGAAGTAATGCAGCACCTGGTGCACGACAATGACGTCTGCCGGTCCCGCCGTCAGGTCCACATCGCCGATATCCCCCAGGCGCACCTGCGCATGGTTGATGCCGGCACTGGCCAGCCGTGACCGCGCCACGGCGAGCATTTCTCGGCTGGAGTCGATGCCGATGCCGCGCTTGTAGCTGTCGGCCAGCACTTCAAGCATGCGGCCGGTGCCGGTGCCCAGATCGATCAGCGTATCGACGCGCCGTTCGCCCACGGCCTCGACGACAGCGGCTTCCACCGCCTCTTCGGGCACATGCAGCGTCTTGAGCAGGTTCCAGCTGCCGGCAACCTTGGCGAAATACTCGCTGGCCTGCGCCTGCTGGCTGGCGCGCGCCGCCTGCTGCCGCTCGCGGTCGCGGCTGCGCTCGATATCGTCCTCGTCGACCCGGCTGATCAGCCATTGCACCAGCGATGCCGCATCGCCATCGGGCGCCAATCCGTAATAGGCCCAGGCGCCCTCGGCATTGCGCTCGATCAGGCCGGCATCGGCCAAAAGCTTCAGATGCCGCGAGACGCGGGGCTGGCTCTGCTTGAGGATTTCTGTCAGGTCCTTGACCGAATGCTCGCCTTCGGCAAGCAAGGCCAGCAGGCGCAATCGGGTCCCCTCACCCGCCGCCTTCAGCACCGTCACCAATTCTTCGAGCTTCGCCATCGACCCCTCACTAGATATAAAGATGTCTTTATATCCAGATTGAAGCGCGGTCTAGAGGGTGATTGCAACCTCACCGCGGCGAAAGTGAAAATCCCCGCTCACGCGGGGATTTTTGTCAGGCAACACGCTCTTCGCTGACCGCACGCTTGCGGAAGGAATGGGCGCGCCACAGTTCGAAAATGCCCGTGGCTTCCTCGGTGTCCAGTGCCTCGAAGCGGCTCACCACCATCCTCTTGTCGGCCTCCGAGGGCAGGTCGCGCCACGGCAGGGTCGCGACGATCGCCTCGAACATGTCGGGCTGTAGCCGGGCGGCCTTGAGCGCCACGGTGATCGCCACATAGTCCTGGCTCGCCAGCCATTTGACGAACACTTCTGGGCCGACACTCAGGATCACGGTCAGCGCAGCCGCCGCATGGTGGCCATAGCCGAAGCGGGCAAAACGGGCCAGTGCACGTTCATTGAGCTGCTTGCGGTCGCTGAGCGCCTTGACCTGGTTATAGGCCACCTTCCACTCGGTCGCCGAGAAGCCGGCCCGGTTGCGCATGCGATTGTAGACGACGGCATTGACCTTGCCGGCGGCCACCGGATCGATGGCGCGGGTGCGGTCGACCTCGCCCAGCGTTTCGAGCACCTTGCTGGCAACCGAGTCGATTTCCCCGCGCAGCGACTTCCAGTCGATATCGGGGCGATTGCGCAGGTCGGCGGCGATTTCGGCATCGCGGGTGGCGCGTTCGACCAGCTTTTCCAGCGTCGCCTTGTCGAATTCGGCATTGGTGTTGCGCACCAGGCGGACCACCGACGAACGGTCGCCATGCTGCACGATTGCCTCGCCGACGCGCTCGGGCACATTGGTGCGGCTGGCGATGGCAATGCGGTGCTCTTCGCTCTGGCCCGCAATGATGTCGATCAGGTCGTCGTCAGACAGGACATTGGAGAATTCGAGCAGTGGCTTGGCCACCTCGATCACGTCATTGGCCAGCCTGACCACGACGGTGCCCGGCGCCCGATCGAGCGGCGCCAGCAGCTTGGCGACATGCGCCCGTGCCTCGACCTCGACCAGGGCTGCCAACTGGCACAGCACTTCGTCATACTGGGAGACCTGTTCGTCGTCGCACCGATCCGACACATAGCTGAACAGCTGTGCCATGTTGCGGAACAACTGCTCACGTTCGGAATGGTTGTCCTCGCCATTCAACACGCGGAAACTCGAAAATGCCCGCAGGCCTTCGTCAAGTTCGCTCATTTGCTCATACTCCGGCCTGCCGCAATCGAGCCACGAGAATGCACAGCGACATTCTTGCGCGCTCTGAAGGCCAGTGCGGGCATTTGATGCAAATTTTATCGGAATGACGGTTCCGCAGTGGAAAGAGGGCGCCGAAGCGCCCTCCCCCGATTATTCGGCCGCGACGCTTTCCTGGTCGGAAATACTGTCCACGGCACGCGCAGCCAGAGCCTCGCGGGCGGCGCGGATGCCTTGCGCATAAGCCACGTCGATCAGCGTGAAATGGGCCAGCTGGCGCTCGATGATCTCGTCGGGCACGCCGTCCATCGCAGCGGCGAGATTGTCATACAGCCGGGCTTTCTGGGCATCGTCGAACAGGTTCCACAGCGCCCGCGGCTGGCTGTAGTCGTCATTGCCTTCGCGGTGGTTGTAGCGGTCGGCATCGCCCACGATGCGCAGCGGCGGCTCCTGGATCGACTTGTCTTCCACCGGGCCACCGAAGCTGTTGGGCTCGTAATAGGCGTCCGGATTGCCGGTCTTGATGCCGCCATAGACGTTCATCTGGCCATCGCGATGGTAGTGATGCACCGGCGCCTTGGGCTGGTTTACCGGAATGGACTCGTAGTGCGTGCCCAGGCGGTAGCGATGTGCGTCGGCATAGGAGAACACGCGCGCCTGCAGCATCTTGTCCGGCGAATAGCCGATGCCGGGGACCTTGTTGGACGGCGAGAAGGCCGCCTGCTCGATCTCGGCAAAGTAGTTCTCGGCGTTCCGGTTCAGCTCGACCACACCCACGTCGATGGGCGGATAGTCCGCATGCGGCCACACCTTGGTGAGGTCGAACGGATTGTACGCGGTCTTGTCGGCATCGGCTTCGGGCATGATCTGGACCTGCATGGTCCAGCGCGGGAACTCGCCGCGATCGATCGTGCCGAACAGATGCGCCTGATAGCTTTCGCGATCCTGCCCGATGACCTTTTCGGCCTCGGCATTGGTCAGGTGCTTGTGGCCCTGCTGGGTCTTGAAGTGGAACTTGACCCAGAAGCGCTCGCCATTGGCGTTCCAGAACGAATAGGTGTGGCTGCCATAGCCATTCATGAACATCGGCGCCACCGGCAGGCCGCGGTCGGAGAACAGCGTCGTGATCTGGTGCAGCGATTCCGGGCTCTGGCTCCAGAAGTCCCACATTGCGGTCTTGGAGCGCATATTGGTCTTGGGATGGCGCTTCTGGGTGTGGATGAAGTCGGGGAACTTCAGCGGATCGCGCACGAAGAAGACCGGCGTGTTGTTGCCCACCAGGTCCCAGTTGCCCTCGTCGGTATAGAACTTGATGGAGAAGCCGCGCACGTC
>JADKLW010000466.1_pt1 | contig 16688 bp, 15 predicted proteins | sample 8641881 | NCBI WGS metagenome assembly JADKLW01 (sample SAMN16272185, study PRJNA661076) | feces metagenome | isolation source: fecal sample from diarrhoea affected cattle B | host: Bos taurus | place: South Africa: Lokaleng Village, Mahikeng | collected 2019-09 | reverse complement strand
GTTTCATCAAACAGCTTATCATCATGAAAACTATTCAGCTTAATAACGGTGTCAACATTCCTGCGATCGGATACGGAACCTATAAAACCGCCGAAAATGATGTTTCGATAATCCTTTCTGCGATCGAATGCGGATACAGACTTTTGGATACCGCATCCATCTATAAGACGGAGCAACAGACCGGTGCTGCCATCCGTCAATCCGGCATTCCAAGAGAAGAAATTACAGTGATTTCTAAAGTCTGGCGAAATGATCTCGGATATCACAAAACGAAAGAAGCATTTGCCAAATCGCTGAAACAAACGGGGTTGAATTATCTGGATCTTTATCTGATTCACTGGCCCGCAAATGCCCGGAATTTCGATAACTGGCAGAAAACCAATGGCGAAACCTGGCGCGCAATGGAAGAACTTTTGGAAGAAGGAAAAATAAAATCCATCGGAGTCAGTAATTTCTGGCCGGAGCATCTGGAAGCACTTTTAGATTCTGCCAAAATAAAACCAACTGTCAATCAGATTGAATTTCATCCCGGATATTGGCAACCGGAAACCACCCAATATTGCAAAGAAAAAGGAATTGTCTTGCAGGCATGGTCTCCTTTGGCAAGAGGCAGAATTTTTGAAAATGAAATATTGATAGAAATAGCCAACCGCCATCAAAAAACTGTTTCTCAAATCGCACTGCGCTGGATTGTTCAGCAAGGCGTGATCCCGATTCCCAAAGCTGCAAGCAAAGAAAGAATGAATGAAAACTTCGATATTTTTGATTTTGCACTTTCCGATGAAGAAATGGAACTCATCAACAATTTGCCGGAAACAGGTTTCAGTGGAGAACGGCCGGATTTATGGCCGGAAAGAATATCTAAATCATAGTTTCGCCTTCTTTTCAGTGCTTTCTGGATTTCTTGAATTCCTTCTTGTTTAAAAGTCCGGTAACGCAACTTGCCGTCTTTTAAAAATCAATACAAAAGCCTTTTCTCTTAATAAAAGTTAACGGTTTTCCAATTTTAAATCTATTTTTATATAATCACATTTCAAACCTTTCAAGATTATTATTTGTCGCATCATAATACCACAATTCTGTTAAAATTAATATGAAAATTTTAGCCTGTAAGTTTAGAAATCAGTTTATTATTCTCCTAATAACCATAACAGAAAAAACAATAATTCGACGTTGAAATTGATAATTTTCAAACATAGCTATTAATAAATGAAATACTTTTAACATTTTACGACTATTTTTATTACTGACATAATTTAGTAATTTTGGATCACCAAATCATTAAAAATAAAAGTTATGTCACATCACAGAAACTGGGACGACAGAAATCAGTCTCAAAACAGAAATTCAGAAAGAGAAGAAAGTCAACATGGCAATCCAAACAGAGAAGGATACGGCCAGAATTACAATGACAGAAGATCTGACCAATCAGCTAGGAATTACGACGAACGATCTTCAGGAAATTATGGAAACAGCCAGAACAGGCATCGCGATCAGTACGAAAATGAATATGAAAACCGCCAGCACGGAGATTCGAGAGATCAGTACCACCGTCAGTCCGGAAATGATTATCAAAACAATAACAGAAGTGGTTATGATTCCCGTTCGTCCTGGCAGAATGACAACAGAGATTCCTATCAGGACAGAAACTACGGAAATCAAGGTCATCACGAGCGACACAGCAATTATGGACGCGACAGACAATACAGCAATTACGGAAACGACAGCCATGAAGGCAATTATGGCAACCATGACCGCAACCAGAATTGGGATTCCGATATGAGGGGAAATAACAGAGGTTTTGGAAGAAGTTATGAAGATTCCAGAAACCGAGGCTATGAATCACAATTCGGACAAGATCAGTATTCCGGCAGTCACCGTCAGTCAGATAATTATGGTTCAGGACGTTATGACTCAGACAGCGAAAGTGTTTCAAGGCCTTACCCTGATCGTGATGATCAACAAAGAAGATCTTCAGAACAGCATGACCGCTACTCCAATAACAGAAATTCAGATTATTCTGAAGACCGTTATAACAACAACAGAAACCAATCTTCCGGGTACGAAGAATACAGCAACAGAGGTTCACAAAATCAAAACCGCCACGAGGACGATCGCCACGAAAACCGAGGCAGTTCCGACAGAAACCAAGGTTCTCGCCACAGAGAGCAGAATCAGAATAATAATTACTAAATCCTTTATCCGGCTGTGTTTGCAGCCGGATTTTTTATACAATTTGATACAATTATTACATATAAAAAAAGTAATGACTTGAGGTTTATTTACATATCGTATTTTTAAATAAAAAAATATGAAAAGAGACGGCGATCATAAAAGTTTCTGGCAGGATCATCAGTATCAGCACGAGAACAAAGAACCAGTCGTTAACGACTTCGACACCATTATCGTAGGCGCAGGAATCACAGGATTAACCCTCGCTGTAGAATTACAAAAACGAGGACAAAAATGCCTGATTCTCGAGCAACAGGAACCCGGTTTTGGAACTACGGGAGGAACAACGGCTCACCTCAACAATTTTTTTGATGAATCTTATGACAATATCATCAGCAAATTCGGAGAAGATAAAGCCCAAACGATTGCTGATCACGCAAAAAAAGCCAAAGAAATAGTCCGGAATAATGTTCAGCAATTCAACATCGACTGCGATTACGAGGAATGTAATTTTTATCTTTTCAGTGCTGAAAAGAAGCAGGATAAAATGGTGGACAACATTCTGGATGCTCATCAAAAAGTGGATGTGGAAACCCATTATGTAAGCCAGATTCCTTTCAGCATTAATTTCCGGAAAGCCATAGAAATTAAAGGCCAGGCTCAGTTTCATCCCATGCGATACATCGATGCTCTTGCTGAGGTTTTTGAAAAAAGAGGCGGTTTACTTCTTACCAAAAGAAGAGTAAAAAAATACGAAAAACTGAATGACACCATCAGTATTACCACGGCAAACGGTGAAGTTTTCACAGCCGAATCGTTGGTTTGGGCCACTCATATTCCGCCGGGAAACAGCCGGTTTAATTTTCTTTTGGCTCCCTACCGAAGTTATGCATTATCAGCGAAAATTCGCTTCACGCCCGAAAAGATGGCTCAGGCTGCAGATCTTTATGATCCGTATCACTATTTCAGATATCACCAAAAAGATGAAAATAACTATTTGATTATCGGAGGATTTGATCATAAAACCGGACAGGAAAAAGATACGACGAAACCTTTCAAAGATCTTGAAAACTATGCACGGGAGAATTTTGATATTGAAGAAATTACCCATCAATGGTCTTCTCAGTTTTATGTTCCGGTCGACGGGCTTCCTTACATCGGGAAAATGCCCGGCGAAGAAAATATTTATGTAGCCACAGGTTACAATGGGAACGGGATGACGTGGGGAACTCTCGCATCAGAAATCATTGCCGATTTGATTCAAGGAAAAGACAATGAACTTGCCGAAATTGTTTCTCCTTCTCGGATAGAAATTCAGGCCAGTGCAACTACAGCGATTCAGGAAAATGTCAATGCAGTTTTTCATTTAGTCACCGACCGTTTTATGACAGACAGCAAAGCAGAATTGGATGAAATCCCGAAAGGTGAAGGAAAAGTCATTCAATATCAGGGAGACCAGGTTGCGGTTTATCGCGAAGATACCGGCGGTTTTGTATTCGTTTCGGCTATCTGTCCGCACATGGGATGTACAGTTCAGTTCAATACTGCTGAAAAATCGTGGGATTGTCCGTGTCACGGATCCAGATTCGATACCGACGGAAATTTGATGAATATGCCGGCGACGGAAGGTTTACAGAAATGCAGTCCTTTGAATAAAAATTAAAAACATCATTATTTTAAAATAGAAAACCGGAACTGATTTCTCAGTCCGGTTTTTATGTTAGCGTTTAAAGTACTATTAAAACTGAAAGAGCGGCAAACCGTCCATCATCGTATTTACTTCTTTCCTTACTTCTTTCAGAACTGATTCATTTTCCAGATTATCTACTACTCTCGAAATAAGTTCAGCAATTCCATCCATATCATTTTCCTTCATTCCACGCGTGGTGATGGCTGCGGTACCCAAACGGATTCCGGAAGTTGTGAAAGCCGATTTATCATCATAAGGAACCATATTTTTATTACAGGTAATGTCTGCTTTAACCAGAGCATTCTCCGTCTCTTTTCCGTTTACATTTTTATTACGCAAATCAACCAGGAAAAGGTGATTATCCGTTCCTCCACTTACAATGTCAAATCCGCGATCCATCATCGACTTCGCCAATGCGCGCGAATTTTTAATGACCTGCAGTGTATATTCCGTGAACTTATCATCCAAAGCTTCTCCGAATGCTACGGCTTTTGCAGCAATCACATGTTCCAGCGGCCCGCCTTGTATTCCAGGGAAAACGGCACTATCCAATACTTGGCTCATCATTTTAATTTGTCCTTTTGGCGTTTTGTGTCCGTAAGTATTTTCGTAATCCTTGCCCACCATAATAAGTCCGCCACGAGGTCCTCTCAACGTTTTGTGAGTTGTAGTTGTCACTACATGACAGTGCGGAAACGGAGAAGATAAATGTCCTTTCGCAATGAGACCTGCTGGATGCGCAATATCTGCCCATAAAGTAGCTCCTACCTCATCAGCGATTTCTCTGAATTTACTGAAGTCAATATCCCGTGAATAAGCAGAATATCCAGCAATTAACATTTTAGGCTTCACTTCCAGAGCTTTTGCCCGCACATGGTCATAATCAATTCTTCCTGACTCCCTTTCTACTCCGTAAAAATGGGCATTATACTGAATTCCCGAAAAATTAACTGATGAACCGTGAGTTAAATGTCCACCCATCGAAAGATCGAGGCCCAGAATATCGTCTCCAGGATTTAAAACCGAAAGATAAACAGCAGCATTCGCCTGCGAACCTGAATGCGGCTGCACATTGGCATATTCTACACCGAAAAGCTGCTTGACTCTGTCAATAGCGAGGGTTTCAATTTCGTCCACCACTTCACATCCGCCGTAATATCTTCGTCCGGGATAGCCTTCCGCATATTTATTGGTTAGCACACTTCCCATCGCTTTCATCACCTCATCTGAAACAAAATTCTCAGAAGCAATCAGCTCTATGCCGTGGGTTTGTCTTAGTCTTTCTTTTTCGATCAGATCGAAAATAATTGCATTGCTCATATATTTGGTATTTACAAGTATCGGAACTTTATCGTTCTTCACATCTATGTTTCAAAATTAAACAAAAAAAACATCATTCATGAATTTTGAATATCTTTACATCACAAAAAAAATAAATATGGGACTGAAGAAAAAATATAAAAAAGAAGTGTTGAAATCTTTGAAACATCTAAATTCATCAGAACACAAACTTTTGGAAACCATGACCCAACTGATGCTGTTGAAGGAAATGAAAGAAAACGGTATTGTTCTGCAAAAAGGTGACACTTTTTCTTTCGATGATGATATTTTCGATTACAGCCCCGACAAAACTGTCCGCAAAATTGCCAAACTGCGCAGGAGAATTCAGAAAACCATGCTCGATCTGGTGGAAAATAATGAACTGAAGGACGAAGAAATCAAATTTCTGGCGTAAATCAATTTCGTAATACAACGTGCATTTTAGGGATGGAAAAGAAACTTTTTCCTTTTCATGAAATCAAACAGAAAATGGTAAACTACTGTGTTTATCAGGATCGGTGCCATCAGGAAGTGGAACAGAAAATGTGGGAATTCACCCTGATTCCCGAAGCTAAGGAAGAGATTCTTCTTTATCTGATGAAAGAAAATTATCTGAATGAGGAACGCTTTACCCGAAGCTACATTCGCGGCAAGTTTTACATGAAATCCTGGGGACGCAACAAAATCCGGCAACATCTGAAACAAAAGGGAATTACAGAGAAACTGATTCAGAAATGCATGGACGAAATTGATGACGATGACTACGCTGCCACGCTAAAAAAAACAGCCACGAACTACGCTGCACAACAGAAAGGGCTACAGAATTATCAGAAAAAAATAAAAACCACGCGCTACCTCTTGAGCCGTGGTTTTGAATATGACGAAATTCTGGAAGTCCTGAAAGAACAGGAATAATATTTCCTTTCTCTTTTAAAATTTTGTTTTAATTTCTGCCATTTCAGGAACGTGAATCGCTGTTCCCCAACGGGTATTCATTTCGGAAATAAAATGTGCGGAAAGCAATGGCGAAGCTTTTTCAACATTCTGATGTACAAAGAAATACAATCGCTGCAACCCTTGCTCTTTCCAAACAGAAAGACGTTCTATCCAGTCTTCCAGACGTTGGTAATCACTCTCATGATTAGCTCCTACATAACGTACAAAAGCTACAGGAGTTGTGAGCCGCATGTGAAGCATATCGCGCCTTCCGGCGGTATCCACAATGATATTGGTAATATTGTGATCTTCAAAAAGATGCATGGTTTTTTCAAAAATTTCTTCGTCAGAGAACCATTCGTTGTTACGAAGTTCGATGGCTAAAGGAATCTCGCGCGGCCATTCTTTAACAAATTTTTCCAGCCTGTCTGAATCTTTCGGTTTAAAATTATCATGCAACTGCAAGAAAACCATTCCCAGTTTTTCTTCAAAATTCATCACGGCCGAGGCAAACTGCGTCACAGGATCTGTCACATTCTGCAATCTTCGGAAATGCGAAACTGTATTGGTGATTTTGGGGAAAAATTTAAAATCAGAGGGCGTTTTTTCTTTCCAGGTCAGCACTTGTTCCGGACTTGGCATTCCATAAAATGTCGCATTCAGCTCAATGGAATTAAACTGTGTAGCGTAATACGTCAGTTCATCTTTGGTTCCTCTGGGATAAAATCCTTTGAGGTCGGTCTTATTCCACTTGGCACAACCGACCGATATTTCCATATTTTTCCCTCTGGAGTTTTTTAAAATTTTCGTCGTTCCGGGATGATCTGGAGGAAGTGTAAAATCGATTTGTGAAGGATCTTCTACCTGTCCGAATTTCATAGTATTGAATATTAAAAATAAGAATCTAAAGTTAAGAATTTCTTCAGACTGATCATTAAAAACAAACCGCAGAAGGACTGCGGTTTATTTACATGTTTACATTTGCAACCTTAAGCTTCACACGATGAGCAACTTACAAAGTTTACCATCATTTCTTTGGAAACTGATGAACTTCTTTGATAATACAATGTTTTCACACCTTTTTTCCAGGCTTCGATGATGACATAATTCACATCTTTCACCGGCATTGTGGACGGAATCTGCAGGTTCAGCGACTGTGCCTGGTCGATATATTGCTGGCGTTGTGCGGCCTGAGTAACAATTTCCATCGGAGAAATCTCCCTGAAGGTTTTGAACACCGCTTTTTCTTCGGCTGTCAGTTCTTCCAAATGCTGTACAGAACCATGATTCAGCATAATGGTTCGCCACGTTTCTTCATTATCTAGGCCTTTTTCCTGAAGGAGATTTGCCAGATATTTATTCTTTCTCATGAAATTTCCTTTGGCCAAACCGGCTTTATAATAATTGGAAGCAAAAGGTTCAATTCCCGGCGATGTTTGTCCCAAAATAGCGGAAGAAGAAGTCGTTGGCGCTATCGCCATCAGCGTTGTATTACGCATCCCGTAGCCTTTCAGAAGTTCCGGTTCGCCATAAATATTGGCCAGTTCTTTCGAAGCGATTTCTGCCTGATCCCGAATATGCCTGAACGCACGCGCATTGAACTGTGTAGCCTCGAAACTTTCAAACGGAATCATATTTTTCTGAAGATAAGAATGATAGCCTAAAACGCCCAACCCCAGCGCACGGTGACGAATCGCAAAATTTCTGGCTCCGGTGAGGTAATAATTCCCTTCTGTTTTTTCAATAAATTCCGATAACACGGCGTCTAAGAAATAGATAGCGAGTTTCACAGCATTGGTATCTTTCCATTCGTCATAAAGTTCCAGATTCATGGAAGAAAGGCAGCAAATAAAGGATTCATCTTTGCTCGAAGGCAACATAATTTCGGAACACAGATTGCTCGCATTCACTGTCATGCCGAGATCTTTGTAGACCTGAGGTTTATTTCTGTTCACATTATCGGAGAAGAAAATATAAGGCAATCCTTTCTGTTGGCGGCTTTCCAGCACTCTGGCCCATATTTTCCGCTTGTCCATATCTCCGTCTATCATGTCCTGCATCCAGTAATCGGGAACGCAAACGCCCGTGAAAAGGTTCTGAATGGGACTTCCAATATCTTTAATAGAAAGAAATTCCTCAATATCTCCGTGGTCAATATCCAGATAAGCGGCAAAAGCTCCCCTTCTGACGCCGCCCTGAGACACGACATCCATTGCGGTATCGAATAATTTCATGAAAGAAACCGCTCCCGATGATTTTCCGTTATCCGTAACCGCCGTTCCGCGATGGCGCAATTCCCCGAAATATCCGGAAGTTCCGCCACCAATTTTGGTTTGCATGATGACTTCTCCCAATTTGTGGGTAATTCCTTCAATATGATCGGGAACATGAACGTTAAAACAGGAAATGGGTAAGCCGCGCTGGGTTCCCATATTGGCCCAGACCGGCGAGGAAAAACTGATCCAGCCTTTGGTAATCATCTCCTCGAAAGCGGGCTGAAGTTCAGGTTTGTACAGGCGTTTTGCGGCGGCTGTGGTAATTCTTTCGATGGCGCCTTTCACGGTTTCTCCTTTCAAAAGATAACCGCGGTTCAGCATTTGTTCCGACTCTTCATTGAGCCACCAGATATCGTTGTTTTGTTCTTCCATTGTTGTTAATAGTTAAAATGACAAGATTGATTTACAGAGCGCATACTTTAAAGGTAAAAGTTCCAATTAAAACAAATCATTCTCCGTAATACTCTTATCGTGTTTGGTATAATCTACCGGTCTTTTCGCGAAGAAATCGTCCATAGAATTGGCAAAAACTTCCTCTTCGAACCACACCATTGGGCGGTATTCTTCCGGAGTAATCTGGTATCGTGTTTTCATGCCGATTTTCCGCAAACTGTCGTCCACACGATATTTCATGAAATTCAGTAGATTTTCTTTGGAAAGATGGTCTATTTCTCCCATTTCAAAAATCCAGTCCAGAATTTCGGATTCTAATTCAATCGACTGGTCTACCAAGGTGTAAATATCTTCAATATCACTGTCGGTCAACAGATCAGGCTGTTCTTCTCTTATTTTATTGATCAAATAAATTCCGGCATTCGCGTGAATCTGCTCATCAACAGAAGTCCAGGCAATGATATTGGACACATTTTTCATGTACCCTTTGAACCTTGTAAAGGACAAAATAATCGCAAACTGAGAGAAAAGCGATACATTTTCGATTAAAATACTGAAAAGCAAAAGAGAAGATACATACTCTTTCGGCGTGGTAGAGTTGGCATGTCTCAACACATTCGACAGAAAATCAATTCTCTTTTTGATTGCCGGAATTTCCACAACATGCTTGAATTCATCATTGTATCCCAGTACTTCCAGCAGTCGCGAATAGGCTTCGGAATGGCGAAATTCGCACTCTGCAAAAGTAGCACCCAATCCGTTGAGTTCAGGTTTTGGCATATGATGATAAAGATTTCCCCAAAAAGTTTTCACTGAAACCTCAATCTGCGCAATGGCCAAAAGTGCATGTTTCACAGCATTTTTTTCGTGCGGTTCTAGTTGCGAATGAAAATCCTGAATGTCTGCTGTAAAATCAACTTCAGAATGCACCCAAAACGACTTGTTAATCGCTTCTATAAATTGTAGAACTTCCGGATATTCAAACGGTTTGTAACTAATTCTCTTGTCAAAAATTCCCATTGTAAAGGTTTTCAGATTAAACATACTTTGCTCACAAGGGTGGTTTCGACCCGATCCTGTGTCCGCAAAAAATTAATGATTGATAGGCCGAAGCTGTGAAAACAAAAATAGAGAATCCCTTTCAGATGCCCAAGGTGGATAATGTAAAAACCTGAACAATAAGCCCAAAAGTTTTCCACAAAGACACAGAGGCATCATTATCATTGAATTACCGGATGCAATGTGGCGCAAACGCCCTGTTTCATTTTTAAAAGTTAAACAAAGCTTTTATAATCAGCTATATGAATGGCTTTACGGATAAACAGATAGACTCAGGATTTTAATTATCAATTGTAACAAATCAAAAAAAATAAAGACTTATCTTTCAACTATCAAATTTTCCGTTCCATGTTAACAATTAAAGACCTGCATAAATCCTACGATACCGGCAAAAGCAAACTGCATGTTTTGAAAGGCATAAACCTGGAAATCGGCGAAGGTGAATTTGTCTCCATCATGGGAAGTTCAGGTTCAGGAAAATCCACGCTTTTAAATATCATCGGTATTCTGGACGAAAAAGACAGCGGAACGTATGAGCTGGACGGCATTCCGATAGAACATCTTTCCGAAACCAAAGCCGCGGAATATCGCAGCCGTTTTCTGGGATTTGTATTTCAGTCGTTCAACCTCATCAGCTATAAAACAGCACTGGAAAATGTTGCCCTTCCGCTCTATTATCAGAATGTCGCCAGAAAAGAGCGAAACCAAAAAGCCATGGAATATCTGGAAAAAGTAGGTTTAGCACAATGGGCAAGTCATTTACCCAATGAACTTTCCGGAGGACAGAAACAGAGGGTTGCCATCGCAAGAGCACTCGTCACGAATCCGAAAGTAATTCTTGCTGATGAACCCACCGGAGCATTAGACAGCAAAACCACCCATGATATCATGAAATTTCTTCAGGAAATAAACCGCGAAGGAAAAACGATTATTGTAGTAACCCACGAAAGTGATGTAGCCGCCGGAACCAAACGGAATGTTCTTTTGAAAGACGGCATAATTGAAAGTGACCATTATATTGAGCAGCGTGTACTCAGCTAAATATTAAGAAAAGATCATAGACCATGTTTGACATCGACCGCTGGCAGGAAATATTCGCATCGATACGAAGTAATGTACTGAGAACCGTACTTTCCGGTTTTACAGTGGCTTTGGGATTGTATATATTCATTGTACTTTTCGGGATCGGAACAGGTCTTCAAAATGCTTTTACCCAGGGATTTGCACGCGATGCCCAGAATCTTATTTCTATTTTCACAGGAAAAACTTCTATTGCGTATGCCGGGCTTCAGGAAAACAGAAGTGTAACACTCCGCAATGAAGATTATGAAGAAATATTAGCCGCAGATCCGGAAAAAATAGAATATTCTGCACCGAGAAATAACGCCAGTTATCTTGTAAAATACGGCAAAGAAAGCGGTTTCTACCAAATCAGCGGTACTACGGGCGAAGAAATTTACATCGAAAACCGAAAAATGACCAATGGGAGATACATCAGTCCCGGAGATTTAGATCGAAGACTGAACGTGGCCGTGATTGGCAGGATGGTGCAGCGCGATCTTATAAAAGACGGAAGCCCGATAGGAAAAGACCTCAACATCAACGGAACCATGTTCAAAGTGATCGGAGTATTTTCAGATGAAGGCGGCGGCGATTGGGAAGAACGTACGATTTCAATTCCTATTACCACCCTTCAGCAAATGAAAAAAGGATCCGACTCGCTGGACAGAATTTATATCACATATAATCAAATCTTATCACCCGCAGAAGCTCTGAAATACAGTGATGAACTCCAGAAACAACTGAAAGCCAAACACAAAGTTTCTCCCGATGACGAAAATGCCATTATCGTTCGTAATAATGCGAAGAACCTTGGGGACACCTTCCAGTTTATGTTTATCCTAACGCTTATTGTAGGATTCATCGGGATGGGAACGTTATTGGCGGGCATTATTGGAATCAGCAATATCATGGTGTATATTGTGAAAGAAAGAACTCAGGAAATCGGAGTAAGGAAAGCCATCGGCGCAAAACCGTCGAGCATCGTAGGCCTTATCATTCAGGAAAGTATTATTATCACCCTTATTTCCGGTCTTATCGGAGTAGGATTAGGCGTACTCACTCTTTCCTTAATCGGCGATAGTCTGGAAAAATATTTTATCTTGGATCCAAGTGTGGGCTGGGGAATTATATTGACTGCATTTTTCTGCCTCATTATGTCCGGACTTATAGCAGGTTTTGTTCCCGCATACCGGGCAAGTAAAATAAAACCAATAGAAGCGCTGCGCTCAGAATGATTATAACGTAGTGAATTTTAAAAGTGAATTTTGCTATGCAAGTCAATGAGTGAAGATGTTTTAAAAAGTAAATTAAAGAAAAATATATATGTTTTTAAACCTTAATCATTACAATCTGGATGTTTTCAAGACAGCGCGGGAATTACGGATTAATGCATATAGAGTTATAAGGCAGTTACCAGATTCCGAAAGGTTTAATTTAATAGATCAAATCAGAAGAGCGTCAACTTCCATTTTACTGAATATCTCTGAAGGTTCCTCCAGAAAATCAAAAATTGAAAGGAACCGATATTACGAAATAGCTCGCGGATCGGTAATAGAAGTGGATACGTGCTGTGATATTATTCTAGAAGAAAATTATTTACAACATGAAAATCTCGAGGAACTTGGAAAGAAGATAAAAACTACTTTTATTTTACTTAGCAAATTAATCAAGAGCAATTAATAAATTCACTGCAAAGCAATTCACCTTTGACGTATTCACTCCTCGTAAAACAGCTACAATGAACATCATTTTCAAAAAAGATACCTGGCAGGAAATTTACCATTCGTTGCAGAAAAACAAACTCCGCACCTTCCTCACTATGATTGGCGTTGCTTGGGGAATGTTTCTGTATGTCTCATTACTGGGTGCTGCCAAAGGAATGGAAAACGGCTTCAACAAACTGTTCTCGGGTTTTGCGACCAACTCTATTTTTATGTGGGCACAGAATACGAATATTCCATACGCTGGTTTTCCCAAAGGAAGACAGATGAATATGCACCTGAGCGATATGGAACTTCTGGAAAAGAAAATTCCTGAAATCGATTATATTTCACCCCAAAACTCAAGGGGAAATTTCGGAAGCGCCGGCGAACAGATGTCCAGAAACGGGAAAACTGCTACTTATACTTTAAATGGCGATTATCCTATCGGCAATAAAATTTCAGAGAAAAAACTGATTTACGGAAGGTATATTAACGATGCGGATGTTTCGGGCAATAAAAATGTCATCGTCATCGGAGAAGAGATTTATAAAAACTTTTTCGATCATAAAAAAAATGAAAATCCACTCGGAAAATCCGTGAATGTAAAAGGTACTTTTTTTAATGTCATTGGTGTTTTCCGGGTAAAAAGAGAAGGCGGCGGCATGGAAAACGACCAATCGGCATATATTCCGCTTTCCACTTTTACCAAAATGTATAATGCCGGCGACAAAGTGGGATATTTTGCCATCGTCAGCAAACCCGACGCTGATGTGGCGATTGTGGAAGAAAAAGCAAAAGCCGAACTCCGAAAAAGATACAACGTTTCCCCGGAAGATTCCAACGCTTACGGAAGTTTTAATCTGGGTAAGGAATTCGCAAAACTTACAGGATTTCTCAGCGGAATGCAACTGTTGACCATTGTTGTAGGAGCGCTCACGATTCTTGCAGGCGTTATTGCCATCTCAAATATTTTGCTAATTACCGTAAAAGAACGGACCAAAGAAATCGGTATCCGGCGAGCTATCGGCGCCAAACCTGCGGAAGTCCGAAATCAAATTTTGCTGGAAAGTGTAGTCATCACCCTTACTTCGGGAATGTTAGGATTTATTTTCGGCATTACTCTTTTGATGATCCTGGATGCCGCCACTAAAAATCAGGACGAATTTCCGTTTTATAATCCAACGGTGGATTACAGCAATGTTTTTTCCGCCATGGCAGTGATGGTAACTCTTGGCCTTATTGTGGGAATGATTCCGGCTCAGCGCGCCGTTAAAATCCGCCCGATAGAAGCATTGAGATCTGAATAAATATTAAATTTAAAATAAAACTAAAAAAATATATGAAAAAGAAGTTCACTTTTAAGAAAGCAATTTACATCTTTCTCGGACTGTTGCTGGCGTTTGGGCTTTTCTCGGGAATCGGCTATCTGATACAGTCCAATTCTGCAAAAAGCGAAGTTTTCCTCACCAAAAAACCTGTGGTAGAAAACATGGAAGACAAAGTAATGGCAACAGGGAAAATTGTTCCCCGGGAAGAAATCGAGATCAAACCGAACATGTCAGGAATTATCGATAAAATATTGGTAGATGAAGGCGATCAGGTAACCGCTGGACAGTTGGTGGCCACCATCAGAATTGTACCGAATGTTCAGAATGTGAATGCTGCACAACAGGAAATCAATAACGCACAATTGCAAATCAGCAACGCCAGTATGAACCTCGAAACCCAGCAAAAACAATTTGCAATGCAACAAAATCTTCACAATCAGGGCGTTATTTCCAGACAGGAATTTCTCACTGCTCAGCAACAACTTCAGTCGGCGCAAATCCAACTGAAAAATGCGAGACAGCAACTGAGCACCGCTCAAAAAAGTTTGCAAATTGCCAGAACCGGCGTCACTCCTGAACTTCAGGGACTTGCCACTACACAAATTCGTTCCAAAGCGAATGGAACTGTTCTGGAAGTTCCTGTGAAAGTGGGAAGCCAGGTGATAGAAGCCAATTCCTTCAATTCCGGAACTACCATTGCTTCTATTGCAAATCTGAATTCTTTAATTTTTGAGGGAGAAATTGATGAAGCTCAAGCAGGAAAACTGAAAGAAGGAATGAACATGAATATCGTGATCGGAGCTTTGCAGAATAAGAAATTTCCGGGAAGGCTCACCATGATTGCGCCGAAAGGAAAAGACCTGAGCGGAACCATCAAATTCCCTGTCGAAGGCGAAGTTTTCAATCCGGATAATGAATACATCCGCGCCGGATTTTCTGCCAACGGGGAAATTGTCCTCAGCTCGCAAAAAAACGCATTACTTCTGGAGGAATCTCTGATTCAGTATGAAAAGAAAAACGGTAAAGATGCTCCATTTGTAGAGGTAAAACAACCTGACGGAAGCTTTAAGAAAGCATTTGTAAAATTAGGAGCCAGCGATGGCATTCATGTTCAGATCCTTTCGGGAATCGATAAAAACGCAGAAGTAAAAGTTTGGAATCCAAGCGATAAGGACAAGGAAGCACTGAAGGAACAGAAAAAGTAAAATAAGAAAAATTAATTTCATGAAAGCGCTTTCACTTTCCTTACTGTTTATGCTGCTGTTTTGCCAGACAAAAAGTCAGGATTCGGTGATTGGCGAATATTTCTCGCCCGAACGCTCCACGTTAAATTCATTACGACACGGTGCTTATGCGCTGGATCTTAATTTACAACTTCATGAAAACGGCGAATACGTTTATTCCACCTGCGCCCAGATTGCAAAAGGAACATGGACAGTAAGAAATAATGAATTAATACTGAAATGCCGGGAGAAAAGAATGGCTATTGATAGTTTGAATTATGTGGAGAAATATGCCAAAGGTAAAATTTGTGGCGAAGATGAGGTTTTTAAAATTAAAGGCAACAAACTGTATCAGGAAGAAATGATCAATAAGAAAAAATATAAATTCATCCTTATCAAAAAGTAATATTTGACGGATAATTAAATTTCCCCGTTCCATTCTTTCAGGAACTGTTCCAGAAAATGAAGCATAAAAGCATGGCGCACTTCTGCCATGTTTTTTGCTTTTTGGGTGTGCAGCAAATCTTTCAGCAACAATAATTTTTCATGAAAATGATTGATGGTAGTTCCGGCTGATTTCTTATATTCTTCCTTTGTCATGTTCATCTTGGGAAGAATTTCGGGATTATACATCGGATTGTTTTTAAAACCTCCGAAATGAAAAGCCCGCGCAATTCCGATCGCACCCATCGCATCCAATCGGTCGGCATCCTGTATAATTTTCAGTTCAATGGGGATTTCAGCCGGAATATCTTTTCTGTTTTTAAAGGACTGATGCTGAATGATAAATAAAACCTGATCAATAATCTCCGAGGAAATCTCTTTTCCGGCCAAGAATTCATTTGCGATTTTCAAAGCTCCGGTTTCATCTCCGTGATGAAATTTAGGATCGGCAATGTCGTGCAACAAAGCAGCGAACTCCACAACATCTTGATTACAAACTTCTGTGGAAGCGATTTGTTTTGCCAGTTTCCAGACTCTTTCCGTGTGCGCCCAATCGTGGCCTGCTTCTGCATTCTGAAGTTTTTCTTTTACAAAAAATGCTGTTTGTTGTATTATTTCATTCATCATTTCAGGAAATAAAATCGGCAATTACTTTCCATAAATCCCGGTTGTAGCTTCGGAAAAAATTGACATGCCCGATCGTTCTTTTTTTGCTTTCAACAGTGCGCATCAACCTATATTCAGGTTTCATCGCAGGATACGTTTCGGACATCAGTTTTTTCACGCCTTTATCGGTGAGCCAGGAATCATCCTCAGCCCGAATAACGAGAACTTCCTGATTCAAAGTTTTGGAATACTCTTCAGGGATTTTTTCGAGAAGTCTGTTAGTTGATTTTTTATTTAAAATTAAAGTGCGCCAGTCTTTCGCAGACCCTGAAGGCAAACTTTCGCCCAGACCAAAATATTGAGCAGGAAAATAACCGAAAATCCGGGTAATAACAGGTTGTAAGATACCGAAACCGAGATAAGCCAAAGCTTTTGTCTGAACATTCAGATGGCCAACAAAAGCTTTTTGAGTTCCC
>JADKLW010000468.1_pt1 | contig 16693 bp, 9 predicted proteins | sample 8641881 | NCBI WGS metagenome assembly JADKLW01 (sample SAMN16272185, study PRJNA661076) | feces metagenome | isolation source: fecal sample from diarrhoea affected cattle B | host: Bos taurus | place: South Africa: Lokaleng Village, Mahikeng | collected 2019-09 | reverse complement strand
TGCTCTTTTAGTGAATATTCGCGTTAAGTTAAATGAGCAGAGCCAAGCTTGCTTGAGCTTTGCCATAGCGAGCGAATATCTAACTTTAGTGAACGAGGGCAATCATGGGTCACAAAACATTGTCAGTCGAGAATTTAGCCGTATACGGAGCATACGAAAGTTGAATTAAATATTACGACTGTTCGAACAGTAGTTTCAGGCTCTGCATGATCAGGTTCTTCTCCGCGTTCTCACGCATTATCATCAGCACTGTATCGTGGCCGGCGATGGTGCCCATGACGCCATGGATGCTGCTGGCATCGATATCCGAGGCGATACCCTTCGCATAGCCTGCCGGCACCTTGATCACCGCCATCTGTCCCGAGAAATCGATGTTGAGCAGCCCGTGACGGACGAAGGAGGTCATGATGCCGTGTCGCTCTTTCCTGGCCTGCGGCAGCTGCACCCCCGGCAGCCGGTAGAGATAATTGCCTGCACTGTCGGGTGTCTTGGCGATCTTCATCTCCCTGAAATCGCGCGAGAGAGTAGCCTGTGTAAGCTCAAACCCCTCCTCCGAGAGGCGCTGCAGAAGGAACTCCTGGCTGTCTACCGTCGCATTGCCGAGGATCCTGGCGATTGCCTCCTGCCTCTCCTGCTTGCCTCTCTTTTCAGTCATCTCTCTTATTTACCGCCGAAGTTGAACACCACCGGTATGGGTGCCGGCACCGTCACCAGCGTTCCGCCCACCAGAAATTTGGGCCATAGCTTCACTGACACGGAGGTCTTGTTAGGTGTGATGCCCAGGAAGGCACTCATCTCGCTGGTTACGCGCTGTTGCGAGTAGCGGTTCATCAGGCTCTTCAGGTCTACGCTGATGGGCACAGCCACCACCGTGGTCTCACCCGGCTCAATGCGGATGGGTATATCCATCTTCCCCTCCACGAACTCCATCTCATTGATCTGGATGGCATAATCGAGCGCATCGAGGAAAGCGGCGGTGGTGTTCGGGTTGGTGACATCCATGTTGAGCGTCATGCTGAAAGGGATTGTTTGCATCGACGAGCCCCCGGCGAGGATGGTGGAGATGGTGGCCAGGCTGGAGAGTGAGATGCCCGAAGCATTGCCCAGGTTCATACCTGCCAGCTGTATGTTGTTGAGCGAATTATATCGATACTCACTCTGTGAAAGCTGATATGCACCTCCGATTTTGTTCATCACATCACAGCCAGTCATCAGAACCACCGCACTGAGGATTAAAATAATTTTCTTCATATGTTTTTGATTTTTATTATTTGATCGTTACCATCGTCGCTCCATACCCATACTCCTGAAAAGAGGCGTCCTGGTAAAAACATTTAGGGTATTTCTTCTTCAGTTCTTTCAGGAGAGTGCTCTTGAGTACGCCGTCACCTTTACCGTGTATAAACACGATTTTCCTGTTTTTATTGTTGCTATTTTCGTTCATCACCTCGTTGAACCTGTTCATCTGGTACTCCAGCACATCGGCATTGTTCATGCCCGCGGTGGTGTCGAGGAGCTGTTCGATGTGCAGGTCCACCTCGAGGATGGGGTTCTTCTCTTTTTTCTCAATACGCTGAATGCGGGGACGTCTCTCCGTCGCCGTCTTCTCCTTCATGGCACGCTCCATGTCACCTGCTGTCACCAGCAGCTCCCTCTCGGGCAGATCATCACGCATGATGTAGTATACCAGCGCATCCTCGTCGAAGTAGTCGTTCTCACGGAAGCTGTGCAGCTTGTAGAACTTCACCGTGTCGATGCGCAGCTCCACCGAGCAGGGGTTCTTGAACCTGTATGGTTTCTTATGCTTGAAGGCGATAAACTGCACACACACCTTCTCCAGTTCATTGAGCATCGTCTTGTCGAACTCCTCGAGGAAGATCTTGGTGTTGGGTTCCACCGTCCCGCTGTAGCGACTTCTCCATGTGTTGTTCTCGCGGCTCATATAGTTGAAGAAGAGCCAGTAGTTGCTGTCGTTCACGAAGTAACATTCATAGTTGGTGGAGGAGAGTGTCTTCACGTCTGCAGGCAGATATACCAGGCAGGCGGTGATCTGCTCCCCCTCACGGGTCTCTTCGGTTGCTTCACTCTCCACCACCTTCGAAACTGGCTTGTCGTCACTCTTTTTCTCAGCGACCACCACCTCTTTTTCAGGCAGCTGTCCCATCATCTCATTTCCTGCAGCCTCTACCACCACACACTCAGTGATAAGGACCGGCACATCGAACCCGTTCTCATCCTCTATGATCACGAGCTGCTTGTTGAGATAGCCTTTCACTGTTCCGCCGCCCACAGAGCTGAGGAATCGTACTTTGTCGCCTACCGATAATTTATTCATTCTTCTATTCTCCCTGCTGTTTTTTTTGTTACCTGTTACAAAGATGACTAATTTTGCAGAATAAAAGCATTAATAATCACGAAAAATCGTTTTGGCAATAATAATAAAATGAAAAAAGAGGAGATCTCTCACCTTCAAATATCCCGGTTCCATTATCATCTCCCCGAGGAGAAAATAGCCCGTTATCCTCTTCTGCAGAGAGATACTTCCCGGCTGCTGCTCTACGGTGAGGATGGAATATCCACTGACTCTTTCAGCAACCTGCCTGAGCTGCTTCCCGGAGGGAGCCTGCTGCTGTTCAACAACACCAGGGTGATCCATGCACGGCTGCTCTTCCGCAAGGATACAGGTGCCCATATTGAGATCTTCTGCCTCTCTCCCTCACAGCCGGCTGACTATGCTGTCAGCTTTCAGCAGCGCTCCACCTGCTCCTGGAGCTGCATGATCGGCAATGCCAAACGGTGGAAGGAGGAGCCGCTTCAGATGGAGATCATGGTGAAGGAGGGCGTCGTGAGGCTGAAAGCAGAGAAGATAGCAGTGGCGGAGAAGGAGGTGGTGGTACGCTTCTCCTGGGACAATGACAGCTTCACCTTCTCCGAGCTGCTGGAGATCGCCGGTGAGCTGCCCATCCCTCCATACCTGAACCGCCCCACGGAGGCAAAGGACGATGAGACCTACCAGACGGTCTACTCCCGCATAGAGGGCTCCGTGGCAGCACCCACGGCGGGTCTGCACTTCACCCCCGCAGTAATGGAGCGCCTCCGCCATAAAGGAGTCCGCACCGCTGAGGTGACGCTTCATGTGGGAGCGGGCACCTTCAAGCCGGTGAAGACGGAGACCATCGCTGAACATGATATGCATACCGAGTTCATCTCTGTGCCGAAGGAGACCATTGAGGTGCTGCTCCACAACAGGGGGAAGCTGATCGTGGTGGGGACCACCTCGCTGCGCACCGTGGAGAGCCTCTACTATATAGGCAGGAAGCTGCACCATAATCCCGGCGCATTGCCGCATGAGCTCACCGTACAGCAGTGGGAGCCCTACGACGGTGCGCAGGAGATCACCCCGCAGGAGGCGCTGCAAAATATCCTCACCTACCTGGAAGAGAGGGGCGAGGAACGGCTGTTGGCTGCCACGCAGATCATCATCGTGCCGGGTTACAGTTTTCACTTTCCCGATGCCCTCCTCACCAACTTCCACCAGCCGCAGAGCACCCTGCTGCTGCTTATCTCCGCCTTCGTGGGTGAGACGTGGCGGATGATCTACGACTACGCGCTGAGCAACAATTACCGTTTTCTGAGCTACGGCGACAGCTCCTTATTATGGAAAAAGCCCAAATAACCTTATATTTTGGTTAAAAAGAGCGCTGATACAAGCCCTCTTAGCCTTTTTTTTTGTAATATTGCAACGTTAAAAAAGTCATGGTCATTCACCTGTTCACTTAGATTGAGTTGGTAAAAAAAATTGCCCGCATATTCGCAATAGTGATTGTTAGTATCATATTAATCAATATCATACTATACATCACCTTAAGCATCCCTGCCATTCAAAAGAAGGCTGCCGATATAGCCGTGGATAAACTAAAACCCATCATCGGCACCGAGCTCACGCTCGATGGTATCCGCATACGTCTCTTCAACACGGTAGAGCTGAAAGGGCTCTATGTGGAAGATCTGCAGCAGGATACATTGCTCTATGTGGAGAGGATCGCCGTCCGCATACATGCGCTGGAGCTGCTCAAGAACAGGATCTCCGTGCAGAAGGCAGGACTGGAGAACTTCGTCGCCAACGTCCACCGTGCCACGCCCGATGATCCCTTTAACTTTCAGTTTATCATCGATGCCTTCGCCACGGAAAAAGATACTACGGTGGTGAAGGAGAGCAAGTGGCGCATCACGGCACATGATGTGATACTCAAGAATGGCACGCTCCGCTACAACATCCTCTCTGCCCCCCCCACACCGGGGCAGTTCAACATGAACCACCTGGAGGTACACAACTTCAACTTCAGGGGAGAGGTTGACTTCATCAACATGGAGGATATGAAGGCCGATATCGGTCTGCTGAGTTTCCATGAGATGAACGCCGGGCTTGTGCTTTACGACCTGAAAGCGTTGGCTTATGCCAACGGACCTGAGATCAGAAGCAATAAGGTGAGTATGAAGTTGAATCATACCGACATTGAGGTGTCCGACGCTCTTTTCAACAGGGAGACGAAAGCGTTCAACCTCAGGGCCGTGAGCGAACTGACCGACCCGGGGGATATCGCCATCTTCACATCCCGCTTCGCTCATCTCGATAAACCCCTCTCCTTCACTGTCGATGCCGAAGGGGAGCTGCCGCAGGCCACCCTGCGTGGTCTGCAGCTCCAATATGGCTCCGACACCCGTATCGATGCCACAGGGACTATATCGGACTTCAAGGATTTCAACAACAGCAAGCTGGATATCAACCTGCGCAACCTCTCCGTCTCGCAGGATGACCTGCAGGCACTGATCCGCACGGGGGCAGTGAGCTACACCTCCCCGGAGCAGCTGCTGGCACTGGGCGATCTCGATCTGCGGCTGCAGGCACGTGGCCGGCTGAGCAGCTTCCGTTACGACGGGATAATCAACACTGAGCAGGGCGATGTGATGCTGAATGGCACGGGACGTATCACCAACCAGTTTAAGCAGATGCGCTTCGAGGGGCCGGTGAGAGTCAATGATGTACAGCTGGCCAATATCCTGGGTGAGGGTCCCGGACTGGGTAACGCCACCATGTACACCGATGCTGCTGTCTCCATCAGCAACTCCACCGTCACCGTGACCGCCGACGGCAACATCGTGTCGGCCTACTACCGCGGTTATCATTACAACGACCTTAACTTCAACGGCACCTACAGCGGCAACAATGTCGCAGCACACATCACCAGCGATACGGAGAGCAACCAGCTCGACCTGACGGCTGACATCTCCTTCGGCAGCGGGATGGCGTTCGATGTGGAGGGTACGGTCGCACGGCTCGACCTGAGTCCTTTCATCCTCCTGACCCACTGGAAGAATCCATACACCAGCTTCACCATCGACGGTGATCTTTCCGGCAGCACCATCGACGAGCTTGCCGGCACACTGGTGATAGACAACACCTCGCTGGTAGACAGCAACTTCATCTACAACCCCGGCGCCATCTACCTGCAGGCGCTGGCCGACACCGGTGAAGGGAAGAAGCTGCAGATCATGTCCTCCTTCCTTGAGGCAGAGATGATCGGCGATTACTACTTCTCCAGCATCGGCAGGGAGCTTATGCAGGCACTCCATCCCCACCTCCCCTCGGTGATCGCAGAGCCGGAAGGTGAGACAGGCGGTGGTAACAACCGGTTTCAGTTTCACATCCTGCTCAAGAACACCGAAGATTTCTCCCATGCTTTCGGACTGCCGTTCTATAACGTCGATCATGCCACCATCTTCGGCGATGTAAACATGGAGGGAGATGAGTCGGTGAAGATCGATGCCCATATCCCACGGGTGATGATGGGCAACAACGATATACGGGAGACGATGGTGGAGCTGCTCAGCGCCACCACCACGGGCATCGCACTCGATGTGAACAGCTACCTCGTACAGAACAACGGGTTCATCAATGCCCGCCTGCACAGCGATGCTGCCTCCGACAAGCTGAGCAACACCCTCTTCTTCGATCTGCAGCAGGCCAATACCACATCAAACGGCGAGCTGCTGATCACCATGGATTTCCTTCGCGACGACATGGATCAACTGGCATCGGACATACGTATCCATCCCACTACCATCCTGTTCAACAACAAGCAGGTGGTCTTCAACGATGCCGCCATCACTTACCGCAAAGATCACATCACCATCGATAACTTCGGCCTGCGTGAAGAGAACATGCTGCTGCTGGGTATTGAGGGTGTAGCCTCCAAAAGCGAGGCCGACAATATACGCATCTACTTCAACAACACCGAGCTGGCCAACATCCTCGCAGCCTTCAACATCTCCGGCTTTGCCGGCGCCATCAATGGGGATATCTTCCTGCGGCAGGCACTGGAGAGCCCGATGGTGCATACTGAGGACCTGCGCATTGAGAATATCACCGTTTCAAACGATACCATCGGCACCCTGACGATAGAGGGTAACTGGGATCAGCTCTACTCCGGTCTCGACCTGAATGCCTACCTCATCAACAAGGGAGAGCGCAATCTCGACATCAAAGGGTATATCCCCCTGGGCGACAAGAGCCCCCTGCCCATGGATGTCACCTTCAGGGTGGATGAGTTCAACCTCACCGCCATACAGCCGCTCACAGCAGGCATCTTCAGCCGTCTCTCGGGAGAAATGAATGCCAACATCCATATCACCGGGGGACTGTCGGCACCGGTAACCAATGGGTGGCTCGGTATTGACGAGGGAGAGATGAGGGTGGCTTTCACCAATGTCACCTACTTTGTCTCCGATACGATAGATATAAACCCCGACAACGTGGGGTTGCAGAATCTGGTGATACGCGATCAGGATAACCATACAGCCACGCTCAACCTCAAACTATCACACTCCAACTTTGGCGGGATGGTCTACAATGCAGGCATCGAGATGGACGATTTCATGCTGCTCAACAATGAGAACCGTACCGACATGATGGCTTACGGTAACCTCAAGCTGTCGGGCAACCTCAATATTACCGGCTCCCCTACGGGCATCTACGGCGACGGCTTCCTCACCAGCACGAGCAAGTCGGAGGTGACGGTAGTGCTGCCGCAGACAGCCAAAGCTGCAGAATACAGTGGTGTGGTCTATATCAACACGCCGCAGGAGAACGACTCACTCTCCTTCCTGCGGAAGGACAACGGTGAGAAGGAGAAGCCTGTATCTCGACTCTCCAGTGGTATCCCCATCGTGATGCGGGCGACGGTGAACCTTACACCATTGCTCACGGCAGGTGTGATGCTTGATCCCACCACCGGCAATGCACTCGAGGTGAGCGGTGAGGGTGAGCTCAATATCAACTTCAACTCCAAGTCAACACCTCCCGTACTTATCTACGGCGATTATGTCATCAGTGAGGGTAAGTTCCACTATAACATGCAGAGCCTCCGCACCATTGACTTCCGTATTCGTGAGGGAAGCAGGCTCACCATGGAAGGTGACCCCCTCAACACCCAGTTTAATATCACCGCCTACCTGCCGGTGAAGGCTGACCTGGCCGCACTCAGTCCCACCTTCAGCACCGAGCTGGCCAACACGCGCGTGGCGGTGAACGCCCTGCTGGAGATCAGGGGTGACCTGGAGGCGATGGACCTGCAGTATGATATTGAGCTGCCCGAGAGCTCCAGCGACATACAACAACGGGTGAATAGCTTTATCAACAATGAGGAGACCAAGATCCTGCAGTTCGCCTACCTTGCCACCACGGGCAGCTTCATTCCCTCGGAAGGAACGCCACAGATGAATTTCGGCTCATCGATTTTCACCAAGTTCGCTTCCAACACCCTTGCGCGTGGCCTCGATGCGCTCTTCGCCAGCGCCCTGAACGACAACTGGTCCATCAGTACCAACCTTGAGTCGGTGGATGGCACCCTCGACAATGTGCGGATGGGTGTGGATGTATCCACCCGTCTGCTGAACGACCGCCTGCGCATCACCACCAACCTGAGTTACGGCGACAACAGCATGCTGGCCACCCAGCAGGCATTCATGGGTGAGTTTGAGCTGGAGTATGATATCAACAACTGGTTCATGATCAGGGCGTTCAATCGTGCCAACGAGCGCTTCTACCGCCGTACACCCACAACGCAGGGGATAGGAGTGGTGGTCACCAAGGAGGCGAAGAGCTTCCGTGAGCTTTTCGATTTCCGGTTTATAAAGAAAAGAGAGGATAAAGAATAGAACGATCGTATGAAAAAATATATTTTCTTCCTGCTGTCTCTGCTTCTGCTTGCCGCCTGTGATGCGACGAAGAAGGTGCCCGAAGGTAGCTACCTGCTCAACAAGGTGAATATCAATTCCGACGTGAGCGGTATCAGCGGGTCCGATTTGAAGCCTTACCTGCGGCAGAAACCTAACTCCTCCATACCCATCGTCGGGAAGTATAAGTTGCATATGTACAACATTCCCAACAACGACTCCACCTGGCTCAATCGCCAGCTGCTCAGGTATGGCGAGCCGCCGGTGCTCTACAACGAACAGCTGGGCGAGATCTCGGCCGAGCAGATTCGTCTGCACCTCAACAACAAGGGCTACCTCAATGCCGAGGTGGATACCACTGTGGTGAAGGCCGACAAGAAGGCGCACATCACCTTCGATGTGACGGGTCATCAGCCGCACCGCATACGCTCCTTCCGCGATACCATCCGCTCTGCCGACACCACCATCCACAACATACTGAACACCGGCCGTCGGCTGGAGATCATGAAGGAGGATGATATCTTCGATCTTTCGGTGATTGAGGAGGGGAGGGAGCGGATGACCACCCTGCTGCGCAACAGGGGCTACTACAACTTCCTGAAAGAAAACTTCTACTTCCTTGCCGACACCACCGTGGGTGATCATCAGGTCGATGTCACGCTGGCACTCAACAACCCTACCGACAGCACCCTGCACAAGCAGTATAACATAGGCAATGTGACAGTGATCAACGGTGTGTCCGATGCGGTGATCAACGACTCCACCGGGCATCACCGGCTCGACACCACAGAGTACCGCGGGCTGCGTATCATCTCGGAGAAAGAACGGTTCCTCCTGCCCAAAGCGGTTTATTACAACACCTTCATCCGCCCCGGAAGACTCTACTCCGACAGGATCGTGGAGCGCACCTACTCCTCCCTCAATGGCATGGGGCCGGTGAACCAGACAACCATCAACATGCTGCCAACGGAGCGTAACGACTCCAGCCTGATAGACTCCCGCATCACCCTCTATCCGGGCAACCTGCATTATATGCAGTTCGGTGTGGACGGCACCAACTCGGCCGGTGACCTGGGTGTGGCCAGCAACATCACCTATGAGCACCGCAATTTTTTAAAGGGGGGAGAGACCTTCCGCCTGCGGTTCAATGCCGCCTATGAGTTCATCCGTGCTACCGACAGCCTCGACCTGCTGGAGAACAGCTACTACGAGTATGGTGCGGAGGCGTTTCTCTCCATCCCGCAGCTGCTGCTGCCCTGGGTGATGAAACAGTTGCAGGACCAGGCCTCTGCTTCCACTGAGTTCTCCATCGGTGCCAACTTCCAGAAGCGGCCGGAGTACTTCCGTCAGTTCTTCAACCTCTCCACCCGCTTCCAGTGGTCCTCCATGGAGTGGAAGCTGCTGCATGTGCTGGAGCCTGTGGGCGTCACCTACGTGCGTATGCCCTGGTCGTCACAACGCTTTAAGGATCTCTACCTGAGCGAGGAGGCTAACCCCATCCTGCGATATAGCTACGACGAGCAGCTGATCGTGCGGAGTGCCTACAACGTCACCTACACCAACTACAACCTCGTCGGCAGACGCAGGGCCATGCCCACAATACCGTTCCGCATCCGCACCGGCATAGAGGTGGCCGGCTGGCTGCCCCGCATCGCTACGAGCCTGGGTGGTGGTGATCTGAACGATAACGGATTTCATGAGTTCTTCAGTCTTCCCTATTCGGAGTACGTGAAGGGAGACATTGATTTTGCACCCACCTATCCCATCGATGACAAGCGCACCCTCGCGGCCCATGTTGCTTTCGGGCTGGCTTATCCCTATGGTAACTCCACCATCCTCCCCTTCGAGAAGCGCTACTTTGGCGGCGGTGCCAACAGTGTCAGGGGATGGAGCACCCGCACGCTGGGTCCCGGTTCCTACAGCCGCGACTCCACGGGGTATGACTTCGGCCGCAAGGTGGGTGATGTGAAGCTTGACTTTAGCGTGGAGTACCGCCGCAAGGTCTCCAGGCTTATTGAGCTGGCCGGCTTTGTGGATGCAGGGAATATCTGGACCATCAGGGAGTATGTGGAGCAGCCAAACGGACTGTTCCAGTGGAACGATTTCTACAAGGAGCTGGCTGTTGCCTACGGTGTGGGTCTGCGGTTCGACCTCAACTTCCTTCTTATCCGCCTGGATGGTGGTATGAAAGCGCACAACCCCGCGTTGCCCGAGGGTTCACGATGGACCATCTTCAAGCCCGACTTCGGCCGCGATTTTGCCTTCCACTTCGCCATCGGCTATCCGTTCTGATCCTTTTCGTGACAGCACGGAAATGATCCAATGAGCAAACTCCCAAATAAACGTTTTACAATGTGTGTAAACTGCTGGTTATATAAGCCCGAACTCTTTCGATAAAAGGGTGTAGGCTTTCCTGCGGGCATTCATCTCCGGATAGCTGTCCACCAGGATGATCTCATCAGCCAGTGTCTTCTTCTTCCAGTCCCACAGTCTCTCCGCCACCTCTCCCGCTGTGCCGATCACGAACTTGTCCCTCTGCTGGTCGCGTATGGCAGCCTCCTGCAGGGTGTAGGGGTAGTTGTTCGCCTCCTTCAGTGTAGGGTAGGCAGTGATCTTTTTTCCTGTTGCCAGCATGGTCCACATCAGCAGTGCCGGGGCAGCCAGATATTGCGCTTCCTCCGTCGTCTCCGCCGCGAAAGCACCTATCGACAGCATGCTGCAGGGCTCGCTGTAGTATTTTGATGGTCTGAAGTGCTTCCGGTAGTGGTTCATCACCGGCACAGCCATCTCAGCATTTATCTGCGCTGCAAATACAAAAGCCAGCCCTTTCTCCAGTGCGAACTGCACCCCACCGCTGCTCGACCCCAGCATGTAAAGGCCGGGTGTGAGTGAGGGGGCGGGACTGGCCACCACGCTTGCGAACGGATGGTTCGCCGGCAGATCGTGTCCGAAGAAACCCAGCAGCTCAACCAGCTGTTCGGGGAAGGAGTCCTCCTTCATCACCTCCCACGACCGCCTTAGGGCGAAAGCGGTCCTGCCGTCAGTCCCCGGTGCACGGCCCATGCCCAGGTCGATACGCCCGGGATGCAGTGCCTCCAGCATCGAGAAGCGCTCAGCCACGCTCAGCGCACTGTGGTTCGGCAGCATGACACCTCCGCTGCCCACACGTATAGTTGTTGTTCTGGATGCCACGTGGGCGATCATGATCTCGGGGAACATGCTCATCAGCCATTTGTTGTTGTGGTGTTCGGTAAACCAGTAGCGGCTGTACCCTGCCTTCTCCGCCAGGATGGCTATCTCGGTGGAGTTGTTCAGCACCCCGCCCGCCGAGCGGTCGTTCTCGGTGAAGTAGGCCAGGTCAAGTATAGAGAGTTTCATTTCCTGCATTTGGTCCAGTTCTTTTTTTGTATCATCATAACCTCTTGTTCATTATGAACTGAACCATATCACTGATGTTTTGTTCACACAGAGTCTCATGTTTGAAATTAATCAATATCTTTGTAATGATGAACCATGATCGATTTCATTTGAAAACGATCAGGTGCAACCATGTAAAAAAAATAACCCACATGAAAAAAGCCCTGTTTCTGCTTGTTCTCCTTTTCCTGTTTCAGCATTGCGACAGTCAGCCCGTGACGCCCAATGAAGTTGAAACACCACTTGACAGCATCAAACCTCAAGAGCCCGAAGAGCCCGAAGAACCCGAAGAACCGGTGGTACCGGGAGTGTGGGCGAGTGCGGCGGCAATCAATGCCCGGCTGGGGAAAGGGATCAATATAGGTAACACTTATGAGGCAGATCAGTCGTGGCAATCACCGTTCGACCCTGCCGACATGAAACGGATTGCCGACCTGGGGTTCAGCCATGTGCGTCTTCCTATCCGCTGGGAGCGGGATGATCGCAGCATCATGTCTGCACCTTATACCATCGATCCCGGTTTTTTGAACACCATCCAGTCGGTGGTCGATGAAGCGCTGAAACATAAGCTGCACATCATCATCAACATGCACCACCATAATGAGCTGATGGCCAACCCAACCGCAGGGAAGGCTCGTTTTTTATCACAGTGGAAGCAGATCGCCGATACCTTCAGGGAGTACCCCGACAGCCTCCTGTTCGAGATACTGAACGAGCCGCACGACCAGCTCACGGCCACTTTGTGGAACGACTATCTGGCCGACGCACTACAGGAGATCCGTGAGACTAATCCCAAGCGCTGCGTGCTGATCGGCACGGCGGAGTGGGGTGGAGTAGGCGGATTGAAATCACTGGAGATCCCCGACGATCCGCAGCTGATCCTCACCATCCACTACTACAACCCGTTTTATTTCACCCACCAGGGTGCCAGCTGGTCCGAAGGGTCAGAAGCCTGGCTGGGAACGCAATGGCGCGACACAGAGTATGAACGGCAGGCGGTGGAGCAGGATTTCAAGGTTGTCACACGGCTATCCGAAGAAAAGAATATCCCTGTTCATGTGGGTGAATTCGGTGCTTACTCGCGTGCCGATCTCGACTCACGGGTGCGGTGGACACGCTTCCTTGCCCGTTGGTTTGAACAGCAGGGCTTTAGCTGGGCCTACTGGGAGTGGAACTCCGGTTTCGGTATTTATGATCCCCAAAGCGGAGGTTATGAACAACGGCTGGTCGATGCGCTGACAAATGATCCTATGGCCGAAGCTTATGAGCCGGATTACGTGAACCTCTACAGTAGCAATTTCTCCAATGGGCAGAGCGATGGCTGGTTCCTGAACAACAATCCAGCTGCCGCTTCCAGCATGACTGTCGCGAATAACCGGGTGACCGTGACCGTCACCAAGCCGGGCATGGAAGATTGGCACATCCAGCTGATGAAGACCGGTATGCACATTGAGAATGGAAAGAGCTACCGGGTTGCCTTCAATGCCTCTTCCCCCGACAGCGACAACCGGAATATCAGGGTGGAAGTCTCCCGCAACTCCGAACCCTGGACAGCCTACGGCAGCCAGTCGGTCGTCATAGACAAGACCCATTCCGCCTACAACCTCCTCTTCACCTCCGCCCAGACCGATTCGCAGGCACGCCTCGTCTTCTCGCTGGGCAACGCCGGCAACACCCGCGTGGTGCTATCGGAGATCAAGCTGATGGAGGTGCAATATTAATTCTAAAAACGCTGCCAAATTAGCAATCAGGCCGGTAAAAGATGATTTATGAAACCAGGAAGACTGATATTGTATTTGTTATTTTTTTCACTTTGCATACCTTACTCTTGTGAGAAAGAGGATCCGGTTATAAAAGTTACAAGTGTATCAGTAAGTGAAAATAGTTTGACTATTACAGAGGGTGACATCAATAAACTGAATTTTTCAATCAGCCCGGAGAATGCTACAAATAAAAATGTTATATGGAAATCCAGCAATGATGCTATAGTCTTTGTAGATCAGAACGGTAAAATTACTGCTAACAAGGCTGGCGATGCAGCAATAATTGTGACTACTGAGGATGGGAATAAAACTGCAACCTGCACAATTATTGTTGAAGAAAAAGAAATCCCTGTCGCCAGTGTATCGTTAAATAAAATTGAATTGTTGCTGGATGAAGGAGATAGTGAAAAACTCATTGCTACAATTTCTCCTTCAGATGCCACATACAAAGATATTGATTGGAGATCTGGAGATGAGTCAATTGTCAGGGTGGACACGAATGGTGTAGTGACTGCTTTAAAAGCGGGTCTCGCATTAATTACAGTTACCACCCGGAACAATGGCAAGAAAGATGTTTGTTCAGTGGTGGTTGAGCCAAAAATTGTTGCAGTTACAGGGGTCACCTTAGATAAAACATCCCTAACTCTTATTGTAGGAGGATTTGAAAATTTAACTGCAGAGGTGGCACCTTCAGATGCTACTAACAAAGAGTTGATATGGGAGTCGGCTGATACTGAGATTGCAACTGTTGATTCAAAAGGTAATGTGTTTGGTGTGAAGGTTGGTAATACCACCATAACAGTTACTACAGAGGATGGGGGTAAAACTGCAGTTTGTGATGTAACTGTTCCAAAAAGCTGGTTGTCTTTATCTCATCAAAGCTTACATACATCAGGTGCAGGAGAATCATTTTTTATAGATGTGGATGCAAGCGAGGAGTGGTCAATTAGTTCAAAACCGCATTGGATAACGATTACACCTTCTGTGAGTACTGGTCAGGATATGGGTGTAAGGTCAGTAGAAGTATCCGTTTCCGATTATAATGGTTCGGCTGTTTACAGATCCGGAGATATAATCTTTAAACTTAACGGTAAGGAACAAACTGCCACATTGACCGTTGATCAGTATAATTTCCCATACGTGGATGGTGACTATGTAAAAGTACAAAGTTCTACAAGGGGGGATGGTATTGATTTGGTTTTTCTTGGCGATGGATATACCATAGATGATATTGGCAGCGGTAAGTTCACAGATAATCTGAATGAGGCAATCGGACATTTCTTTGATATTGAACCATATAGAACATATAGGGATTATTTTGATGTTTATATTGTTTATGCCTTCTCTGAAGAGAGTGGAATCAGTGATCACAACATCACCAAAAACACTAAGTTTTCTTCTAAATACGATAATGCGAATACAACAAGGATGACTACCAACGACTCCAAATGCTTTGAATATGCGTTGAAGGCCCCTTTAAGTTCCGATCTCACAGAGACATTAATTACGGTTATTACAAACAGTACAAGATATGCCGGTACCAATTGGTCATATTCAAATGGTAAGGCTATTGCTATAGTACCTGTTTCTAACAATTCCTATCCCTATGATTTCAGGGGCATTGTACAACATGAGGCTGGGGGTCATGGATTTGGTAAGCTAGCTGATGAATACACCAACTCCAACGCAACGATTCCTTCGGCAGATAAAGAGGAGCTTCAATTATGGCAACAATGGGGTTTTAATAAGAATGTAGATCTCACCAATGATATGAGTAAAATATTATGGAAACATTTTGTTGATGAGCCTGATTATTCTTATGTGGGTGCGCATGAAGGAGGTTATTATTATGCGTACGGGGTATGGAGGCCCGAAGCGACAAGCCTGATGATCAACAATATTCAGTATATCAATGCTCCGGGCAGAGAGTTGATTGTGAGAAGGATTAAACAGCTGGCGGGAGAGGCATTTTCTTTCAATGAATTCAAACAGAAAGATATCAGGGAAACGCACGCGTTGACAAGGTCGGCCTCGGTACCTTTCAACCCGGAAATGCTGCTTCCCCCACCAATTTTGATTAGAGTGAAGTAGATATCTAATCAATCATTTTTGTGGTTACACTCAATCTTCTTTTATTTGCTGATTTTTCAATCTCTTGACACAAGTTGTCAAACAATCGCTTCATCTTTGTCCTTTTATTCTGTAAATATTTTATTATTGTCGGAAAATAGGTTAAATTGCGAGTTGGTTCGAGACAATGATAATCTAACTGAGTTACCTTAAACTATCCAACAAAATGGTGGGCATCATCGTGGAGACAGAACATGATCGGTACGGACGACCGGTGGTCTGGGTTTACACCCCTGATGGAAAAGATGTCTCCGCCGAAATGATCAGAGCAGGCCTTGCCTGGCATTATAAGCATTTCTCCGATGATCTGGAGTATGCTTTGCTGGAGATCGAGGCCCGTAAATCAAAGATCGGTTTGTGGAGTGATCCCCATCCCGTCTCACCGTGGGAGACGAGAAGAAAATGAATTTTTAAGCTTGACACAAGTTGTCAAACTATCGCTATATTTTTGAACCATTTATTTTAAATCTAATACTATGAAAACTAAAAACTATTTGATTGTTATTGTGCTGGTAGTGTTTTTCCTCTCATCCTGCAAGACTACTTTTTACCAGGTTTATCGTGCCATCCCTGTCGACAGGTCAATGGCCAACAAGGATGCACTGGTTTATGAGGATGAGAATTGTGAGGTCTCCTACAACCTCTGGAGCCACGGGGGCAACATGGGGTTTGGCTTCTTCAACAAGACGAAAGAGAACATCTACCTGAATCTCGACGAGTGCTTCTTCGTGCACAACGGTGTTGCCGGTGATTATTACCTGGACAGGGAGTTCACCCAGTCATCCAACATGGGATCCAAAAGTTCACGCAAGAAAGGTGCATCGGTCGCACTTACCGGCCTCAACTTCCTGGGACTGATCCAGACCAACCAGGCTGCTGCAGAGGTGAGTGAGTCGCTGATGACTTCCTCCGGTTCTTCCGTCTCTGTCAAGGAGAAGAAGATCGTCACCATCCCTCCCGGCACGCTCAAGTTCATCTATGAATACAATATCAATCAGAATTTGTACCGCGATTGTGACCTACTGAGGTACCCGAAAAGAAGTCAGGTCCGGACCTTGCAGTTCATGAAGGATGACAGCCCCTACGTCTTTAGCAACAGGATCGCCTACAGGGTAGGGGAATCGGCAGAACCGGTCCAGTTTGAGAAC
>JADKLW010000467.1_pt1 | contig 16694 bp, 15 predicted proteins | sample 8641881 | NCBI WGS metagenome assembly JADKLW01 (sample SAMN16272185, study PRJNA661076) | feces metagenome | isolation source: fecal sample from diarrhoea affected cattle B | host: Bos taurus | place: South Africa: Lokaleng Village, Mahikeng | collected 2019-09 | reverse complement strand
TGGCGTCGCGGATCTGCACGCGCCGCTCAGTCCGCGAACAGCAGCTTGTCGAGGCCGACCGTGGGCGACTGCGGCAGGTCGGCCACCTTGCGGATCGCCAGCACCACGCCGGGCATGAACGACGAGCGGTCGAGCGAGTCGTGGCGGATCGTCAGTGTCTCCCCCGTGCCGCCGAAGATCACCTCCTGGTGCGCGACCAGACCCGGCAGCCGGACCGAGTGGATCGGCGGCGTCGGGCCACCGGTCGCCTCGGCCATGATCGCCGCGGTGTGCGCCGCGGTGCCGGACGGCGCGTCGAGCTTCTTGTCGTGGTGCAGCTCGATGATCTCGGCCTTGTCCATGTGCCGGGCGGCCTCGGTGGCGAAGCGCATCATCAGCACCGCGCCGATCGCGAAGTTCGGTCCGAAGAACGCGTTGGCGCCCGTGCGGCCCTCGAGGCCCGAGATGTCGAACCCGGACGTGCCGATCACCACGTGGACACCCGCCTCGAGGCACTGCAGCGCGTTGCCCAGGGCGGTGTCCGGGCGGGTGAAGTCGACGACGACGTCGGCGTCGGGCAGGACGTCGGCCAGCGTCGTGCCGAGCGCCGGGTCGGCCTTGCCGGTCAGCACCATGCCCTCGGCGGCCTCGACCGCGTCGCAGACGGTTGCCCCCATCCGGCCGGCGGCTCCGGCGACGGCCACGCGAATTTTTTCGCTGCTCATGGGCGGGATCTTCTCACTTCGGTGCGCGCTTCCGGGTCCGGGCCCGAGCCGCACGCTGCACCGCCCCCACACCGACGGGACCTTGCAGCGCCCGACCCACAGAGCGAGCCGCACGCTGCACCGCCCCTACACCCGCGGGGCCTTGCAGCGTCAGACCCGCACGAGCGGCGTGATCGCCGCGCGGAACGCGTCCTCGCTGGGACCGACGCCGGCGGCCGACAGGCCGGACGGTGCGTAGAGGTCGGCGGCCAGGGACCGCAGGTCCTCGGCGGTCACGGCGTCGATCCGGGCCGCGATCTGCTCGGGGCTGCGCAACGGCAGTCCGTGCAGCACCGCGCGGCCGAGCACGTGCATCCGCGCGTGCGTCGACTCCATGCCGAGCAGCAGGCGGGCCCGGGCGTTCTGCTTCGCCCGCTGCAGCTCATCGTCGCCGACGGGTTCGCGGCAGATTCGATCGAGCTCCTCGGCCACGACCGCGACCGCCTCGGTGAGGTTCTCCGGGCGGGTGCCCAGGTAGAGCCCGGCCAGGCCGCCGCCGTGGTGCTGATCGTCGAACGTGGTGACCGAGTAAGCCAGGCCGCGATCCTCGCGGACGGCCTGGAACAGCCGCGACGAGGGGGTCCCGCCGAGGATCGTGTCGAGCACCCGCAGCGCGAACCGCCGGGGGTCGTCCATCGCCAGACCGCGCCCGGCGATCGCCACCTGGACCTGCTCGGTCTCGCGTTCGCGGAAGATCACCCCCGGCGCGCAGTCCGGGGCCGCGCCGGGATCGTGGTCGTCGGCGGCGATGGTGTCGGCCAGCCCGTGCGGGACGGCGGTCTCGGCCAGCGCGCAGAGCCGGTCGTGATCGACCGCCCCCGCCGCCGCGACCACGATCCGGTCCGGCCGGTAATGGCTGGCATGGAACTCGCGCAGCGTGTCGCCACTGGTTCCGGCGACGACGTCGGGCGTGCCGATCACCGGACGACCGAGCGCGTGCCCGTCGAAGACGGCCTGCGGCAGCAACTCGAAGACCAGCTCCTCGGGCGCGTCGTCGATCATCGCGATCTCCTCGAGCACGATCCGGCGCTCCAGCTCGAGGTCCTCGTCCCGCAACCGCGGGACGCCGACCATCTCGCCGAGCATCGGGAACGCGTCGGGCAGGTCGTCGGCCAGCACGCGAGCGACGACCGCCGTCTCGTTGTGGCTGGTGGCGGCGTTGAGGTCGCCACCGAGCGCGTCGAACCGCTGGTCGATCTCGGTCGACGCGTAGTGCTCCGTCCCGCGGAACAGCATGTGCTCCAGGAGATGGGCGCGGCCGGCCTCGGCGTCCCGCTCGTGGCGGGACCCCGTGCCGACCCAGACGCCGGCGGCGACGGACAACGCCGACCCGACCGCCTCGGAGACCACGGTCACCCCGGAGGGCAACCGGGTCGTCCGGACGTCGGGCGACGGGCCCGCGTCGGCCGGGGCGCCGTGCGCCCCGGCGTCAGCCGGCATCTTCGCAGCGATGGTCGGGCCTCAGTCCCGGCCGCCGCTGCGCTCGCGGCGACGCGGCGGGCGGTCGCCCCCGCGCTCGCCGCCACCGCTACCCTCGCGGCGGCCGCCGGAGCGCTCGCCGTCGCGACGCGGCGGACGGTCGCCGCCGCCGGAGCGGCCGCCACCCGGCCCGCCGGACTTCTTGAGGTCCTTGAGCTCCTCGGCGGTCTTGCCGGCGATCTCGGGATCGTCGGACAGGCGCAGGCCGATGCGGCCGCGCTCGCGGTCGAGCTCGGCGACGCGGACCTTGATGACGTCGCCCTGCGACAGCACCTCCTCGACCGTGTCGACGCGCTTGCCCGGCGAGACGTTCGAGATATGCAGCAGGCCGTCCGTGCCCTTCATCAGCTCGACGAAGGCGCCGAAGGTCGTGGTCTTGACGACCTTGCCTTCGAACTCGTCGCCGAGCCCGACGTCGCGGGTCATCGCGCCGATCCGCTCGATCAGCGCGTCGCCCTTCGCCCCGGAGGACGAGTAGACGTTGATCGTGCCGTCGTCGTTGATGTCGATCTGGGCCTCGAACTCCTCCTGGAGCGCGCGGATCGTCTCGCCACCCTTGCCGATGATCATGCCGATCTTCTCGGTGTCGATCTTGATCGAGAGGATCCGCGGGGCGTACTTCGACAGCTCGGCGTTGGGGCTGTCGATGATCTTCTGCATCTTGCCGAGGATCTCGAGCCGCGCGTCCTTGGCCTGGGCCAGCGCGTCGCGGAGGATCTCGAACGTCACGCCCGTGATCTTGATGTCCATCTGCAGGGCGGTGATGCCCTCGGCGGTGCCCGTGACCTTGAAGTCCATGTCGCCGAGGTGGTCCTCGACGCCGGCGATGTCGGTCAGGACGATGTAGTCGTCGCCCTCCTTGATCAGGCCCATCGCGATGCCCGCGACCGGAGCCTTGATCGGCACGCCGGCGGCCATCAGCGAGAGCGACGAGCCGCAGACCGACGCCATCGAGCTGGAGCCGTTGGACTCGAGGATGTCCGACACGACGCGAATCGTGTAGGGGAACTCCTCGATCGACGGCACGACCGGCACGAGCGCGCGCTCGGCCAGGGCGCCGTGACCGATGTCACGACGCTTCGGGCCACCCAGGCGGCCCGCCTCGCCGACGGAGAACGGCGGGAAGTTGTAGTGGTGCCAGTAGTAGCGGTTGGTCTCGAGACCGAGGGTGTCGAGCCGCATCTCCTCCTTCAGCGTGCCGAGCGACACGACCGAGAGAGCCTGCGTCTGGCCACGGGTGAAGAGCGCCGAGCCGTGCGTCCGCGGGGCGGTGCCGGTCTCGATCGTGATCTTGCGGATCTCGTCGGCGGCGCGGCCGTCGGGACGGACCTTCTGGACGGCGATCCGGTCGCGGATCGCGGCCTTCTCGATCGCGTTGACGACGGCCTTGACGGCGGCGTTGTGCTCGTCGTCGCCCTCGACCGCGTTCGCCGCGTAGGCGGCGTCCTTGGCCTCGTTGGTGGCGTCCTCGCGATCGAGCTTGTCGACGACCTCGGTCGCCTTGACGATCTTCTTGCCGGCGGCGGACTTCTTGATCTTCGCCAGCAGCTTGCTGTCCAGCGACGGCCCCTCGTGCTCGACCTTGTCCTTGCCGACGAGCTTGCGCAGCTCGAGCTGGGCGGCGACGAGCTTCTGGATCGCGCCGTGGGCGATGTCGAGCGCGTCGAGGATCTCGGCCTCGGGCACGATGTTCGCGCCGGCCTCGACCATCAGGATCGCGTCGGCGGTGCCGGCGACGATCAGGTCGAGGTCGCTCTCGCCGCCGGGCAGCAGCGACTCCTCCGGCGGGTTGACGACGATCGTGCCGTCGATCTTGCCGATCCGCACGGCGCCGATCGGCTCCGGCAGCGGGATCGAGGAGATCGTCAGCGCCGCGGACGCGCCGTTCATCGCCAGGATGTCGTAGGGGTGCACGTGGTCGACCGAGATCGGCATCGCCACGACCTGGGTCTCGAACCGCCAGTTCTTCGGCAGCAGCGGCCGGATCGGGCGGTCGATCATGCGCGCGGTCAGGGTGGCCTTCTCGCCGGCCTTGCCCTCGCGCTTGAAGAACGAGCCGGGGATCTTGCCCGCGGCGTACGAACGCTCTTCGACGTCCACCGTCAGCGGCAGGAAGTCGAAGTCCTTCAGCCGCCCCGTGGAGGCGGTGCACAGGACGATGGTGTCGCCCTGTCGTACGGTGACCGCGCCGGAAGCCTGCTTGGCGAGCTTGCCGGTCTCGAAGGTGATCTCGCTACCGGAGATCTCCACGGACACCGTTGTCACGTCGTCGTGACTCATATGTCGTTCCTCGTCTGCACGTCCATCGGACCTGACGTGCCTTCTTTGATTCTCATCTTTTCCGAACGGTCCGAGACTAGCGGACCCGTACGACAGCAGGCACAACGCCGGGATACGATCGCTCGCCGTGCCCTCGTCGTCCGTCCGTCGTCCGTCCCTCATCCGCGCTCGGGTCGGCGGCGCCCTCGTCGCCGCGCTCGCGGTGGTGGCCGCGCCGCTCGCGCTCGCGCCCGCCGCCGACGCGGGCTCGGTGGTCTACGGCGCGACCCTGGACCGCGAGACGGCGCTGGTCAGCGCCCGGGACGGCGTCCAGTCGACGGTGCTCTCGATCGCCCTGAAGCCCGACGACGCGGCGCCCGCCCGCGAGCGCGAGCGGCCGACGGTCGTGGTCCCGGTGCCGGCCGACCCGGTCGTCGGGGTGCTGCAGGGACCGGCCGAAGCCGTGTTCGCCGAGCTGGACCAGGCGACCGCGCCCCGAACGGTCGCGTCGGAGACGGCCCGCCAGAGCGGCGAGGACGTCCCCCGACCCGATCCGGGGCCGCTGACCGCGTACGAGGCCACGGAGCTGCCGGCCGGCGACGCCGCCGCGCTGACCGCCTGGCTGCGGCGCCACGACCTGACCACCTCGCGTCGACAGGCGCGCGAGCTGCGGCGCTACGCCGACGCGGGCTGGGCGTTCGTCGCGCTGCGGCTGAGCGATCCGGTCCGGACGGAGCAGACCCTCCGCCCGTTGACGCTGGAGTTCGCGAGCGACCGGGTCCGGTTCCCGATGCGGGTGCTCGGCGCGGGCCCCGATCCGGTCTCGGTGGCGCTCTACGTGGTCGGGCCCCACCGGGTGACGGCGACGGGCTTCGGCACCTACCACGCGGGCCGGGTCGAGGATCTCGCTCCGACGCCGAGCCCCGACGTCCAGGCGCTGCTCGGCGGCGAGTTCGTGACCAAGCTCGGGATGGTTGGCACGCCGCCGGCCGAGATCGAGGACGACGTCTCCCCTGAGCAGGGCGTCAGCGACCGGCTCTTCCGCGCGTCGACCGACTATCCGTTCGAGTCCGAGGCCGGCTTCGCGACGGCTCCGCTGCCGGCGGAGAACGCGCCGGAGGTTCCCTTCGAGGGCGCGCCGGGCTGGCTGTGGCTGGTGGTCGTGCCGGGCGTGGTGGTGCTCGTCGGCGTGGTTGGCCTCGGGCTGCGGTGGCGTAGCGCCCGGCGCGGCTAGAGCGGCGGCGGACGTCGCCGTCAGCCGACCACGGCGGCGACCCAGGCGGCGTCGGGCACGCCGTGGTCGACCGTGCCGTCGACCACCAGGGCTGGCGTGCCGGTCGCGCCGAGCCCCATCCCGGCGAACAGGTCGCCGCTGATCGCCTCGGCGGTCCGCTCGTCGCGGCGATCGGCGCGGAACCGGTCGATGTCGAGGTCGAGATCGGCGGCGATCTGCCACAGGTCGGGGTCCTCGAGCCGTCCTGGTTGCGCCATCGCCCGGTCGAGCATCGGCCAGAACGCGTCCTGCCGGGCGGCGGCCTCGAGGGCCGTGGCGACCGCTCGCGGGCGCGGCCCGCGGGCCCGCAGGACGAAGTGCCGCCACTGGAGCCGGATCGGGGCGCCGGCGAGCGCCCGGTAGGCCTGCTGGCAGCGGTCGCAGGTGACGTCGCCGAACAGCACGACGAGCCGCGCGTCGCCGGGACCGCGGACGTGCGGGCCCGACGAGGGCGCGGACGACGGGTCGTCGCTCACCGGTCGCGGCGTTCGGCGGTCACGACGGAACCGGCTCGCTCAGCCCGAGACGGCGGCGAGGCCCTCGCGGACCTTGTCGACGCCGGGCAGCTCGCCCGGCGAGGCCGCCAGGTGGCTCCAGGCCACGACGCCGTCGGCGTCGACGACGATCAGCGCGCGGTTGGTCATGCCGCCGGGCTCGAAGTAGGCGCCGAGCGCCTTCGACGCCTCGCCCTTGGGCTCGAAGTCCGAGAGCTGCTCGATCGTCACGCCGAGCTTCTCGCGGAACGCGACCTGCGAGAACGACGGATCGGTCGACACCCCGTACATCACCGCGTTCTGCGCCTGCAGCTCGCTGCCGAGCTCCTCGTAGACCTGGAACTGATCGGTGCAGACGGGACTGAACGCGAACGGGTAGAAGACGAGCACCGTGGTGCGGCCCTTCAGATCCTCCTGGGTGAAGTCCGCGCCGTCCTCGCGCTTCAGGGTGATCGGGGGAACCGGCGTGCCGGCAGCGATGATGGCCATGTCCCCCATCCTACGGTCCCGCGATCCGGGGACGACAGCGACGCACCGTAGGACCCCCTCAACGGCCCCCAGAACGACAACGACCCCGGAGAACCGGGGTCGGATACCTCATCGCACACGGCCCAGCGGGTGCGCCCGTCTGGTGGATGTGAGGTGGTCGTAGAGCAAGCAGGTCGGTGCCGCCGAGCGAGAGCAGTACGGACGTACTGCCGAGCGAGGAAGGTGCCGAGATGCGCCGCTATACGGCCGCGTCACGCCGCCAGACTACTTACGCAGGCCAAGCTCCTTGATGAGGGAACGGTAGCCCTCCAAGTTGTCCCTGCGGAGATAGTTGAGCAGGCGGCGGCGCTGACCGACCAGCATCAGGAGGCCACGACGCGAGTGGTGGTCCTTCGTGTGGTCCTGGAGATGGCCCGTGAGATCGTTGATCCGCTCCGTGAGCAGCGCGATCTGGACCTTCGTGGAGCCGGTATCGCTCTCGGAGGCCCCGAATCGAGCGACGATCTCCTGCTTGCGTTCCTGCGTGAGCGACGACATTCGACAGGGGAAAGTACCAGAAGGGCCTGCATCCCCGCGGTGCGGGTGGGCCGGCGTCGGGTCGCGTTTCAGACGGTGACGATCCGTCGGGTCTGGTCGGTGTCGCGCTGGATCTGGGCGATCAGCTCGTCGACGCTGGCGAACGTCTGCTCGCCGCGGAGCCGTTGCAGGAACGTCAGCTCGAGCTGACGGTCGTAGAGGTCGCCGTCGAAGTCGAGCAGGTAGGCCTCGACGAGCACGCCGAACCGGCTCTCGAACTGCGGTCGGAGGCCGATCGAGACGGCGGCGGCCCGGGTCAGCTCGCCGTCGACGGTGGCGCGGCAGGCGTAGACGCCGTGGTCGGGCAGGACGCGCCCGTCCGGGGGCAGCAGGTTGGCGGTTGGGAATCCCAGCGTGCGGCCGCGCTGCTCACCCTGGACGACGGGGCCGTGGAGCGCGTAGGGCGCGCCGAGCAGGCGGGCGGCGGTCGCGACGTCGCCCTCGGCGACGAGCCTGCGGACGCGGGTCGAGCTGACGACGTCGCCGTCGAGGGTCAGCACGGGCACCACGGTGGTGTCGAAGCGCGAGTCCCGGGAGAGCAGCTCGGGGGTGCCGGCGGCGGCGTGACCGAAGCGGAAGTTCTCGCCGATCCGGACGCCGCGGGCGTCGAGTCGGTCGACGATCACGTCGTCGACGAACGCCTCGGCGGTCAGGGCGGCGGTCTCGGCGGTGAACGGGACGAGAACCAGCTCGTGGACGCCGAGGTCGCCGAGGATCTCGGCCTTCTGCTCGAGCGACGTGAGCTGCGGCGGGACGTGGTCCGGTCGCAGGATGGCCATCGGGTGCGGATCGAACGTGACGACGGTGTCGGCGCCGTCGATCACGGCGCGGTGTCCGCGATGCACGCCGTCGAACATGCCGATGGCGATCGTGCGGGGCCTCGGGTGGACGTCCGCCAGTGACGTGATGCGCGCGGTCACGTCCGGAAGCCTACGACGGGATGGGTACGACCGTCCGGCTCCCTCTCGGCGATCGCGATCGGCTCGTCGTCGTGGACGAGCGCGAAGGTGCCGGTGGCCGGGGCGGCGTCGAGCGCGAAGCGCTGTCCGTGGGTCGCGCGGCGGGCGATCTCGGCGCCGATCGGGACGATCGGCATCACCACGCGCAGCAGGTCGAGCAGCGGCACGATCCGCCAGGCGTCGGGTGGGTCCTCGGGGCTCTGGGCCTGCTCGACGGTGAACGGTCCGATCGCGGTGCGGCGCAGCTCCAGGCAGTAGCCGTCGCCGAGGTCGCCGATGAGGCTGCGGACGTAGGTGCCGGACGAGCATTCGATCGCGTAGCGAGCCCGGTCGTCGTCGCGGGAGAGCTGCTCGAAGCGGTGGACGGTGACCTCGCGCTCGGGCATCTCGACGTCCTCGCCGCGGCGGGCCCGGGCGTACGCGCGCTGGCCGTCGATCTTGACGGCGGAGTAGGCCGGGGGCCGCTGGCGAATCAGCCCGGTCGGCAGGTCGGGTGGGTCGGCGGGGAACGCGCCGGTGACCGTGACCTCGCCCTCGGTGTCGCCGGTCGTCGAACGGGCGCCGAGCCGGGCCAGCGTCTCGTAGGACTTGTCGAGGCCCATCAGGTGCTGCTGGATCCGGGTGGCGCGGCCGATCAGGACGATCAGCAGGCCGGTGGCGAACGGGTCGAGCGTGCCGGTGTGTCCGACGCGTCGGGCCTTGCGCCCGCCGAGCTGGCGGCGGATCCGGTGGACGATGTCGTGACTCGACGCGCCGGCGGGCTTGTCGATCAGGACCGCGCCGTCGGGTACGGACGGGACGTCGCTCACGCGGGCGTGGCGGCTCGCAGCTCGGCGCGGAGGAACGCGAGCAGCTCGTCCTCGTCCATGGTGGTGTTGAACCCCGCGGCCTGCGGGTGCCCCCCGCCGCCGCCCGCGCGGGCGATCGCGGAGACGTCGACGTCGTCGCGGACGGAGCGCAGCGAGACCTTGGTGCGGACCGGCTCGTCGGGTCCGGCCGCGGCGATCTCGCGGGCGAGCACCGCGATCCGGGTGCCCGCGACGGTCCGTAGGTGGTCGATGATCCCCTCGGACTCGGAGTTCTCGGCGCCGGTCTCGTCGAAGTCACGGCGCCGAAGCCAGGCGAAGGTGATCGCGGTGTCGGCCTCGATCCGCACGCGGTCGAGCGCCCGGCTGAGCAGCGCGAGCTTCGACCACGGGACCTCTTCGAAGAGGGCGCGGTAGAGCGGGAACGGCTCGGCGCCGGCGGCGAGCAGGTCGACGGCCATCTCGTGCGACCGCTGGCGGGTGTTCTGGTACATGAACCGCCCGGTGTCGGTGACCAGGCCGACGTAGAGCGCCGCCGCGGTGTCGGGATCGAGCGGCACGCCGAGGTCCTGGAACAACTCCCAGAGGATCTCGACGGTGCTCGACGCGGTCGCGTCGACGAAGTTGACCTCGGCGAATCGCGTGTTGTCGTGGTGGTGGTCGACATTGACCGTCCGGCGCGGCCGGACGGGGCCGTCGAGCAGGCCGGGCACGACCATCCGGTCGAGGTTGCCGCAATCGAGGATCAGGGCGATCCGGTCCCCGAGGTCAGCGGGCGGGTGCGATTGAAGATCGACCGTCACCAGGCCGGTGTACTCGCGGGACAGCGGCAGGTCGCTCGGGGCGACGAGGGCGATGGCGTCCTTGCCGAGCGCCTGCAGCGCCCGCGTGGCCGCGATCAGCGAGCCGATCGCGTCCCCGTCGGGATGCTCGTGCGTGACCGTGACGAACCGGTCAGCGTCGCGCAGCAGTTGGAGGACCGCGGCGCGGTCGGCGTCTGCGCGCCCTTCGCGGGTCATGAATCGGGATCGTCCTCGGACGTCTCGTCTTCGGGCGTCTCGACCGCGGGCGGCGGCGGGTCGTCGAGCAGTTCCTGGATCCGCAGCGCGCGGTCGACGGTCTCGTCGAGCTCGAACCGCAGCACCGGGGTGTTCTTGAGTCCCAGCTCCTCGCCGACGCGGCGCTGGAGGAACCCCACCGCCGACCGCAGGCCGGCGATGGTGTCCTCGGGCGTGTGCTCCGGCTCGTCGCCGAGCTGGAGCACGCTGATCAGCACCTGCGCGTGGCTGAGGTCGGAGCTGGTGCGGACGCCGGTGACGGTCGCGAATCCGACCCGGGGGTCCTTGACCTCGCGCTGGAGCACGTCGCCGAGGACCTTGCGGATGGCCTCGTCGACGCGCCGCATGCGGTCGGGCTTCATTACTTCAGCTCACGGTTGACGGAGCGGGTCTCGAACGCCTCGATCACGTCGCCCTCGCGGACGTCCGCGAACTCGCGGAGCACGATGCCGCACTCGAAGCCGGTCGCGACCTCACGTGCGTCCTCGTTGAACCGCTTGAGGCTCTCGATCTTCGTGGTCGTGACGATCTCGCCGTCACGCAGCACGCGGACGCGCACGTTCCGGCGGATCTTGCCGTCGGTGACGTAGGAGCCGGCGATCGTGCCGACCTTGGACGCCCGGAACACCTGGCGGACCTCGGCGGTGCCGACGACGTCCTCCACCTGATCGGGATCGAGCAGGCCCTCCATCGCCTTGTGGAGGTCCTCCAGGGCCCGGTAGATGATGTCGTAGCTGCGGATCTCGACGCCCTCGTGGTCCGCGACGCGTCGAGCCTCGCCGACGGGCTGGACGTTGAAGCCGATGATGATCGCCTCGGAGGCGGCCGCCAGCATGACGTCGGACTCGGTGATCGCGCCGACGCCGTGGCGCACGATGTCGACGAGCACCTCGCCCTGGGGCAGGCGCGCGATCTCGTCCTGGAACGCTTCGAGCGAGCCCGCCACGTCGGCCTTGAGGATGAGGGCCAGGCCCTTGGTCTCCTCGGCGCTGCGGGAGCGCTTGAAGACGTCCTCGAGCGAGAACTTGCGGCCGGAGCGACGCGCGATCGCCTCGGACTTGAGGCGCGTCTCGCGCTCCTCGGCCCGCTCGCGGGCGATCTTCTCGGTCTCGACGACGACCGCGGTGTCCCCCGCGTTGGGGACGCCGTTGAAGCCGAGCACGAGCACGGGATCACCGGGACCGGCGACCTCGATCCGCTCGCCGGTGTAGTCGATCAGCGCGCGGACCTTGCCCCACTGGGCGCCGCAGACGATCGGGTCGCCGATCTCGAGCGTGCCGCGCTGGATCAGCACGGTCGCCACAGGGCCGCGGCCCGGATCGAGGCGCGCCTCGATCACGACGCCGGAGGCCTCGGTGTTGGCGTTGGCCGTCAGCTCGGAGAGCTCGGCGACCAGCCCGATCGTCTCGATCAGCGTGTCGAGGCCCTCGCCGGTCTTGGCGGAGACGTCGACGAACTCGGTGTCGCCGCCCCACTCGACCGGGTTGAGGCCGTGCTGGACCAGCTCGGTGCGGACCCGGGTCGGGTCAGCGTTCGGCTTGTCGATCTTGTTGATCGCGACGATGATCGGCACTTCCGCGGCGTGGGCGTGGTCGATCGCCTCTTCCGTCTGCGGCTTGACGCCGTCGTCGGCCGCCACCACGATCACCGCGATGTCGGTCAGGCGCGCGCCGCGGGCACGCATCGCGGTGAACGCCGCGTGGCCGGGGGTGTCGAGGAACGTGATCGTCAGATCGTCCTGGTGGACCTGGTAGGCGCCGATGTGCTGCGTGATGCCCCCGGCCTCGCCCTCGGCGACCTCGGTCTCGCGCAGCTTGTCGAGCAGCGACGTCTTGCCGTGGTCGACGTGACCCATGATCGTGACGACCGGCGGGCGGACCTCGAGGTCCTCCTCGGCATCGTCGAAGACCAGCTCGGGCTCGACGTCGTCACCGGCGCGGACGATCTCGATCTCGCGCTCGAACTCGCCGGCCAGCAGCTCGATGGTGTCGTCGGACAGTGTCTGCGTGAGCGTCGCCATCTCGCCCATCAGCATCAGCTTCTTGATGATCTCGGGGACCGGCACGCCGAGGTACTCGGCGACGTCCTTGACGGTCGACCCCGAGTTGATCTTGACGACGTCGACCGTGCGGCCCTGCTCGCCGCGGTTGAGCGGCGCCAGTGCCTCCTCGATGCTCTGACGGCGACGACGACGACGCGGACGGCGGTTGGGCGGACCACCCAGGCCGGGACGGCGCGGGCCGCCCGGCTGGTCGATCACGACGCGGCGCTTGCCGGGGCCGCCGGCCGACGAGCCGGACGAGCTGCCGGCCCGCTGCGGGCGGGACGTCGCGGGATCGGGCAGCGCGATGATCTTCGGGCCGGCGCCGGCCGCGGGCTTCTCGCCCAGGGCCGCGGGACCCTTGGGCAGGTCGGGCTTCTTGGTCCGCAGGTCGCGGGTGGGCGGCGGCGGCGGAACGTCCTTGGAGGCCCGACGGGCGGGACGCCGCTTCGGGCCGGTGGTGGTCGATCCGGGCGCGGGACGCTGTCCGGGGGGCAGCGGCGGACCCGAACCGGGACCCCGCCCACCCGCGCGACCGGGCGGCGGGCCCTGCGGGGCCTCACGCGGAGCCTCGCTGATCGGACGCTGCGGAGCGGGACGCTGCGGCGCCGGACGCTGGCCGGCGGCGGGGCGCTGTCCGGCCGGAGCGGGACGGCGGCCGAGCGGCGCGGCGCGCTGGGTCAGCGGCGCGGGATCGGCCTTGGGCTTGGCCGGCGTGGTCGGCGGCGCCGTGTGCACGATCCGCGGACCGGCGCCGGGACGCAGGCCGCCCGGAGCGGGACGCGGAGCCGGTCGCGCCGTGGGCGCGGAGCGCTTGGCGTCGGACGGACGGACGGGGCGCGGCGCGTCGCCCGGACGCACCGGACGTTGCGGAGCGCCGGGACGCACGGGCCGCTGCGCGGGAGCGGACGGGCCGCCCTGCGGACGCGCCGGGGCCGCGGGACGCTGACCGGTCGGGGCATCACGGGTGGGCCGGGCCGGGGCGCCGGACGCGCCGGCGCCACCGCTCTGCGGGCGGGCCGGACGGGCCTGGCCGGCGGCCGGACGCGCCGCGGGCGTGCCGGGGGCAGCCGGACGGACCGGTCGGGCAGCCGGCCGCTGCGGAGCGGCCTTCGGCGCCGTTCCGGGCGCGGGCGGGCGCACCGGTCGAGCAGCGGGCCGCTGCGGAGCGGCCTTGGCCGCCGTTCCGGGCGCCGGGGGACGCACGGGACGTCCCGCGGTCGCACCTCCGGCGTTCTTGGTCGGAGCGGGAGCACCGCTCGTCTTCGGCTTCGCCGGGGTTCCGGGAGCCTCTTCTGCCTTCGCCGGGGCCTGGAGCTTGCTGCCTTGCGTCTTGATCAGACGCTCGACCGCGGTCTCGTCGACGCTCGACGAGGCCGTGGCAACGTCGACGCCATCCGCCTGGAGGGCATCGAGTACTGCCTTGCTCGACAGGCCGTGGGCCTTGGCGATTTCGTGCACGCGCTTCTTCGCCATCAAATAAAAGAGTGTAGAAAGTCCGGGTCGATGCTGATGGGCCGTCGAAAAGCGCGCTGCATCGCACGGCGCTTCACGGCCTCTTCTGCGCACGTGTGATCGCACACGTACGCTCCACGTCCGGCAAGCCGGCGCTGAGGATCGGCGACCACGAGGTCGCCTTCCACGGCCAGGCGGATCAGGTCCGCCTGGGGCGCGCGCCGGCCGCAGCCGACGCACCGCCGTTCCGGGGTACGACCGCCTACGTCGACGGGACGTCCTCCTCCTGGCCGGCTGCGTCGTTCGACGCCTCCGGGTCGGCTACGGGCTCTTCGCCGTCCGCCGCGATCTCCGCGTCGTCCACCGGCTGATCCGCCGCCGCTTCCTCGTACTGCTCCGCGTCGAGCTCCTCGACGGCGCCCTCGGCGCCCTCGATCTGGCCCTCGTCGTCGAGCGGAACGATCGGTCCCTGCTCGGCCACCCGAGCGGCGTAGGCCTCCTCGGCGCGGGTCACGATGTCCTGGACGTCCTCCTGCGACTTGTCCGGGTCGGAGAGCGCTTCGATCTCCTCCTCGGGCAGGTCGTCCAGCAGGGCGACCTCGACCGCGCCGAAGCGCACGAGCGCCTGGTGGCCGGGAAGACCGCAGAAGATCGATCCGGGCAGCGCCGCGTTCGGGCAACGACGCCCGCTCGTGAGCACCGCCGAGCAGCGACCGTCGCCGATCGGCTCCTCGTCCTCGTCCGCCGCGGGCTCGTTGCCGCCGCCGGCCGCCGCCTGGGCGAGCGCGTCGCTGGCCTTCTTGATGTCGATCCGCCAGCCGGTGAGACGCGCGGCGAGCCGCACGTTCTGCCCCTCGCGGCCGATCGCCTTCGTCAGGTCCTCGTCGGGCACGATGACCGTCGCCTGCCGGAGCTCGTCGTCGATGAAGACCTCGCGCACCTGGGCGGGCGACAGCGCCTTCGCGATGAACCGGCCGGGCTCGTCGTTGAAGGGGATGATGTCGATCTTCTCGCCCTTGAGCTCGGAGACGACCATCCGCACGCGGGAGCCCCGCGGTCCGACGCAGGCGCCGACCGGGTCGACACCGGAGGCGTGCGACACGACGGCGATCTTCGAGCGGTAGCCGGGCTCGCGGGCGACGCCGGTGATCTCCACCAGGCCGTCGGCGATCTCGGGGACCTCGAGCTCGAACAGCGCGCGGATCACTTCGGGATCGCGACGCGAGACGATGATCGACGGGCCCTTCGCGGACTGCGAGACCTCCTTGATCACCGCCTTCAGGCGCTGGTTGTGGTCGTAGCGCTCGCCGAAGACCTGCTCGGAGCGCGGCAGCAGCGCCTCGACGCGGTCGCGAAGCTGGAGCAGCGTGTAGCGGTTGTCCGACTGCTGGACGATGCCGGTGACCATCTCGCCGACGCGATCGGCGAACTCGTCGTACATCATGTCGCGCTCGGCCTCGCGGATCCGCTGCAGGATCACCTGCTTGGCGGTCTGCGCGGCGATCCGACCGAAGTCGTCGGGCGTGACGTCCTGCTCGGGGATCTCGTCCCGGTGCTCGGCGAGCTTCTCCCCCGGGATCTCGATCTCGGTCGGCTCGACCCACTCCCCGGTCTCGGGATCCTCGTAGCTCTGCTCGTCGATCGTCTCGACGATCAGTCCGGCCTCGAGCATCTCGGGCACGAGCAGCTCGATCACGCGGTACTCGCCGCTCTCGGAGTCGAGCTCCACGCGGGCGTACTTCGCCGAATCGGGCTGCTTCTTGTACGCGGAGAGGAGCGCGTCCTCGAGGGCGGCGACGAGCCGCTCCTCGGGGATGCCCTTCTCGCGCGCCAGGGCACGCATCGCGTCTACGATCTCGCGGGACATCTCGCTCCTACTCCTCGACGAGGTTGCTGCGATGGATCTCGGCATACGGGATCGTCACGACGCCCCCGTCGGCCGCCAAGGTGACTGCGCGTTCGTCCGCGCCGACGAGCTCGCCGGTGAACGACCGCCGCGGCTGGGACGTGTCCGAGCTCTCGACCGACAACGGCTCGCGGGTCCGCACGCGAGCGCGCCGACCGACGAACCGGCGGAAGTGGTCCGCCTTGACCAACGGGCGCTCCGGCCCGGGCGACGAGACCTCGACCGCGTACGTCTCCCGCAGCGCGCTCAGGTGGTGCGTGACCTCGGTGCAGAGGTCCAACGAGACCCCGTCCGGATGGTCGATGTACACCCGGAGCACGCCCCCGTGCACGACCTCGGCCAGCAGGACTTCGACCTGCGGGTCGGCGTCACGAAGCTGCGCTTCGATCGTGTCTTGTACGGAAGAGGTCATGACGGATTCAGCCATAAAAAAAGCGGGCTCCGTGCCCACTTCAAAAGGTTGCTGCGGAGCGGCGTCGTGAAACGCTGCTGCAACATCGTACCACCGCTAGATGCAGGAAGCCTTTGACTTTCGACGATCCGTCGAGGAATCCCGGCCCCACCCGCCCCCGACGGGGGCCGGTCAGGCGGCGTGCTCGCCGAGCGCGGCCACGGTGCGGTCGCGGTACACGCGGTAGTCGACGCGCTGCGGCTGCAGCAGCGCCGCCATCGTCAGCGGCGGTCGGGCCTCGTCGTGGCGTCCGCAGAGCTGGAGCGACCGACCGAGGCAGAACTGGGCGTAGTGGTTGACCGGCTCGAGCTCGGTCAGCGCCGAGAACTCGTCGGCCGCCTTGCCGAACTGCTGGGTCTGGAACAGCGCCCGCCCGAGGGCCTCGCGGACCATGCCCGTCTGGGGCTCGAGGTCGCGGGCCCGTCGGAGCGGGACGGTGGCGGCGTGGTAGTCGTGCTGCTCCAACAGCTGCAGCCCCGACCGGTACAGGTCGTATGCGGTTTGCGGCATGGATCGAGTGTTGCAAACCGGTCAAGGAGTCCGGAACGACACGCCGGCGACGGGCGCTCAGCCGGCGCGCTGGACGACGACGGCGTCGAGGACCGCGTCGGCGATCTCGGCCTTGTCGGCGCGGGCGACGGTGCGCTCGCCGTCGTCGGTCACGATCGTGACCGCGTTCTCGGTCGCGTCGAAGGCGATCCCCGG
>JADKLW010000355.1_pt3 | contig 16770 bp, 20 predicted proteins | sample 8641881 | NCBI WGS metagenome assembly JADKLW01 (sample SAMN16272185, study PRJNA661076) | feces metagenome | isolation source: fecal sample from diarrhoea affected cattle B | host: Bos taurus | place: South Africa: Lokaleng Village, Mahikeng | collected 2019-09 | reverse complement strand
GGATAAGTTGCACTCCACAACCGAATGCATTCAATTGCTTCCTTAACATCATGTACTCTCAAGATAGATGCGCCATTTTGCAGCGCAATCATGTTTAAAACCGAAGTGCCGTTGAGTGCGTCCAGCGGAGAATTATCGAGTGTTTTGTAAATCATCGACTTGCGCGACAGCCCCGCCAAAATGGGAAGATCGTGAATCTGGAAGTCGGCGAGATTTCGTAAAATCTGAAAGTTCTGCTCGGTAGTCTTGGCAAATCCGAACCCCGGATCGACAATCAGATCGCTGATGCCAAGTGCCCGGGCGGTTGCGATCCGTTCCGAAAAGTAATAAATCAGTTCGGTGATAATATTATTGTAATTGGTGTAGGTCTGCATCGTTTGCGGCGTTCCTCGCATATGCATCATTATGTAGGGCACGCGCAGTTTGGCAACTGTAGCCATCATGTTTGCATCAAGTTTGCCTGCCGAAATATCGTTAATCAGCGCCGCGCCATGTTCGACACAATTCTTCGCGACCTCACTCCGAAAAGTATCCACTGAGATCAGCGCTTTTGGAAACTCCTTTGTTATCAGCTCGATTACCGGAACTATTCGTGCAATTTCCTGCTTCTCAGTAACTTCGGCAGCCGAGGGCTTACTGGAATATGCGCCAATATCCAAAAAGGTCGCCCCTTCCGATAATAGTTTTTCGGCCTGGTTCAGAATTTCATTATCGCTGCGATAAACGCCGCCATCGTAAAACGAGTCGGGAGTCACATTCAATATGCCCATCACAACCGGATTTTCCAGTGAAACTAATTCGCATCTGCAGTTGATTGTCATGAAGATTTGTGATACTTTGCGTTATAATAACAATTGGCTGAGCAAGCTTATTGAATCTAAAAATAATTCCTATTTTTGGAAAAGTTTGCATACAAATATACACCAACCAGATGAACAATACCACCCGGGAATATGATGAAGTCATCGCCGACTGCCGGACATTATTTCTTAACAAAATGGCTGATTATGGATGTGCGTGGCGAATTCTACGCTTGCCATCCTTAACAGATCAAATCTTCATAAAAGCGCAACGGATTCGAGGTTTGCAACAGAACGCCGTTCGTAAGATCGACGAGGGTGAAACCCCAGAATTCATCGGAATCATCAATTATTCGGTGATGGCACTGATTCAAATCGAACTTGGCATAGCGACACAGCCCGATCTTACGACCGAAAAAGCTGCGCAATTGTACGATGCAAAAATTTCGGAAACCAAACAATTGATGGAAGCCAAAAATCACGATTACGGCGAAGCCTGGCGCGAAATGCGGGTGAGTTCACTAACCGATCTGATTTTGCAGAAATTGCTCCGGGTAAAACAAATCGAGGACAATCATGGCAAAACAATCGTATCGGAAGGAATCGCGGCCAACTATCAGGACATGATCAATTATGCAGTTTTCGCACTAATATTAATCGGGTTAAAAAATCAATAATGAAAAACATCCTAACTCAGTTTTCACGTGTTTTTGTCGGAATATTATTTATAATCTCAGGGCTGATCAAACTTAACGATCCGGTCGGATTTTCGTTTAAATTGGAAGAATACTTCGGAGAAACAGTGTTGAACCTGCCGTTTTTGGCGCCGTACGCATTGGGCATTGCGGTGTTTGTAGTAATCTTTGAAGTTGTTCTGGGCGTTGCCCTGCTTGTGGGCTCAAACAGGAAACTGACGGTCTGGAGTTTGTTGCTGATGATCTTATTCTTCACTTTCCTGACGTTCTATTCGGCCTATTTCAACAAAGTAACCGACTGCGGCTGTTTCGGCGACGCCATTAAACTTACGCCGTGGGAATCTTTCACCAAAGATGTGGTTTTGCTGATATTCATCATAATCCTTTTCGTGAATCAGCATCTTATCCGGCCGTTGGGAACGAAAACTTTCCGAACCATCGTAGTTGTTTTAACCATACTTGGCTGCGGATTTATGGCGTGGTATGTATTGAATCATTTGCCGCTGAAGGATTTCCGGGCCTACGAAACAGGCACCAACATCCAGCAGGGAATGGCCATCCCCGATGGTGCGCCACGAGCCGAAATTGAAATGATATTCATCTATAATGTGAACGGTGAAAACAAGGAATTTACCGAAAAGACATTGATGGATATCCCCGAAGGAGCCACATTTGTGGAACGTATCGATAAAGTGATATCGGAAGGATACGTCCCGCCAATCCACGATTTTACGATGGAACTCGACGGTTCGGATTATAAGGACGAGCTGTTGGAAGAACCTAAATTAGTGATGTTTGTAGCCTACGACCTTACGAAGTCAGATCCGGAAGGACTTGCGCGACTGGCTGAAGTTTACGAAAAAGCTACCGCTCGCGGTTATAAGGTGATTGGTATGACTTCTTCTACAGACGAATTGATCCAAACAGTTAAAAAGCAATATGCACTTCCTTTCGATTTCTATTTTTGCGATGCCACGACGCTTAAAACGATCGAGCGCGCCAATCCAAGTATCGTTGTACTTAATAAAGGAACCATCGTTCAGAAGCTACACTGGAACGATGCTGAAGACACTAATCTGTAAGTTATGTATAAAAAAGAGCGCAGAAAATGTTTGCTGAGCATAGCCGGGTGCGTACTAGCATTTTTTTTAGGGCAATTTTTATTAAATGTGGTCTCCAAGTATGAAGATCCATTCCTGGGTAATACTTTCTACATCATAACAGGATGTGCACTGATTGTATTATCGCTCATTGTCATTTATCTGTTGATCCTGCATCTTAGATATTTACGCCGACGGGAACAGAAACGAAAAAACAGCTCGTTAGTGTTTTTGGCCAAAGAGAAAAGAAAAAATGATCCGCTACCTGCTAAATAAAATCGGTTACGCACTTCTGACATTGTTTGGCGTGGTAACCGTTATCTTTTTCTTATTCACTGTACTTCCCGGCGATCCCGCGCGGATGATGCTCGATCAAAATGAAAACTCTGAACAGTTGGCGATCGTTAAAAAAAAATATGGATTTGATAAGCCGGTCGCCACTCAGTATCTGTATTATTTAAACGACCTGTCGCCGGTTTCACTGCACAGCACCAATCCGTCGAACTACACGTTCCTTGCCCCCGCTAAATACAATGCCGTCCAGATATTCAATGTGGGCGTTGTTATCGTTGCACTGAAAACTCCCTATCTCCGCGAAAGTTTCCGCAAAAGCGGCAGTAAAGTAACCGATATCATTGCCAATACGCTGCCCAATACGTTCATACTGGCATTTTTCGCGATAGCGCTTGCCATTGCGGTAGGAATAGTTTTGGGCGTGGTTTCGGCGCTGTATAAAGACAGTTTAACCGACAGATTGATCGCGCTGCTGAGTTCGGTAGGCATGAGTGTCCCTTCCTTTTTCAGTGCCATATTATTTGCCTGGATTTTCGGATTTCTGTTGCATCAATATACCAATCTTAACATGACCGGCAGTTTGTATGAAGTGGATGACTTCGGCGAAGGTTCATTTATCCAATGGAAAAATCTGATCTTGCCGGCCATCGTCCTCGGGATCCGTCCATTGGGTGTAGTAATCCAACTGATGCGAAACTCCTTGCTCGAAACACTCAGTCAGGACTACATTCGCACCGCCCGGGCAAAAGGACTGTCTGAATTTACCATCATACGCCGTCACGCTTTGAAAAATTCGTTGAATCCAGTTGTCACCGCGATTTCAGGCTGGTTTGCATCCATGCTGGCCGGCGCTGTTTTCGTCGAATATATTTTCGGCTGGAACGGACTTGGCAAAGAAATCGTCGAAGCGTTGAACAACCTGGACCTTCCCGTGATCATGGGCTCTGTGATTGTTATTGCTGCCACATTTGTCGTGATCAACATATTGGTCGATATCATCTATGCATGGCTCGACCCAAAAGTGCGCCTGGAGTAATAATCTCATTTGTATGCCGAAATTCAGTTGCTGCAATTTATAAGTTCCAAAGTTTCGCTGCTGACTTGCATTTGCATATTTTTGTTAAAAACAATTTCAAAATGAAAAATATTCTGTTTACCGTCATAGTCGCATTTGCGTTGACCTCATGCAACGACGAACAAAAATCCGAATTCTCGGCTGAAAGCTTATCGGCCGAACTTACAACGCTTGAAGGCGAACGCATACCTTTTGGCGACATGCTGAAAAACAAACGCGGCGAAACCATCCTCATCGAAGTCTGGGCCTCATGGTGCGGCGACTGCGTTAAAGCAATGCCCAAAATCAAAGATTTGCAAATTGAGCACCCCGACGTTTCGTATATATTTGTCTCAATGGACAAAAACATGGAAGCCTGGAAATCGGGAATAGAGAAACACGAACTCGAAGGCGATCATTACTGGGCGCCAGACGGCATGCAGGGCGAATGGGGCAAGGCAACCGACATCGACTGGATTCCGCGCTACATTATTATAGATAAAACCGGGAACATCGCCACGTATCGCGCAATCGAAACCGATTTCGACCAAATCAATTCTACACTAAAATCGCTTAAATAATGAGACAGAAAATAGTTGCCGGAAACTGGAAAATGCATAAAAATGCTGAAGAAACCGAAGACCTGCTGAACGAACTGATCGACAAATTACCCGAAGATAAGGAAGTCAATATCATAGTTGCGCCTACTTTTGTCAATCTGGCCTCGGCGGTCGACCATCTCGAATATACCAATATCGAAGTGGCCGCTCAAAACATGCATCAGGATGAAAGCGGTGCCTTTACAGGTGAAGTTTCTGCCGATATGCTTAAAAGCATTGGCGTAAATACTGTCATATTAGGCCACTCCGAAAGGCGTGCTCACTTTCATGAAACCGATTCGATTATCGCCTATAAAGTAGATACGGCGTTGAAACACGATATGCGTATTATATTCTGTTTTGGTGAGGAACTGGCCGACAGGCAAAGTGGAAACCACTTCAATATTGTGGAAAACCAACTGCGCGACGGGCTGTTCCAAGTGGATGAATCCCATTGGGAACGCATCGTACTTGCCTACGAACCGGTATGGGCAATTGGAACGGGAGAAACTGCCAGTCCGCAGCAAGCCCAGGAAATGCACGAATTTATCAGAAATACTGTTCGCGACCGGTTTGGTGATGGTGTTGCCGATGATGTATCGATATTATATGGCGGCAGCGTTAAACCCGACAATGCCAATGAGATTTTCTCGCAACCGGATGTCGATGGCGGATTAATTGGCGGTGCATCATTAAAAGCTAACGATTTCGCAGCCATTGTGTCTGCTATATAATTGTATTTCATCGATGAAATTTACCTTTTAACGACGATTTTATGTAAGGTAATTCTTCTTTATGTGTTAACTTATTAAAAAACAGCTACTAAAAATTTCCATCGTATTAGATTTTTTATACTTTTGGGTCGGTTAAGAATTATATGATTTTTCCCAAACGTTACATAATTATCATGAAAAATTTATTTACGGTAGTACTTTTTTTAATGTCCGCTGCAGCTTTTGCACAAGTCGATACCCAAATACGATTCGATTCGGATTCGCGTCAATTCTATATGTGGAATGAAGATCGTGGAAGTTATGAACTTCGCGAAACCGAACACGAACATTCGGTCATCGATATACGCGAAATTGGTTCGAAAGGCAACGGTTATATCATCATCAGCCTGGCCGACAATGGTCAGAGTCGGATATTCCACGGCTCAATAACCGGTTTTAATAATGATGAGAATAAAGAAGGTTCGTGGTCGATGCGATCTAAAAGCCTTCAGGGACGGCTAACATACAACCCCGAAAAACACACCATTACTTATACGTACGAAGCACACGACAAACGCTATAATAAAATACTGGTGTTTTCGCTTCGTCCGCTTAATACTTGATTTTATTTTAGTTAGAGAACTTCGTTATCCATTTTAAGCGCAATTAAGCAGTACTCACGTACTGCTTTTTTTTGCTTCGACCAAAGCGCTATATTCCGATTTCGATCTGAAAACGAACGTACCAGTCTTCTTTGCCCGTTCCATCCCAATAATCAAATTCGTCACGGGTAACTTCAACCTGGATTTTAAAAGCATGTTCGCGTATGTATTTCGTCAAACCCAAACTATATTGTTTTTGGTGAGGGACAAACACTCGGATGTCTTCGTTGATTTTTTGAGTGGAAAATCGGCCGATGACCTCATACTCCGACGGGAACAAATAACTGGCCTGGTAGTCAAATCCTTCGCCCGTAAAAACATAATTACTTTCCAAAGCATTAGCAGGATTGAAAGTGACGGCATTTTCGCTGGTTGATCTTGTCATGTAAGCCGACATCAAAGCAAATCCTTTATATTTTAACATCGCATCAACAAAAACCGACTGCATTGTGCGCTGTTCATACAGGTCAGCGCCCAATTGGCCCTGGGTTCGCCTGGCATTGTTATTCTGTTGAAAAGCTCCCGACACCATGATTTTGGGCGTTTGTTCCCGGGCGAGATCTCCTTCAAAGTACGATCCGTCCTTAATGAACGCGCCCAAAGGAAAAAGTTCCACTTTGCCGGTAAGCGCCACACCGTTATCATCTGAGTTAGTCACATTTCGACCTTCGCCCGAGGATATCGCTCCTTTAAAATTGTAAGAGAATTTGTCCAGATATTCATTTAAATTATGAACCTGAAAACCAAAATCACGATCGATCGTAAAACGCGCATTGTTGATGGTACGGTCGGTTAATTGCAGTGCGCCCGAGGAATTGATACGCTGGCGGTTTCCCGGTAATTTTGTTTGGCCGAAGCCGATGTTCCAATGTTTATTCGGACGGTAGAACACAATCGCATCCCTTATAATGTTGATGTTTTCGCCATCGCGGATTTCTCCCACATCGCCGGGAGCAAATGATAATTGGATTGCGTACAAAAATTTCGGACTGCCAACATAACCATCCAATCGCAGTCGGAGTCGGCGGATCTGTCCGTCATAAGCAGGCTCTTCCCCTTCCCTGTCATAATAAGTAACCCGATTTTGCATCCTGAATCGGATATTGAGTTTAAAAAGGCTGTCGGGCGAGGTCAGTCCAAGGCCACTTCCGAAGCTATAATAGGGCAAAGCTGAGAGTTTAAGGTCGTTGTCAGTTGCGGTCCGTACAATTGTAACCTGTGCAGAAGAATATTGGAAACAGAAGAAAACTAATAATACCAGTAGTTTGTTCATAGTTAGGCTTATAGTGATATAGGCAAAAACAGGATGTTTTTCACGATTCAAAAATAAGATAATATTACCTTTGTGAAAAATATTTTATGTCTAATACGTACATCGGTTATCATTTCAAAGTTGAACCCAAGGACCCGGGATGCGAGATACTTGTGGCTGAGCTTGGTGAGAAACCGTTTGAAAGTTTTACAGAAAGCGACGACGGCGTGATCGGCTATATTCAAAAGCAACACTGGAAAAGTGACATTCTTTCCGATATCCATATTTTGAATTCGGAAGAATTTGAAATTTCTTATCACTTTGAGGAAATCGAGCAGGTAAACTGGAACGAAGAGTGGGAAAAAAATTTCGAACCGATTGATGTTGGCGGCAAGTGCCATGTGCGTGCACCTTTCCATCCAAAAACCGATGCCGAATATGACATAGTGATCGAACCCAAAATGAGTTTTGGCACCGGCCATCATGAAACGACCCACATGATGATCCAGCATTTGCTCGATATGGAAGTGCGTGGTATGAAGACTTTGGATATGGGCTGCGGAACCGCCATTCTCGCGATTTTAGCCGAAATGAAAGGCGCACAGCCAATCGACGCCATCGACATTGATAACTGGTGTTATCTGAACTCGATAGAAAATGCGGAACGGAATAATTGCAGGCATATAAATGTTTACGAAGGCGATGCCACGCTATTGGCAGGGAAGAAATACGATTTGATCATCGCGAATATCAACCGGAATATTTTACTGGCCGATATGGATGCCTACGTATCCACCATGAACAGCGGCGCAATATTATTGCTAAGTGGCTTTTATGACGAAGATATTCCTTATATTGACGATGCCTGTACTAAATTAGGGCTGACTTTCGTTAATAAGCTTCAAAGAAATAAATGGGTATCATTAAAATATGTGCTGAAATAACTACATTAAAAAAGACATACCATGACAAAAGAGAAAGTTGCCGAAGAGGTGTCGTTACAGGAACGCGTTGCAATCAACAATGAGATTATCATCTACAACGACGATGTCAATACGTTCGATCATGTGATTGAAACGCTGATACGTGTTTGCAACCATGCAGCCGAACAAGCCGAACAATGCGCGCTGATCATCCATTATAAAGGAAAGTGTACCGTAAAAACAGGACCGATCGACGAGCTGACTGCGCCCTGCACCCAACTTCTGGAAGCAGGCCTGAGTGCTGAAATAGTTTAAAAAAAATCCTTAACTCTCGTTAAGGATTTTTTTTGATAGTAAGCAAACTTAGTTTCTTGTAAATACCTGAGTTACGGTCAAAGTCGATCCTCCGGTCGAAGTTGTAGATACATAGTGCAATTCCGATCCGTCCAGGCGTATAATCTGGAAGTTTTCGGTTACATTGCCCTGACCCGGCTCGGGAGACGGCGTTGTAATGGTCAGCGTATTGCCGCTTTTAGCCCATGTACCAACAATGGCATCTTCTGTACACACGTTAGCCGGATTTCTGTAAAGAACTACGTCGCGAAAAACGTTCCCATCTGCAAACTGCACATAGTCTTTATCGCATCCCGCTTCGTGGGTATTGTAATTTTGGTTGGATTCCTGTCCGTTCAAATTTGTAACTGTACGATTGTAATTCCACTTGCCGGAAATATCGGCATCGGTTGAAATGCCGCTGTCGTCATCGCTGCTGCAAGAAGTTAATGTCAGTGCCGAAACGCACACGAAAGCCAATACTGTTTTGATCATTTTCATAGGTTAGGTTTTTTAATTGTTGTCAAATTAAAGAAAATCATTTTTGATATGGGAAACTGCCGGCAATTTTAAGAAGATTTTATACTCCCGATCACCGTGTAACCTATAACGAATCAATGTCGATAATATTTTGCGACAACAATCAGTGCGGTAATTTAGGCGATAGCAAACCATACAGAAATGTGCCGAACAATGCGCCGAACAACACAAACAACAGTGGCCAGAAACCGGCGCCAAGAAGTATGAAGATGGGTCCCGGACAAGTGCCTACCAGCGCCCAGCCCAATCCGAATAACAGGCCGCCCGCCCAATAGCGAACCGATCCCGGATCTTTATCGGCAATGACGATTGGCTCACCTTTAATATCTTTCAATTGGAATCTTTTGATGATTTGCACGCCAATTACTCCGGTAGCGACGGCCACACCAATAATACCATACATATGGAACGACTGGAAATGAAACATTTCATAAATGCGGTACCACGAGACTGCCTCCGATTTGGTGAGTACGATACCGAAAATAAACCCAACGATTATATATTTTATTGCTTTCATTATTTATTGAATATTAGTGGGAAAATAAAATGCGCCATCAGCAATCCGCCGACAAAAAAGCCAATGACTGCCTTTAATGACGGAATCTGCAGATTGCTCAAACCCGATATGGCATGTCCCGAAGTACATCCGCCCGCATAACGGCTGCCAAAACCTACCAGCACCCCGCCCACGATTAGTATAAATGCCATTTTTGGGAATTTGAAAACATCATCGCCAAACATGGCATCCGGGAGCAATTTTCCTTCCGGAGCGTCAATCCCGAGGTACTCTAACTGAGCAATTGTTTTCGGATTAATATCCACATTCGAATCATCACTCATATAATTGACCGCTACGAATCCGCCCAGCATAGCGCCTGCAATGACGGCCAGGTTCCACTGTTGCGATTTCCAGTCGAACCTGAAAAACGGCGAAATCCTGCCGGCACCCGCAATGGAGCAAAGGGAACGAAGGTTTGACGACATGCCGAAAACTTTCCCAAAGAAAATCAACATCAGCATTATGAGCCCGATCAAAAATCCGGAAACATACCACGGCCAAGTGTGAAATAGAAAATCCATAATTAGAAGTTTTCAGCAAAAATAAGAAAACCATTGCGGAGCCATGGCGCGAATCGGTATAATATTCATAAATTTGGTTTCCTATTATAACATCCGATGCAAAAATTTTCAATTGAGCTCAAATGGGCGCTGATTTTCACCGTTGTTTCCCTGATTTGGAACATAGGTGAGAAATCGGTTGGCCTGCATGGCGCACTTATTTCGCAACATCTTCTATACAGCAGTTTCTTTGCAGTGGTGGCCATCGCTGTTTATGTGCTGGCGATCCGGGATAAAAAGAACAACTATTTCAACAGCAATATGACGTGGTCGCAGGGATTTGTCAGCGGCGGCGTGCTTTCAGTCATGATTGCGATGTTCAGCCCGATTGTAATTTTCATAACCTACGAAATGTTAAGCCCGAATTATTTTCAGAGCGCGGTTCAAAGTGCGGTTGCAAAAGGAGCAACGATCGAAAAATCACGCAATTATTTCAACCTTCAAAGTTACGTGCTGCAGGCTGCATTTTCGGCCTTATCGATGGGGGCGGCGACATCGGCTGTAATAGCACTTTTTCTACAAACAAAAAACACACAGTCCAATGCGTAATTTCTTAATACTATTGCTGATCGCAGTATCGAGTGTCGGATGTGTAAGCACTAAAAATACGATTCGGAATATCGACAACAATGCGCCTGTACCCCGTCTTGACAAAAATGACAACTTTATTGTGACCGATTTCAGTACCGACCGCAAGTATGGCTATGACCCCGATTATCCGGTGAATGTTTTCTTCCGCAACACTGCCAATGATTCGATTAATCAAAAACGCTATCTGAACGCGCTCGCCGGACCTAATGGCGAAAAAATATTCTTCAGAAAAGTAGACACTTGTTGTCCGTTCCCGTCAGAACACAGCGTCATGGGCGCCGGCTATCTGGATATATACGAGATTTCGTGGGTTGGCCAAAAAAAGCCCATCCGCCTTTATATTAATATTTACGAAAAGGGTTTGCTGAAAGTTCCCATGGGAATGGGGCTGAAACCTCAATAAAACAGACCGAATTAGTACCTTTGTAACTTATCAAATCATATGAACTTACATAACATTCCCCAGATAAAACATCTTGACAGCGGCAACTTCTTTTTATTGGCCGGTCCCTGCGCGATCGAAAATGAAGAAATGGCGCTCCGCATTGCCGAAAAACTTATTGAAGTAACCAACCGACTTGAGATTCCGTTTGTTTTCAAAGGTTCTTTCAAAAAAGCAAACCGCTCGCGAATCGATAGTTTTTCGGGAATTGGCGACGAAAAAGCGTTGAAGATATTGCGAAAAGTATCAGAACAGTTTCATGTTCCTACCGTAACCGATATCCACACCAATGAAGATGCAGCTATGGCGGCCGAATATGTAGACATATTACAAATACCTGCGTTTTTAGTGCGCCAAACCGATCTTGTGGTAGCAGCAGCCAATACCGGAAAAACCGTCAATCTCAAAAAAGGGCAGTTCATGAGTCCGGAGAGCATGAAACACGCCGTCCAAAAAGTGTTGGATTGCCAAAATAACAATGTGATGGTAACTGATCGCGGCACTATGTTCGGCTACCAGGACATGATTGTCGATTACCGCGGCATTCCTACCATGCAGCAATTTGCCACCACCGTTCTGGATGTTACCCATTCGCTGCAGCAACCTAACCAAACGGCAGGTGTTACCGGTGGCCGTCCTGATATGATTGAAACAATCGCCAAAGCGGGAATCGCCGTTGGTGTGGATGGAATTTTTATCGAAACTCATTTCGATCCGGCAAATGCCAAAAGCGACGGAGCGAATATGCTGCATCTGGATTATTTTGAAGGCTTGATGACGAAATTGGTGGCAATCCGAAAAACTGTCAAAGGTTTCTGAAAAAATGGCTCGTCCGGTACTAAAATTTCATCCGACAGTATTCGACAAAGTACTTTTCATCAGTGCGATCATCTTGCTGGTTGCACAATCGGGAATAACTATACACCATTACAGTTCGCTGCCCGAGATCATTCCCATCCATTACAATGCATTGGGCGAAGTGGATGGTTTCGGAAACAAAATCCATATTCTCATATTGCCTTTGGTGACCACATTACTGTTCGCTATCAAATCGGCTAAAAAGTCATTCAGGACTTAATGTGAAACAGCCTGCGATTCGGAAGCGTCAATGTCGATTCCCTGTTTGCTAAGCAATGTTTTCACTGCGAACGCAAAAAAGGCCAGATATGCAAAACACGCAACTGTGATAACATACGATGAATGGATTCCGATTATGTCCGATAGTTTACCCTGAATTGGCGGAATAATGCCTCCACCAAGGATCATCATCACCAGGAACGCCGAGCCTTGTGCGGTATATTTGCCAAGACCGATGATTGAAAGGCTGAAAATGGCCGGCCACATAATACTGCAGGCGAGGCCACCCGACAGGAATGCATAGATCGCGATCGTACCTTCACTCATCAAGCCGACCATCATTGCGATCATGCCCAGAACAGCAAATACGAGTAGTGTTCGCGCCGGCTTGTCCTTAGTCGCAAAGAAGGCTAGTATCTGTATAAAGACACAGAAAATATAATAGTAAAGCGGCGTCATATCTTGTTGCGCCAATGTGTTTACGCCAATAATTACTGAGAATGCCAGCAGCGGCACGATGATAAGCGCCAGTGATTTTTTGTTGGATGAAAGCCGGAATACGCTGATGGCGCCAGCCCATCGACCAATCATCAAACTTCCCCAGTACATGGAGATGTAAGGTGCGATCTGCGACGATTCATGGGCCCCGAATTCGGGCAATTTCAAAAGCTCACCGAGATTACTGCCAATTGCGACTTCGACGCCAACGTAGGTAAAGATCGCCAACATGCCCAAAACCAGCTGTGGATATGCCATGGCGCCCCAGCCGTCGCTGTTGGTTCGCGCGCGGGAGTACGCAAATAAGAGCCCGCCAACAACCACCAGCAAAGCACCTGAAAGCCAGTACATTCTGCCACGTTCCAATGGTTCAAGCAGCTGTTTTACATTCAATTCTTTTGCGGCTATGCTTTGGTGAATACGCGTAAGCTCATCTGACGGATTTGGATACAAGGTTACGGCAAGGTCGGCTTTTATTTGAGCGAGTTCTGCATTCAGAGATTCGATTTTCAGCGCTTCCTCGCTTTTATAACTATTAAAAACCGGGGCAAAGGTAACGGCCAGCAATCCGGTCATGATCACCAGCGTAGCCAATGCTTTATTGGCTTTCTCCATTGGCTCGACTGATATTCCGGACGGCACTTTCTTTGAAAAATAAAATAATGCTGCCGCGGCTATAAACAACAAGCCGACGCCTATATACATCAATATGACTTTGTCCAGTTCCAGGTTTTTTATCTGATCGTCTGTCACTGCGGCAGTGGTGCCGAATAGTGCAAAGGCGACAATCAGCGGACCAATGGTTGTCCCAAATGAGTTGATTCCGCCGCCAAGATTTACGCGGCTTGTTCCGGTTTTAGGATCACCCAGTAAAACTGCAAACGGGTTTGCCGCGGTTTGCTGAAGGGAGAATCCGAGTGCGACTATGAATAATCCGACCAACATCCCGGTGTAGACATTGGCTTCGACGGCGATAATCATCGCTCCCGCGCCCAGGGCCGAAAACAACAATCCGTAAACAATGCTCTTTTTATAACCCCACTTCCCTACCAGGTCTTTTCCGTTGAGCGCACCAAAAGCGAATAACAACAATGCGCCCAGATAATAGGCGGTGTAAAATGCGAAGTCGATTAATTGTGACTGAAACTGATCCAGCGAGAAGTAACTTTTGCAGAAGGGAATAAAAATACTGTTGCCTGCGGCGATAAACCCCCAAAAAAAGAAGACGGATATAAGCGTGTAAAGCGCAGGGTAGTTGGTTTTGGTGTGGTCGGTCATGTTGCGAATGAGTTTATTTCAATTAATAAATATACTCGTATATCACATTCGGAAAATGGCCGCCATCGGAACTTATTAACGAAAAGTCAACAACGATTAAGATTGGATAAAAAAATGCCCCGTTGGTGAGGCATTGATCTATTTTCCGTCGGCGTATGCCTGGAGATAGCTGAACCTTTGTGTCAGCTGGCCGTTCGCGGTAATTTTAGCCCGCTGCAGGACGCCATCCTTATCACCGTTGTAAAAGGCGGGAATCACATGTTTCAGGAATGTCTCTCCGAAACCTTCACTGGCATCTTTGGGGAGTTCGCACGGTAAATTGTCGACCGACATCACTACGATTGCAGCCGGATGAAACATATCGACTTCTTTGTGCTGCGATGGCAGGTATCCAAAGAAAGGCTCGGCAATGGTCGAAGCGCGCAGCGTACTGGCGATCGGTCCGTCTACATCACATGAAATATCGGCGACTACTTTGATTTTGTTTTTATTGGAATTCAGCATCTCGCGGGTTAAAATCGCAGGCGCACCGTTACCGTAGAAATGTCCGGCCATGAAAATATCGGCAACTTGGGTGAAACGCTCAAAATCGGATGTGTATTCCTGGGGGTTTTCATAAAAATCTTTCTTGTCAGATGTTGCGCCGTCATTGCGTTTATTGTAATCCAACACGTCGATTTGTGCATATACCGGCTCGTCGTATGACTTCGTCAGGAAATTTTCGGTGCTGACTTTTTTAATACGCATCGCGTCAAGGATTTCGGCTGCGCCGTTGCCTACCTTTCCATGACCGGTAAGTACGATTTTAATAGGCGGCAGTGTTATGCGTCTAAGTCGCTCGATCAGTGCGTCTCGCCCGGGCAAAGTTGAGGCAGGCGGTAAATTAAACAGCTCGAATTTATTCCCGAATGCCCGAAAACCGTTATAGGCGCCCACTATTCCGGCATATCGGCCAAAACCAATTAGTCGGCGGTTGGACGCATCGACAATGGTTTCGTGATCGAATAATTCGATGTTTTTATCCAAAATAGCACGAAGCAATTTCTGGTTATACGGTTGCTTTTTGATCGTATGTGAAAAGAAGAAATACTTTTTATTAGGTATCAGCGCTTCCACCGGAACCTCTTTTACGCCGATGAGCACATCGCAATGCGACACATCGTCGGTAACGGTGAAACCCGCGTCAGTATAAGACTCATCGGGGAAAACCCTTATGTCTGAACTTTCTACAAATATTTCGGCCTGGGGAAATTGATGTTTTACATTTTGAAGTTCCCGCGGACTAAATACGACGCGGCGGTCCGGCGGACTTTTTCTTTCTTTAATAATTCCGAATTTCATTTTGTTGCTTGGTTTAAACGAAGTCCAAAAGTACCATTTAACGCTGCGACCTCAAAATATAACCGTCAAAAATGCGTTTATGGTTCGGGTTATCCACACAACGATGTTAAAAACCCGCTACGAATGTTGTCTGCGTAGGCACCTGCATCGGTTATATTTGCATTTAAAGATTTTTTGATGACTTTACGTTTGCCTGTTTTTCTATATGCCGTCCTCCTGCTGTTTTTTGCATCTTGTTCAAAAAAAGAAAAGAAAGTTGCCTTCACACCCGCTGTTAAAGATACTTTGGTGCGTATGCGTCCGTTCAAACCCGCGCCAAACGGGACAACCCAAGAATACATAGCTGAAAAACACGCCGCTATCGACAAATTCGTAAATAAAGTCTGGCGAAACAATAGCGACAACCTAAGTTTTATGGTTGTAAAGGATGGAAAAATCCTATATGAGAAATACCAGGGTGTCGCCGATAAAAAGCGAAATATTGCCATGGCTGCCGATACGCCGTTGCACATCGCATCTGTAGGCAAAGTTTTGACTGCGACGGCGATTTTGGAATTGGTCGATGCAGGAAAAATCGAACTCGATCAAAAGGTAAATACCATTTTGACCAACTTCCCTTATCCTGAAATAACTGTCAAGACATTACTCAACCACCGCAGCGGTTTGCAGAATTACGCTTACTTCACCGATCAGTCGCATATTTGGGACAAAAGCAAAGTGCTTACGAATCAGGATGTACTGGATTTATATATAGAGCACAACCTTGCGTTAAACTTTGAAACCGACCGGAAGTTTACATACTGCAATACCAACTATGTGATGTTGGCGCTAATTATCGAAAAAATTACCGGTCTGACTTATCCTCAGGCGATGCAGGAAATGATTTTTACGCCGTTGGGAATGAACGATACGTATGTGTTTGAGTTTGACAAGCACCATCAAACGGCAATTCCGTCGTATGCCGGCAATCGGGAGATTCCATTTGATTTCCTTGACGGGACGTACGGCGACAAAAACATATACTCCACTCCGCGGGACCTGATGAAATTTGATATGGCGCGCTATTCGCCCAATCATTTGAACCCCAAGTTAAAGAAGAAGGTGTATGTGGGTTACAGCTACGAACACAAAGGCGAAAAGAACTACGGCCTGGGTATCCGGATCATCGAATGGGTCACCGGCCAGCATTTCTATTTCCACAATGGATGGTGGCACGGCAATACAGCGTCGTATGTGAACTTGCGCAAGGAACAAGTGATGATCATCGCACTGACGAACAAGTACAGTACCAAGCCTTACAAGGTGCGATTGCTTGCGACGTTATTTGGCGATTATCCGTTTGATTTGGGGAAGGATGATGTTTTTAATTAGGGGTGAGGAGTTAGGAGTTAGGGGTTCAGATTTAGCTTCGCTCCGTTCGGCTGCGCCTCGGGTCAGATTTTAGAATGGCAATTTGGCA